>Ga0257110_1000383_pt1 | contig 22350 bp, 11 predicted proteins | sample LP_taG_7_FD_190184 | JGI IMG/M metagenome (GOLD analysis project Ga0257110, IMG submission 190184) | Marine microbial communities from Northeast Subartic Pacific Ocean, Canada - LP_J_2015_P26_10m | ecosystem: Environmental > Aquatic > Marine > Oceanic | place: Canada: Northeast Subartic Pacific...
GGTTGAAAACTTTTGAGGGGGCGAGCTCCCCCTTTACTTGGTCAGCACCACCTGCAGTCTGATGAAAAAGCGCTCTGCCGGCAATTCTGAGCTCTGAGCTTCATAACGTATTCGCTGCCCTCCTGTCCCAAGATAGATCGGATCTAACGCCGAGAACAATTCAGAGCCATTCGTCCAATTTGACAAATCAGTTGAGACTTGAAGTCCGACTACCACGTCATCCGTAGCCAGGTCACGATTAAATTCGAAACCAACCGTCGAGCCACTGAAGGTCAGAATCTGCAAGCCATCTCCAAGTAATGCATGATCGACGAGGTCACGGACGCCGTTGTTGTCGAGGTCAGCATTGGGATCCCCAACGAAGGACTTGGCGTCTGAAGAACCCGGGTTACCGCCGGAAACCGCACTAGCCCGCCAATTCGATGAGAGGGCATGATCAGGATTTGTATCGGGCGCGATCAACACTAAGCTCGGTCCATCACCGTCAGAAACATTGGGCCAGGGAAATTTATCGTCGTAGGTAAAACGACGGATATCTCCACCCAATCCATCTTGAATTACAACAAGCTCACCGCCATTGGCGAGCTTGTTTGTGTCACCAATCCCGTATTCGCCGGTAAGCAAAAATGGGGCCATCCCCGGATGGCGTAAGAGGAAAGCAGCACGGTTACGGGCGAGGATGACTCGCTCACCCGATGGGATAATTATCGCTGGTAGATCGTAATTGATGCCAGAGGTAAAGCTCACCTCTGTGAGATCGACGTCCAAAGTTCCGATGTTGGTCAGCTCGATGAATTCGAACAGATCAGCATCAGCAAATCCAGAATTCACCTCTGCCGCCGTCGGGGCGGATGGGTTGTACATCAACTCGGAGACGGCGAGGTTCAAGGTAGAAGCTGGTTCAACCGTTCCATTGTTATCGACCCTAATCGTATCGGTTTCGATGAGCTCCCCAGAAAAATCATAGGCCTCAATTCGGTAAGCATGTGAGCCTGGTGCCACCGGGATATTCACCGCCCAAGAATTACCATCCGTCCATTCGACCGCCCGTGGATCAGAACTGCCGGCTAGGCGAATCTCCCGTACGTTCACCCATCCTTTACCAGAGATCGTTGCCGTACTTGATGCTACCGTTAATGGCGAAGGCGTGGTGATCGAAAAATTGGTTGGAGCGATGGAGTTATTGATCTGGCTAAGCACATAATTGCGGCGTTGATCAAAAGAGGAGAGCTTGCCGGCCCAGTTCTGACTCGAGTCGAGTGATGCCAGATGGGTGGTGAAGTCCGACATATAAGCGCTGTTCCACGTCGTCGTAACAATGTCGTGAAGAATGCCGAAGTAGATACGTCGGCGTTGCGCGTTGCCAGGCGTCGAATTCGAGTTTGCCAGCTTGCTACATTCCCTGTTGGCGAAGATCGATGCGGTGGGGTTTCCTCCGGCAGCACCAAAGTCCATATCGTGGGGCAGGAACATGATACGTCCGTCGGGGCGCGCGTAATACATTCCATTATGCTGGCTACCAGACCCGGCGTTGTCTCCCGCTCCGCTCAAGACAGCGTAGGCCATGCCCCGGAACCAACTGTCGACATCAACAATATCCTCGAGCCCAGTATCAAAGGAGGCTCCCGAATTGCGGAAATGTTGATTGTAGGCCATGATTGGCGAAAAGTTATCGGCTTCCCGGTTGTTTTTATTGAGGAAGAACCAGCGATAAAATTCGGGATCGTCACTAGCATTCGAGACGCCCGATCCGATCACGCTGTCGGGTTGTGGACGTTTGAAACCGTTGCCGTCCTCACTTGTTGGATAATAAATAAGTTCGTACTCGTAGAGCTGCCCATCGCCACCCTTGTCAAATTGCGAATCAAGGAAGACGTCACCATAGCGAGCCATCTGCAACAGCCCGCCGCCAGTCAGCGATGAATTCGGAGCGAGTATTTTGACGAAGTCATAGTAGCGGCTGATGGCGCCGCCGGAATTGGCAATCATGATGTCGAAGAGTAATTCCCGTTGCCCTGGCCTCTGGCTTTCCGATCGGTCTATCGCCACCGAGTCGAGTGCGCCGCGATAGAGTCCATCCGATGGAAAACGCACGCTGTAGCCGACGCGGTTAAGATTGGCACGTCCACGCTGGCTGCTTTTCAATCGCACGCCGCAGCCATAGTAGATGTCTCCCTCACGATCGATGATGGTGGCACCGAGACGGTCATTGCTCATCACTTCGATCGACCGGTGCTGGAAAGTGGAGTCCGCCGCAGTCATAATGATGCGAAAATTTCGCCAACCGTTGGTGGCCGCCGACCCGTCGCTCACTTGAAACATGGCACGCGAATTCGGACCCGCTTGCGGAAATGTCTGTATGGCTCCGGCCGAGTCGGCACCAGTTAGGTAAAATTGAACGCGTGCCCCGGCTGATTGCCCGGGAACCTGTCCGCTGTATATTCCATCCGCGCCGCCACCCATTCCGACAGTTTGAAATACCCCGCCGTTGACCGAGTAAAATAAAGTGAGGCTCGAAATACCGTCCGGATCGTTTGCCACGACCGAAACGGTGGTGGGTTCGCCGGCCGAGGGTACTGCCGGAGAGTGCTTCATCCCCGAGTAGGTTGGCCCGATGTTTACCTCAGCACGCGAGTTAGGAGCAGATGGGGTTCCGACATCTTGGGGACGATCGATCAGGTTCACATTGGCACAGCGGTTAAAATAGAGCCGCGTGTGCAGCTGTCGAGACCCTGAAATCCAGCGAGCACGAAACGAAATCTCATACTCGGTGCCATTTGAGATGGGCGAGGAGAGTTTCGTGAAAATTTGGTTATGCATGTGCTCGGTAGCGCCCGTGGCAACGATCCGCAAAACCTTATTTCCCGGGGTATCCGGATCATCGATGATTTCTCCATGTCGGTGATTGCCAACAAGTTTCCAGGCGGCGGGATTATTGAAGGTCGTATCACTCAGCTTCTGCACCGCACCGCCGCCGGGGTTTTCGATCACGCTGATATCATCAATCAGTATTTCGCCATCGGAAAGTAGTCCCATGTTGAACTCGCGCCATTGATTGTCCGGCCCACGACTACTCGCTGCCCTCTCTCGATAAGTGTAAGTCTTCCATTCCGTTCGGTTGGACTCATCGCTCGCCGCCCACGCCACCGCATCGCCATTGTCCGCGTTCAAATCGCGCAACTCCAAGGTCGAACCACCGCCATCAGTCGCCTTAGGCCAGCGTCCTCCATCGAAGTATCTGAGTTCGTCCACCGGGTTGCGGTAAGAATCACGAAGCAGGATATTTTCGCTGGTTCGTGACAGAGAGCCAGAGAACTCACCGAGAAGTCGAGCGCCGGGAAACGCGGCGCCAAAAAGAGCCGAATCACGCGCAACGCAAGCATGCTCCCCCGATGCAAGCATCGTGCCTGCAGGGAAATTGAAGGCGATCCCACGGTCGAAGTCCCAGCCGCCAAGGTCGACCGCGCTTGCTCCACGGTTGGCAATCTCGATCCACTGGTTGTCGGAGTTGCGAAACGGCAACGCCGCTATACCGGGAGAAGTTTGCACACGCGCATCAAGCCCAACTCCGAATACCGTGTCGCTACTACCCGTGCTACTCTGATGCACCTCCACCGAGAGTCGATTTACGCCGAGGATGAGACTAGACACTGGGATCTGCAAAGTCTCAATAGCCGCGTTGCCAACGCTCGAACTCGCAAGCGTTTCTGGGCTAAGTATACCCGATGATAAGTTAAATTCGCCAACGCGCACCCCGTTGATATAGAACGCGGCCCCGTCATCGATTTGATGGGTCATTACTAGCGATTCAGCGGTGTTGAAAACCTCCGCTGAGACAACAAAGTCCGTCTCGTAGTAGTAAGTCACGGTCGACGATGTATAATTGCTAAGCACCGTCGAAAGCGGCACCGGCAAAGCACCACTCTCAAAACCAATTGGCCCTCTCGCAGTGGTCCAATCGCCGACAGACGGATGCTCTTCTGTCGCCCAACTAGACGTCAAATCGACGTCGTTACTATTATACCTCCAGCTGTCTTCCATCGCTACGAGTGGAATGACCTCGAATGTTGGAAGCACCCCAGGACTGCCGCCAAGACCTGGCGGGTTGTAGGCGATTTCACTAATCACGATGTCTTGATTGAACACAAAAACATTCGGCAAACCTGGCGTGGCAATGTTCGGATAGCACCAAGCTCCCTTCTTTTCTTCGGCACGGCCGCGGAGCCTCCCAGTCACCTCGCGGGCGTCGAGAACCACTGTGTCGTTGGCATCAAAAAGAAAAAGTTTCTCTCCATCAGCAGGCTTGAAGCCAAGAGTAGCTTCATCAATCAAAAGTAGGGCTCCCGGGGCGAGCTGCCCGGCCTCGAGCTGATACCGGCGCAATGGATCATTACCAGCCGAGATGACGATTCCCGTGAGATCGATATTAGCTGGACCGGGATTGATTAATTCTACCCAAAAGCTGGCCTCAGTGGCGGGCGGCACTTCATTAAATGAAAGCATCGGAACGGAACTCGGAATCACGTCGGCAAATTCCACATCCAGCTCGACTCCGAACACGGTGTCACTACTGCCGATTCTTTCCTGATGGACTTCAACCGAAATCCGGTTACTTCCCGAAACCAGTGAGCTGGTCGCGAGTGTCATATCGGCTGAAAGGTTGTCGATTTCCACACCACTGAGAGCTGAGGTACTAGCGTCGATGACTCCGGCAGGCATATTCACCCGTAGAACTTCCGTTCCATTGAGATAGACCACCGCGCCGTCATCAAAGCCGTGCCGCAATTTGAGAGACTGCAATCCCGACAACTGCGCGGCACTTAAGTCGAACTCGCGTTCATAGTAATAAGTGGACACATAGCTTGGGTTGGCATTCGGGTGGCTCAGCACTGTCCCCAGAGAAATGGTAGTACCGCTTTCGAAGCCGATTCCGCCTGCCCCTGACTTCCAATCACCCCCAATTGGATGCGCGATCGCAGCCCAGCCTGCGCCTGGATCAGCCGAAGTGTCCTTATATCTCCAAACGTCAGCAAGAGAGATCAACTCTACGGTCGTCGTGGGAGGAGAGCCTCCGGCATCAGGGAAGTTGGCCGCTAGGCGTGTCCCTCCGAGTTGCTCCGAATAAGTCCACAGGTCTGATCTGCCGCTGGCGGTATACTCCTTAAGCTTGGCGAGTGTCGCTCCTGATCCGTCTGCAGCGGCCGGCCATCGACCATCATCTCCAAAGTCGAGCTGGTCCATGAGGCGGTCGCTTTGGTTATAAAGTCTCAAGCGCTCACCACCATTATCGATATTCCCGGTGAACGGGCCAAACTCGCCAGCACTCGGCGTCTTTGCGATCACGATATAACTGCCAGGGTCTACGAGGGTGCCTTTTGGAAAAGTATACCCAATGCCATCGATCCGCCATCCTGAGATGTCGGTGATGATTCCCATTTGGTTAAACAATTCGATCCATTCGCCACTTTCATCGGACCCCGCCGGGTTGTATTGCACCTCATTAAATACGACAACTCCATCGGAAGATGCCGACACGGGGTGACATACCAATCCGAGGAAGCCAAGGGCTAGCGTGAAAGCAAGGGGAGTCCCACTAAATGCCATACTTTGTCTGGCCAGATTAACGTGGCATCAATTTAACACGGTAGAAGACGCGTGGGCCAGTGACGAATGAAAGAAAATCTACGTATGTGCTCTCGTCCCCTTCGGCTTCAAAACCGTCGTCGAGCTCGATCCATCCTCCGGGTTCTCCATTGGGCTTCAGGGAGGTGGAAGCCTCAATCAAATAGATACGTCCAGGAGTGGAATTAAAGGTGAATTCTACTCTTGGGGTTTCTTCATCGAGGTATTTGATGTTAGTAATCTGAAGATCCCTTTGTGAGCCTTCTACCACGTTAATCTCAAAAGCGTAGGTTCTACCGAGTCCGGAGTGGCTGAAATTGTCGATCGTTTCTCCAACCTCGGCGGGCTCGATAAAATTGTTGGTGTGATCAGTTGAACTGAATCCGGAGCCTGAATTATCGATGTCTGTCCCAATGATTTCGGAACCTAAGTTGGTTGTGAAGAATCCAGCGTAAATATCTGTCGGAGCTTCGAGAGTGAAGCTCCCTGTCTCTGGTACGGTTTGAATGCCATCGAGATCCGGATCGAATGCTGATCCGAGCCACAAGATAGAATAGGATGGCGGTGTTCCGGTCAGGAGCATTGGGGTAACTTCTCCGGTGCCGTCATTGCTCCTAACGACGTTGAGTTTCCAGTCGGTCACATTGTAGGTGCCCGCATTAAGGGTGGTAAAGGCTGTTCGATCAATGTTGAGGCGCTCTTGATTTGCGGTGTCATATTGGATCGCTTCTGTGATATCGGAACCTGGACCGATAATACTACCGCCAATCACTGGAATCCGGGTCGCAAAATTCCAAGTTGTGTTATCGCTAATTCCCACAAAGCTATTTCCTGCCAAGTCATCGATTGCGGTAGGAGCAATCTGGACAGCATAGTTTTTACCAAGCTCGAGATCGTCCGTCGGGTCGATTGTCATGACGCTACCTGAGATTGAAACCTGGGCATCGCCCACCGGGATTGCAACCTCTGTTCCGTCGGTGAGATTCTTTAAAACGATATCACCACTGCCGATCGCGATTCGTTCGTCAAAAGTCGCTTCGAGATCACTTACAAGGGGGACATCTATTCCGCCAATGGCGGGATAGAGGGTTTCTATTTCCGGGGCGTCAAAGTCGGGCGCAGCGGTATTGAAGGCCCACGTCACGTCATCTTCGATTCCAGTAAAGTTATCTCCTGTTGTGTCATCGATCGCGGTCGCATCGATCTGGATGGCGTATGCCTTGCCTCCTTCGAGAGACTCAGTTGGTTTGATGGTCAAGAAAACACCCTTGATGGTGACTTGGGCGTCGCTAACCGGAATCGCGATCTGAGTTGAGTCGGTCAGGTTCTTGATTGTAATGTTGCCGTTACCGGCCACGATCATTTCGTCGAATGTCGCTACCAGGTCACTGCTAATCGTGACTTCGGTTGAGTTGAGGCTAGGTTTTATACCGGTGACGACCGGGGGTGTTGGGTTAGAGAGTTCGACCGGTTCCACTTCGACCGAAAAGGCATAGGTGCGAGGAAGGTTTGCATGTCCGAACGAGGTGAGTGAGGCTCCAATGCTGCCCGCTTCGTCAAAATTTAATCCGTTCGCGTGGTCGGTTGTGCCGAAGCTTGTATCGGTCAGGATGCTGTTTTGGACCGCATCGGCATTCGTATTTTGAATGCCCGCTGCGATGGTAGCACCTCCTTCGGGAACAACGAAAGTGTCGTCGGTTCCACCGAAGGGAACTAGGTTCTGGATTCCTGGTTCAGTGTCGATAGTGGCCCCGAAAGCGAGGACGGTATGGTTCCCAGGACCGTTCACAAGGGTTACGAAAGGGAATACTGGCTGGGTAGCGCCGTTTGAAGCATCTTCTCCGGCTTGATAGTCCCAGGTCGTCGCCCGGTAGATTCCGGCAGCGAGGAATACGGTATCAGTGATGTTGATGTTCTGGCGCATCTGGTTGTTCGTGCCATTGGATTGGGTGTCTTGAACGCCCAATAGGTCCGGCCCAAAGCCGATGGTAGCGGCACTTGCTCCTGCCATCAGAGCGAAACTGATGGAGGCGGCCAGTAAATTTCTGGTGCTGGTCTGTATGTTCATATTAACGAATCTTTTTATACCGTTTTAGTGGGTGAAAAAAACGCAGGATTGGGATTAACCGAACCTGCGCTTTGCTTGAAAGTATAAGATTGGAATCTTAGCGGCGGCGGCGCATTCCGCAGAATCCAGCGACCGCGATTAATGAGAGAAGGGAAGTTGATGGCTCGGGCACAGCCACGACTTCAATCGAGAACCCGTAGGTTCGGGGAAGATTTGCGAACCCAAAGCTGTCAAGTGCTGCGCCGACGCTGCCAGCGTCATCGAAATTCGCCGAATTCGCATGATCTGTAATTCCAAAGGAGGTATCGGTCAGGATGCTATTCTGGTGGCCGTTTGCACTCGGGTTTTGCACCCCAGCGGCGATCGTTGCACCACCTTCTCCGATAGTGAAGGTATTGTTGGCTCCACCGAAGGAAACATCAGTGTTAACACCAGGTTCGGTGTCGATTGTGAGGCCATATGCCACAACAGTGTGATTTGCGACCCCATTGACGATTGTGAGAAATGGAAAAACGGGCTGAGTCGCTCCATTTGTCGCATCGGCAGCAGCATTATAGGACCAAGATACTGCTTGATAGGTTCCCGCGCCGAGGACCACGGTGTCAGTGGTATTGATATTTTGGCGCATCTGGTTGTTCGTGCCATTTGACGGTGTATCCTGAGCTGGACTAGGTAAATCAGTGCCAAATCCTATTGTAGCGGCGTTGGCGTTGGTCATGAGCCCGAGGGCGGTAAGGGCAAAAAAAGCGGATTTTTTATTAATCATTACTAATGGGGGGGTCTTTGTTAAGAGGGCTTCCTAGAGACGATTTGCCTACAGGCATTCTGTTAGAAAAACATTTCAAAGAAAGTTTGACAAGATGCATTTTTAAAAAATTTCCTCGTCCCTACCCCCTTGCGGGCAGGATAGTTTGTTGCTGTTGGAAATAGCCTTCTCCCTGAATTTCGGGCTCTGAGCCCCTCCAAATAGAGAAATTAGCTCTAAAAAATATTCCTTTCAGAAAGATTGACGCTCTCTAAGCGTAAGTTTTTGTAATGAAAGTGGGTTTGATCGTTTTAATCGCCAACTTTTTTGGGGTTTTTTTGGCAGTTGCGGTCGACACGGCAACTCCGAACGCCGAACAGCTTGAATTCTTCGAGAATAAAGTGCGGCCGCTTCTTGCCGACAAATGCTATCGGTGTCACTCGGCCAAGGCAGAGGAAAAAGGAAAATTGAAAGCAGGGCTTTTTCTAGATTCACGAGCCGGGCTCTTGAAGGGAGGAGATTCAGGATCTGCTCTCACACCGGGAGATCCCTCGAAAAGCTTTCTCGTCGAAGCGGTCAATTACCGCAACGAAGACATGGAGATGCCCCCGAAGGGAAAATTAAAGGATGAACAGATCAAAATCTTGACCGACTGGGTGAAAATGGGTGCTCCCTGGCCCCGGGCGGAGTCGACCTCCGAGATCGCCCAAGCTCAACCTACGGAAGCCTACGATTGGGATCGTTTCCGTCGGGAGCATTGGTCATTCAAACCAGTTGCAAAATCCGAATTGCCGCTAGTAGAAAACCGCTCCTGGCCTCGGTCGCCGATCGATTACTACACACTTTCAAAACTTGAGACAAAGAACCTCGAGCCGAATGCGTCTGCTGAAAAGCGGATTCTCATACGCCGGGCCTATCTTGATTTAACGGGGCTGCCGCCGACACCGGAACAAGTCGAAGAGTTTCTCGAGGACGCAGTGGCAAATGCTTTCGAGAAAGTTGTCGACCGACTTTTAGCTTCGGATCATTACGGCGAACGTTGGGCAAGACATTGGCTCGACGTCGCGCGTTACAGCGATGGCCTGGGTGGATTTGGCGATAATAGGGCGCTGCCAGATGCCTGGCGATATCGTGACTGGGTTGTCAATGCCCTGAATTCTGACATGCCGTATAACGAGTTTGTTGCCCGCCAGATTTCGGGGGATGTCATCGATGATCATCCGGACCCAGTTGCGACTGGCTTCTTTGTGGTTGGCCCGAATTACACCTCTGATGGGGGCGACCCGGAGGCCAAAGCACAGGCCCAAGCCGAGACACTTTCAGACCGGGTTGATACCTTTTCCCGGGCCTTTCTTGGCTTAACTACCGCTTGTGCACGATGTCATGATCATAAATTCGATCCTATCACGACGCAGGACTATTACGCAATTGCTGGTATTTTCAAAAACACCCGAATTGGCGAGCACCCTCTCGCGCCTCAAGGTGTCGTTGACGCATACAGGAAAGGTCAGGACGCAATCAAAAACCAGAATAATGCCGTCAATCAGTTCCTTAACGACGAGAGTAAACGGCTCAAGATTGAGCGGAAAGACATCGAGAAATCGATGGGGGAAGAGGCTAAGAAGAACGTGGCTACGATGCGTGCCGAGTTGGATCGTTTGAAGAAAGTGGCTCCCAAAAAATATGAGACTGCTCATATTCTTCAAGAGGCTGGCAAGAACAACATGCACGTTGCCTTGAGGGGTGATTTGCGAAAGAAGGGGGAATTGGTTCCTCGCCGATTCATCCAAATCCTCGCCGGAGAATCGCCATCACCCTATACTGAGGGCAGCGGTCGCCGCGAACTGGCCCAATCTGTCACCGCTCCAGACAATCCCCTCACCGCTCGGGTCATTGTCAACCGGGTCTGGCAATGGCATTTTGGCAAAGCCCTAGTGAGAACTCCTAGTAACTTTGGGGTTCTTGGTGAGAAACCAACCCATCCGCAATTGCTCGACTGGCTCGCCCACGATTTTGTCGAAAATGGGTGGTCGCTGAAACGGCTTCATCGCCAGATCATGCTTTCGTCGACATGGCAAATGAGCAGCCGCTTTGACAAAGAAAAATTCACGGTGGATGGTGATAATAATTTCCTGTGGCGAATGAACCCTCGCCGGCTCGAGGTTGAATCTTGGCGTGATTCCTTGCTCGCTGTCACTGGCGAACTTGATCAAAGAGTTGGGGGGAAACCCGATGGGGAGATTCTACGGAGTAAGCGCCGTACTCTCTACGCGACCATTAGCCGCACCGGCGACCGTTTTGAGTCCGATGCCTTCCTGCGCCTTTTCGATTTTCCAGCGGCGGTTTCGACAAGCGCTTCCCGCCCAACCAGCACCGTGCCTCAGCAATATCTCTTTATGATGAATAGTCCTTTTATGAACGAGCGAGCAAGAACCTTGGGCGATCATCTTAACGGCTTAAAGGAGCCAATTTCCGAGCGAATTAAAAGAGCCTACCAACAACTTTATTCTCGTTTCCCGGATCCTGCCGAAATTGAGCTTGGGAAGCAATGGCTTGGCGATAATCCAAGATCTGAAAGTTGGCATCAATATGCACAAGTTTTGTTAAGCGCCCACGAACTTATCCAAATCCAGTAGTATTATGAAATTCCTCGAACACGAACTGGCTTATCGCCGGGCGATGCAATCTCAAATCACCCGGCGGGAGGCGCTCGCAAAAATGGGGGCGGGAATTGGTAGTATCGGATTGGCAAGCATGTTTGGAAACAACGCTTTTGGCGCTGAAAATTCCGCGAATCCCCTCGCTCCAAAGAAACCTCATTTCGCGCCAAAGGCAAAGCGGCTTATCCAGCTTTTCATGCCCGGAGGGCCGTCGCAGGTCGATACCTTTGACTACAAGCCGTTACTTGCGAAACATGCTGGGGAACGTCCCAAAAGTGTTGATCGGAAATCTCTTCGTAATACCAAAATGGGGCTCATGCCCTCGCCGTTTGGATTCAAACAATACGGTGAATGTGGCAAGTGGGTCAGCGATATTTTTCCGGAGGTCGCAAAGTGTGTTGACGACATCACTTTCGTCCACTCGATGCATACCGATATCCCCGAGCATGCCGGCGGCATTCTTATGACCAACCTTGGGGCCCTGCAGCCTAACCGCCCGAGTATGGGATCTTGGCTGACCTATGGACTTGGTGCGGAGACCGAAAATCTTCCGGGATTTGTGGCGATGTCTCCGCGGGCCCAGCCGCGGGGGAAGCTGGCCAATTGGGGGAATGCCTTCTTGCCAGGGGCTTACGCAGGTTCATACGTCAACATTCAGAACATGAAGCCGGATGCCGTGATTCGTGATTTGAAAAACTCGAATCTTTCACGAGAGGAGCAGCGAAAGCAGGCTGATCTCTTGACGAAGATCAACAAGCTGCACCTTGAGCGTCTCGAGCAGGACCAAAATCTCGAGGCTGGGATTCAGGCTATGGAGATGGCTTTCCGGATGCAGTTCTCAGTGCCGGAAGTCTTCGACATTGCAAAGGAGAGTGAGGAAACCCGGAAACTTTATGGGGAAAGCGAATTTGCCAAAGGCTGTCTCATTGCCCGACGCCTAGTCGAGGAGGGCGTGCGCGTCGTTCAGCTCTCACATTCTATCGACGGATACGATATTGCTTGGGACACCGGCCACGGCGATATCGTGGGCGGTCATGCGAAGCTTGCGAAAGCTTGCGATCAGGGAATCGCGGCCTTGCTTAAAGATCTTGAGGGACGTGGTTTACTCGATGAGACGCTTGTCGTTTGGGGTGGTGAGTTTGGGCGTGCGCCCACTTCCGAAGGAAAGAAAGGCCGCGACCACGATCATTACGGTTATACGACCTGGATGGCAGGCGGGGGAGTCAAGAAAGGCTTTAGCTACGGTGCCACCGACGAGTTTGGATTATCAGCCGTCGAGGACCGCGTCCACGTCCACGATATGAATGCGACGATTCTCCACCTCATGGGCCTCGACCACGAGAAGCTCACCTACCGCTATTCTGGGCGTGACTATCGCCTCACCGACGTTCATGGCAACGTGGTCCATGATCTGATTGCGTGACCGAACAGCTCTTAATAGGGCGGGATGAGCGTCTTCTTTGACTAGAAAATTGCGAAGCCGTCCAAAAGTTACGGCTTCGACCACTGAGTTCTTTTTGACTTATTCGGGGCCAGTCTTACTTGTAAATGACGCAAGTGGTTCATTTGGGATTCATCTTTATTCCTTAATCCTCCCGTAGATCCTTTTAGTTAAAAGGAATTTAAAAAATCACACGCTAACAATCCCATGTTTTCCATTCGTCAAAAGAGGCACATCTTTAAAATTTATATCCTTGGCCTCATCGGTTTATTGAGTGTCCAAGATTCGGTCGCGCAGCAGCATATCATCGGGTGGCAGACTTTTGAAAATAGCAGGCCAGGAAATAATAATTCCGGAATTCAGGACAATACCCCTGATTCGAACTCCACATATGATCTAACTCCGATGGGGTCGAGTTTTGGGAATCTCTATTTAACTGGGAGTATCGGAGTAAATGCCTCAGGGGAGGGATGGGGAGGACTAGGGCAGGCCACAAATAAAGACTTTTTGAATGGAGGGACATTTGGAGCGTCTCTGGCCATCACTAGCGCCACTCTGGCGGATGGGTCTCCAGGAGTTCGGATTGGTCCTTTTGGGAATCCGCCGCCCAATGGCGAAATCAATAGGGGTACGAGTTCTTGGAAATTTGCGAATTCCGGTAATGTGAATCAATTACAGGGAGATTTCTCGATCACAAATCATAGTGATTATCATTTTGAGTTAGGCGCGATTCATTTCGATGCACGGGGACTTGCTAATCCTGCGACTTCTCCGGATACATTAGAGCTCCGTTATTTGGCAGCGCCTGGTGAGTTGATCAAAGCGACAAGCGACTCTGAGGTAGCTGATCTAACCTTGCTTTACACCAACACTTGGAATGCTCGAGGAGTTGAAAATATTTCCTTGGTCCTGGAGCCGGTAATTGGTTCGGTGAGTCGAATTCCTCCGGGTGAAAAGGCTTCATTTCGCTTCGTCTGGTCGGGAAACACAGGGGGAGGAAATGTTCAGATCGACAACGTTGCTTTCTCGGGTGTTTTCAAAGATCAGAATAACGGTTTTGTCTCCATAGACCCGACAGCTGATCCGCGGCCTATCCCAAAGGGGCCAAATATCATCGTGATGATTCCTGACGACCAGCGCTGGGACGCGACAAGTTTCATGCAAAATTCCATCGAGTCGAGAGGAAGAGTTGCTCGTTTTCCTTGGTTGTCCAACCCGGTAAAACAAACACCGAACATGGATCGGCTTTCTAGCGAAGGGATCCACTTTAATAACGCATTTGTGGTCTATTCGATCTGCTCACCATCGCGAGCAACAATGTTTACAGGGCAATACCCCCATCTTCATCGCGTCACCGATAATCACACTCATTTCCCGGCAACTGCGACCACCTATGCTACTTTGTTGCAGGAGACTGGTTATGCCACGGGATATTTTGGTAAATGGCATATGGGCACTCAAAAAAATCGTCCGGGGTTCGACACCGCCGTGTCATTCGAAGGTCAAGGAACTTACTTTAATACAGAGTTCTTCGATGAGTCGGGGCGCTCGCTTTTCACTTCATCGGAAAGTGATTGGGTCGATGATGTTTCAACAGAGCAGGCCAAAAAATTTATTACGGCCCAACATGCGGCTGGGCGTCCGTCGTTGACGGTCCTTGGCTTTAAAACGCCCCATCAACCTTGGACCCCGCCGGCCCGTAATCGTGGATTGTTTTCTTCTGATACTGCGGTAGCGGTTCCGAATCTCTCGGTTCCTCCGCCATTTGCCCCAAGAGCGAATGGTGGGTCCAGTCAGAGTCAACTCCGTGACTACATGCGAACAGTAGTGGGGATTGATCAAAATGTAGGTGATATTCTGGCGCACCTCGATGATTTACAAATCGCGGATAATACGGCCGTGATCTTTATCAGCGATAATGGATTTTTTAGAGGAGAGCATCGGTTAGGTGACAAACGTTCGGCCTATGAAGAAAGTTTGAGAATTCCTTTGATGATTCGCTATCCCGCCGGTCAATCGAAACCACTTGCCGTGGATCCAATTGCCCTAAATGTTGATATTGCACCGACAATCCTTGAGCTGGCTGGAGTGCCGGTTCCGGAGAGTATGCAGGGTCGTAGCCTCGTCCCCTTAATGACTGGATCCACACCGAATGATTGGCGGGATTCTTTTATCTTTTCATACAATATCGATCCGGAGTTTCCGGCTGCGGCGGTTGTTCCCCATCTTGGATTGCGGCGGGCCGATGGGCTTAAGCTGGTCAACTATTCCGACGATAGCAGTTGGAATGAGCTTTATGATGCGAGTCGTGATGGAGACCCTTATGAGATCAATAATCTCTATTCTTTGCCGGAGCGAGCAGATGATTTGGCAGCTATGAAGAAAGAGCTGGTGCAAACGACGGAGCGCTTGGGCTTTATGAAAGCATCTGGATTTTCGATAAAACCGCAGGGTGCATCTTGGAGTGTCCAAGGTGCTGACGCTTCGCTTTTTAAGATCGAGACTTCTTCGGATCTTATCGATTGGAAGGTGTTAGGAACCTTTGAAGGAGGAGGGACGCCGACGAGGTTGAGTCTTCCCGTTCCCGGGTTTTCCAGTAGTGAGGTGATTGAAGGCAATGCCAGTGATTATGTGCTCGCCGAAGGCTCTCCGGTTACAGCGATTCGTGGCTTTGAAACTTTAAGAGTGGGTTCAATTCCCTCCGCTGGTGGAAGAGATGCAGTGCTGATTTTTGAATTGCCGGTTCTTGGAAATGGAATGGAGATTGCACTGGCCGAATTAGAATTACATGTCGTCCGCACTTTCGCCCAGTGGGATGCTGATTTGTGGGTGCTTGGGATTAAGGATGATACAACTCCCATTCTTGAATACAGCGAGACTCCGACGGGCAATCCAGCTGTTTTGAAATTGGAAGATGCAATCTTCGACTACTCGACAAGTAATAGCGGTGAGGCCGTGACCTCAAATCCGCTGAGTGGAATCACCCAATATCTTCAAAATTTTTATGAAGAGAATTCAAGCTATGCGGGTGGGAAATATCTTTTTCTGCGGGTAAATTCTACAGCCGATATTGGTGTGAATGATCAGCGCTATGCAATCACGGCGGCCGAAAACCCAAATATTGAGAACCGGCCTAAACTAAATCTGTTTTATCGCCCGTTAGGAAGCTCGCCGAGAAAGCAAAGTTTTCGTGTCCGTTATGGTAGAGTTGGACCGTAGGATTAGTAACCTTGAGGGAGCTTATTAGACGTTCGGTCTTCAATCGCCCGAGAAAAAATCGCCTAGCTTGAAGATTATACTCGGCTCGCTGAGTATAGTATTCGAAATGGCAAAGAACCCTAACAATCTCATTATCCGTCACCAAGACGAGGTGGCCAAGGAACGGAGTGCCTGTGGACATCGCTATCGCCTCCTCAGTCAGGGCGATAATGACGTGGCAGCTTGGGCCCACGCGGTTGATATCGACGGTGCCAGAACTCACTATCACAAAATCTCAACCGAACTCTACTACGTTCTTGAGGGCGAGGGGAAAGTCTTGCTTGATGGGGAGGAACAAGAAGTAAGGCCAGGAACGATGGTCCATATCCCCCCGGGCGTGGTACATGGTGCTGTAGGGAAAATGCGAGTGCTTGTGGTGGGGATCCCGGATATTGATGATTCCGATGTTTTTTATGTTGATGAGTGAAATGCCTGTTTCCAATCGTAGTTCTTTTATCCTAATGAAATCGTTCTTTTTTATTCTCCCTATTTTTTCGGCGACAGCCCTCTTCGCTGAGGTCGATAAAGACGCGCTTCCCGATGTGGAAGATGGCTTTGAAGTCGATTTTTTCGTCCGAGAACCTCACATCATCAATCCGTCTTCTTTGTGTTTTGACAAACATGGACGACTCTATGTTGGTGCTGGACCACAATATCGGCAGCCGAAGGAAGATTCGCCAACCGACTATATCAAAATTCTCATTGATGAGGATGGCGATGGTGTCGCAGAGAAAATAAAGACCTTTGCCGAGGGACTGAATTGTGTCCAGTCGATGGCTTGGAAAGGTGACGAACTGTGGGTTGCTAATGCGCCTGAGATTACGGTGTTGCGTGATACCGATGGCGATGATGTCGCCGATGAGTATACAATTATTTATACGGGGCTCAATAACCTCCGCCATAGCGTGCATGGGTTGAACTGGGGGCCCGATGGTTGGCTTTATTTTACGATGGGTAACACCTGGGTGAAGCCGAACGCGCCTCAACCAATCCGAGATCTGATGGGAATCAAGTCCGACGATAAGACGGCGTATCCGCTTCGCAAGGTTTACACCAAGGACACATACAAGAAGAGCTACCATCCCATCAATAAGGATGAAAAAGAGGGTGGGATTTTCCGGTGCCGGACTGGCGGCCACGACCTCGAACTCTATGCGCGGGGTATGCGTAATCCGTGGGACATGTGCATGGACAGTGGTTTCAACTGGCTCGCCACCGACAACGATCCGGGGCCGCCGGCCGACCGTATTTTTATGCCGATTCGTCATGGTCATTACTCAATGCGTCATCCATGGAAGTTTGACTGGATGGGCAAGCATCCAGCTGTTGCTCCATCATCTGATCTTTTTCCCAGTGTCAGTGGTTCGGGAACTGGTGTTGTGTTTTACACTTCAGAGCACTTCCCAGAGGAATATCGTAACCGCCATCTGATCGCTGATTGGACGAATAACTGTATCTTTCTCTACAAACCGAAATGGAAGGGGGCTTTGCAAGTTCCTGCCGAGAAAAAAAGGAAAATCATCGATGGTGGGGTGACCCAAGCTGGGGATTTGGGCTACAAGGGGGCGAAAGGTCGGAGTTTGTTCCGTCCGACTGATATTGAAGTCGGTCCTGATGGAGCGCTTTATATCGCTGGTTGGGGTTCGGTTTACGGCACCGAGTATGTTTCCAAAGAAAAGTGGACTGCTGAAGAGAACGCAAAGTATCAGGGGCGGGTGTTCCGCTTGCGCCATGAAAGCCCCTTGATTGCTCAGTCCAAATGGAATACGGCAAAACGTAAAAAGGACATTAAGACGTGGAAATTCGAAGAGCTCATGGAAGACATTGGCCACCAAGTACACGTCTGGCGGGTTAACGCGCAGGACGAGTTAGTTCGGCGCGGTGATTCGGTGCGCTTGGAACTAATTAAGACGATTGGATCCAACGCTCTGACTGAGACACAAGAGACTTGGGCGATTTGGGCCTTGGGTCACATTGCAAAGGCTGCAGAAAGTGATCATGCCGAGCTGCGAGCAATTGCCACAGATGATCCCGACACTAATCTCCGTATTCAGGCGACCCGGATTCTTGGTGAGAATAAAATTAAAGATGCCACGCCATTGTTGGTTAAACTTTTGCAGGATAGATCTCCCCGGATTCGCGCCGCCGCGATGCAGTCGCTTGATCGCATTGGTTGGGGTGAGCATAGCAAGGCCATTCTTGATGCGATCGCGTCCGAGACTGGGCGTATTGAATTTTATACTGATTGGCAGGTGATGCGACGTCAGTTGTCGGAGAAACAACGCCGTGAGCTGCTTTCTGATGAACGGGCCGGTATTCGAAGCATGGCTGCATTGGGATTCATGGAGGAAGGCGACCGGGATCTGCAGCGACGGGCGGGGGAGTTTATAGAGGGTGTTGGGGAAGGCTTCGGAATTGGTCTGACGATTTCATCGACTCAGCCTAATTTTAGGGAGTCAACGAAAGTAACTTTTGAAACTAAGGCTTCGTTCCAAATTCGTTTCACCATAGATGGTTCTAAACCTACACACGAATCCCAGAAGGCTGGTAAGGAGATTATAGTATCAGAAGATGCGATGATCAAGGCGGCTCTCTTTGACGGGAAGAAGAGAGTGTCAGATGTTGAATCTCTTCTAGTTCACAAGGTCTCCGAGTCTGAGTGGAGCGATCGTTTGTTCGTGCAAGGTATTCGCGGCGAGGGTTTTGCAAAACTTTATCGCCCCAAACTTAATGGATTGCAGCGAGGTGTTTCAGTGTATGCTGATCGTAATTTTACTTTCAAGGAGATCCCGGAAACTCTTGCGGGTGCCACTCAGCTCCGCACCCACAACGACGACAAGAGTAATCGTAGTGCGGAGTTTTTGCGCTTTTACATTAACCTGCCGGCAACGCTTTATCTTGCGTATGATGGACGAACAAGCCCACCAAAGGCCCTAGTTGAGGGGATGGAGAAGACTGACTTCGTGGTGGGCATGAGTAATGGTGAATCCTTTTTGGTTTATCGGCGATCAGTTAAGGCTGGAGAGGTAATACTTGGTGGGAATAAGGTCGGAGGTTCCGGGGGCGAATCGATGTATCAGGTATTTCTCTCAAAAGTAGGGGCCAAGAAAACGACTATCGCTGAGGCGAAGGAAGCGCTTCCCAAGGCCGACCTGAAGCATGGGAAGGAGATATTTTTTGGAAGAGGAACCTGCTTTGCCTGCCACAAGGTGGAAAATCGGGGTGTCGCTATCGGCCCGGACCTGGTGGGAATCGGGAAACGCCGTGACATGAATTATGTCATCCAATCAACGCTTGAGCCCGACGCCTACATCGTGGAAGGCTTCCAGCAAACGAGTCTGGAAATGAAGGACGGTCGTGTCTTGTTTGGCATGATTGGTGAGGAGACCGCGCTGAGTATGAAGCTAGTGCTTCTGACCGGAGAGCAGATCGTGGTAAAGCCTGACGAGGTGAAGAAACGAAGTGATGCCAAAAAATCTATCATGCCTGCCAGCTTCGCACACACGCTGAGCGCACAGGACGTTGCGGACATCTCGACCTGGATCATGAGCTTGAAGTGAGCTGATCTGTTAGGAGTTTTCTCGCTGATCGATCGTGGGCGTCGTTTGACCTTGTGAGGTGATCCGGTGCTCTTTAGGGTGCCTGGATGGATCAATTTTCGAAACGGATACTTCGGGTTTTATTAACCGGGATGGTATTAGTGACAAACCTCATGGCAGAAGAAAAGAAACTGGACCTGACTCTTCGGTCACGATCGAAGGAGGCACCCCAAAAAGTGGTGGAAGCCAAAATCGAATGGGAGTTAGGAAAGACTGCCTTGATCATCTGTGACATGTGGGATGACCATTGGTGTGAATCTGCGGCGAGGCGGGTGGGGGAGTTAGCAGGACCCATGAATAAGATGGTGAAGGCGGCGCGGGAGAAAGGAGTCTTCATCATTCATGCTCCTAGCAGTGTAGTTTCGTTTTACGATGAGACTCCTCAGCGGAAGCTGGCTAAAGCGGCCCCCTTTGCAAAAACACCCTTCTCGCTTAGCGCGAAAGAGAGATGGGGCACCAACTGGTGTTGGCCCGATCCAAAATTCGAGGGCGTGCTTCCAATTGATGACTCGGATATGGGTTGCAGTTGCCACGGGGAGAAATGTGAAATCCAGGAGGCCTGGACCCGACAGATCAAGATTATTGAGATCATGAAGGGTGACGCCATCACCGACAATGGTCAGGAGACCTGGAACCTTTTGACCGAACGGAAAATTGAGAATGTCATCCTTTGTGGGGTGCACCTTAACATGTGTGTTCTGGGGCGTCCTTTCGGGATTCGGCAAATGGTGAAGCTCGGGAAAAATGTTGCCCTGATGCGTGATATGACAGATACAATGTACAACCCAGAGCGTCCACCGGGCGTTGATCACTTTACCGGAACGGACCTCGTCGTCCAACACATCGAGCAACATTGGTGCCCCTCATTGACAAGTGGGGATCTGGTGGGCGGAGAAGCTTTTAAGTTCAAGGAAGACAAAAGAAAGTAGGTATTATCTTTTCTTCAGGAAGAGATCTTTAAACTCTACCATCATTCCCTTGTCGTGGAGTTGGAGGCCGATGAACCCTTCCTTGAGTTGCTGACCTTCCAGCTTGTCGGTGAATTCTGAAGATAGTTTTCCGTTGATGAAGAATTGAAAGTGATTCCCCTTTGCGACGATTCGGCAGGAGTTCCAGTCGCCTTTTTTGATCTCAGCCACGGCCACCGCATTTTTAATTTTTTCATGATGCCCTTTGCCATTCTCATCGATGGTGAGGCTCGCCCCCCTTGGGCAGGGAAACTCTTTCCTTGTTCCTTTTCCAAAGTGGAAATCCCATGCACCCAGAATCCCATCACCAATCCCAACATGACCGAGGTCGGCGTGGTATCCTTCAAAGTCACGTTTTCTGGTCTTGTCCACGCGCGCCCGTGTTTCCACGCCTGTATTTCCCTTAGTTGGAAGCCGGTAGTGGAATTTCAACTCGAAGTCCCTCAGGGATTCATCAACTGAGTAGATCAGGTAGACCTGACGATTCTCCTTACCCTCTCCCCGAATCACACCGTCCTTGACCGACCAGGCGAGCGCTTTGCCCTTTGGAGCTTCTCGCCAGCCCTCTAGCGATTTCCCGTCGAAAATTGAAGTGAAACCATTGTTCGTTTCGTCTCCTGCCATGAGCCAGGACCCGAGGGCTAAAAATGTGATGATGAGGGTTTGGATGAGCTTCATATGGGTGGGTGGTGTTCTTAGTGTGATTCAATAATCGATAGATGAGAATTTCTCCGCCTGACGGTCTATCTCGCAGAGGAGGAGGGGCGCATGGTAGATATTAAGTCCAAGGGCTTCCTTGTGGATCCGAGTGAGTCAGTCTTGTCTCTGATTTCAATTTCAATACTACCTTCTTTATACAGGCCCTGTTCAAGATCGATATTGCCTGCGAACCTCATTGTCGTTTCATGTTGTGGCTTCACTTCACCTAAGAGGGTCGTTCGATTTTTCATTCGTATTTTCGAGATCATAGATATTTTTTCGCAAAGGTCGATCCTGCATTGGATGGGCTCCAGGGTGAGAGCGGACCGGTGACCAGAAGACGGAGTCTAATGGAATATGGAGAAAGAAATTTCATTCTTTTCCTTTTTGATTCCGTCGGTAGTCCCATGATTCTATTCAAGGATCGTTTTAATCATAGGCTGGATCGCCTCGGCCATTTTCATGAAGCCGAGATCGGTCGGGTGGACGCCGTCGACGGTACACTCGTGGGCATGTTTACCGAGGAGGGAGCCACCGTTGAGGAAATGGATGTTCTTGTCACCGGCGGCTTGCCGGGCTCTCACAAAATCGGCCTGGAATTTTGCTCTGGCCCGGACCGTTTCAAGTTGGGAGCGGCTGTTTAATTCGCCTGCGTAACGGATTTTGGAGATGATCAGAATGGGGACGTCTTTGTCGTGCGCGCGAAGAAGATCAACAAAAGGGGCGAGCGTTTTTCGGATCGTCTCTCTGGCGTTCGCCTCGTAGTCGAGAATGATGAGCTTTTTATGATCAATTTGATTGATGAGTTTTGCGAGGGCCGGCTCGCCTTTACCGTTTCCGGAGAAACCGAGATTGACGAATTCCTGATTGATCCGTCGGCTGAGAATATTGGGGTATGCCATGCCGGGGCGTGAGGCACATCCACCCTGGGTGATGGAGGTTCCGTAAACGACGACTCGTCCATCGTTGGCATAGGGAAGGGGATGGGCAATGGTTGCGCCCGCCATTACTCCGATTTCGACTGATTCGACTCCGTTGTAGAGGGGGAAGTTCAAGGTGAAGTGACGGTTGCCTTTTGAGGCATTAAAAAGAGTGACTTCATAGTCCTTGGCCGTCGCGCTGAATTTCGAGGTGGCGAGGTAGCGTTGTTTGAACGGCCCCCCAACGTAGAGATCGAATCCACTCTGTCCGGTCGCGGGCATGTGATACATCCCGGAAGGTTGCCTCAGTTTAACCCGGAGAAGAATTTTTGCGCTGTCCGACTGGAACTGGATCTGACCGCCTGCGGTT
>Ga0257110_1000385_pt1 | contig 22316 bp, 11 predicted proteins | sample LP_taG_7_FD_190184 | JGI IMG/M metagenome (GOLD analysis project Ga0257110, IMG submission 190184) | Marine microbial communities from Northeast Subartic Pacific Ocean, Canada - LP_J_2015_P26_10m | ecosystem: Environmental > Aquatic > Marine > Oceanic | place: Canada: Northeast Subartic Pacific...
ATGCAGATTGGTTTTGGTACTGATGGTGTAACTGGTCTTAGCACAGATCAAATGAAGCATACTATTCTTGAGGGTGGATCAACATCAATCTCTGCTTCTGGAACTCCTGGTATAACCACTGTTGCGGATTACACTAGTGACTACGATTCATCATATTTTATGGTATCAATTACAGATACAACAAATAATTTATATGAAATGAGAGAACTTGTTCTTATTGATACTGATAGTAATGAAGATGGAACAGGAGAGGTAGAGGTTCAGGAATTTGGTATTGTTGAAACCGAAAACGACATGCCATATTCTGGACTCGGAACTTTTGGCGCAAGAGTTAATTCTGGTGGTGGAGTTTCATTGACATTCACTCCACAGTCAAATATTGCTGTTGATGTTAAGGCTTATACCCAAGCATTAAAAATTGAGGATGATAGTAGAGATCAAAGAAACTTTGGTAATGGACTATTTGTTACAAATTATGCGAGATATGAAGGAACAGAAAATGCGGTTAAGAAAACTTTTACATTAGAGCACAGGTCTGCACCTATATTTGAAAAATATTTCTTAGGAAATGATTCTGACATTATTAGTGTTAGTGCAAATACAATCAGTATTCCAAATCACTTCTTTGTTTCTGGAGAAAGGATTCGTTATGACAGAAATGGTGGTATTACTTCCTCCATTGGTATTGGATTAACAAATATTCCTGGAGTTGGTAATACCGAATTCTTACCAATTGATATTGATCTATATGCAATTAAAGTTGGTGACGATAAGATCCAACTTGCATCTACTGCAGAAAATGCCCTTAAGAAGATTGCAATTCCTATGGAACTTACGAGTGTTGGAATTGGAACTTCACATAGATTTAGTGCAACTAATCAGAATTCAAGATGTCTAATTGCACTTGATAATTTAATTCAGTCTCCAATTGTTTCTACATCACAAACAACTGGTCTTTCTACTAATGTAAGCACAGTTGATAATGTTATAAAAATAAGCGGTATTCAATCATACTTTGGATCTGATCTCGTTAAAATGGGTAATGAGATTATGAAGATTACTTCCGTTGGTGTAGGAAGTACAAATGCTGTCCGAGTTAGAAGAGGGCAACTTGGAACAAAAATTGGCACCGGAAACACTGGAGAACCCATTACCAAAGTTGTTGGAAATTACAATATTACCGATAGTGTTCTTCACTTTGCCGCAGCACCTTATGGTCTCGTTCCAATTGGTAGTACCACAAATCCACCAGATGAAAGAGATTGGGAAGGTATTTCAGCAAGTTCTTCTTTCCAAGGAAGAATGTTTATGAGATCTGGTGTTGAAGATACTACAAATGATACTTATCATACAAATTATATCTTTGACAGTCTTTCAAATAAATTTGATGGCAATACTGCAGTATACCCACTAACTTCTATTGGTTCATCAGATATTAGTGGAATTGCAACTGGAAATGCAATCGTTCTTGTAAATGATATTCTGCAGGGTCCTGGACTTGGTAGAGACTTTACAATGGGCGAGAATGCTGGTATTACAACCATTGCTTTCACTGGAACTGCTTCATCTACAACTACAGATGCCAATACTTCTGGATTGCCCGTTGGCGGTGTTCTTCTTTCACTTGGATCAACCGAGGGATTTGGTTATCAACCTTTAGTTTCTGCAGGTGCAACTGCTAAGGTCACTAATGTGGGAATTCTTACTGATGTTGCAATTGGTAATACTGGATCGGGATATAGAGCTGCTGAGAAGTATGAATTTCTTGTTGATACTAATGAGTTTGTAGGAATTGGTTCTACTAACGTGTTCATCCCTAATACAGGAAGTGTTCTTGATCTTCTTCCTCAATTGAATACCGGGTCTAACTGCGAAATCCAATTTGGAAGAGTTGCTGACTCTTATATTTCTGGAACTATTGTATCATCTGCATCAACCTTTGTGAGATTCCATATAGATGATTCATTATCTGTAGGAATTCCTACAGGAACCAGAGCTCGCGTTATTGTATCAAATCCTCCAATTGGATTTGTTAACGTCAGTGCTGCTTCTACAAGTGTTGGTATTGAAACATCAGTATACCATGTTGGATTTGCAACTATTATTAATGGAAACGTCTCCACTGCCATTTCTGTAACTAACAACTCAACTCCAAGATTCTATCCTCAAAGATCAATCACTAACGTTGGATATAGTTCCATTACAGGAATAACAACTGTCACTACATCCACTACTCATGGATTAACTGAGGGTGAAGCAATTCAGTTGTCTGGTATTGCATTTACCTGTACATATGCACCACCGGTTAATGTCTCTGATGCCGATTATAATAATCTAACTGGTGTTACTACTATCACTACTGCAACACCACACCTCTTACAAGTAGGAAAGGGAGTTGTTCTAACAGGTATTGCATTCACTTGTGGTCTTGATAATGGTGGTTCTACTCACACATATCCAAGAACAACTGATCCTGCATATTGTGGAGTTTCAGTTATTGAAATTGTAAGTTCTACTAAGTTTGCTGTTAATACCGGTCCATCTACAGTTCCAACATTCTATAAGAGTGGTGGAACAATTCAAGGTGCAATTATTGATGCTCCAAGGAAGAAGAATAAGTCTGCTACTGGAAATGACTTTGCATCTGGCGGTTCCTCAGTTTTAGCAGTTCTTTCACCTACATCATTTGTAGTCAATACTGGAATCTCAACGTGTCCTCACTTCTACAATAGATGTGGTAAAGTCAATAGACCTCTGTCTCTGTTTGTGGATGATCCATTGTCATATACAAATATTCCTATTAATTATGTTGGTGCAGCAAACTCTGGATTAAATGGAACGGTTGATATTGTTGTTGGTAATGGTTCCAGTATAGTTGACTTCTCTATCAACAATAAAGGTGTTGGATATAAAGAGGGAGAGGTTCTTACTATTCCAACTGGTGGCCTTACTGGAATTCCTACAACAGGAACAATTAGCGACTTCAGAAGCTTTGAGTTGACAGTTCAAAAGGTGTTCTCTGATGAGTTTACTGGATGGAGTGTTGGTGTTCTTCAACCACTTGATGATCCATCAGTTCTTTTTGATGGAGCAACTAGATCTTTTAATCTTTCCCTGGCAGGCAATCAAATTTCTATTAGGTCTCCAAGAGGATCTAAGGTTGATGTTGAAAAAGTTATTATTGTCACTATTAATGACATTCTTCAAGAACCAGGTAAAGGTTATGAATTCCCAGGTGGTAGTGTAATCAAATTTGCAGAACCACCAAAAGTAGGTGACAGTTGTAAAATTCTTTTCTATAAAGGAACAGGTGATGATACTGATGTTATCTTTAGAGAAGTTATTGAAACTGTCAAAGTAGGAGATACATTAACTCTTGGATATGATAATACTGCTGGACAGTCTGCTAACCTCCAAGAAGAGGCAAGAACAGTAACTAATATTAATTCCACAGACCAAGTTGAAACATTTGCATATTTTGGTCCTGGAAATACTGAAGATGAAACTCTATCAAGGAGAGTTAAGTGGTGTAGACAAACTGAAGACAAACTTATTAATGAAAAACGTGTAGGGAAAGATAGAGAACTCTATGAACCACAAATTCATCCATATGCATATATTACCAAGTCAGTTGGTATTGGATCCACAACAATCTATGTTGACAGATTAAGACCTTTCTTTAATGCAAGGAATGAAAATGATACTGCACTGACCTTCCAGAATAAATTTAAATTTGCAACCCAGACAGTGACTTCTGGAGCAGCAGCAACTGCTGTTGTAAGTGATACCGGTACTATTTCATCTATTGTCTTATCTGATGGTGGTGTTGGATATAGCACCGCTACGGTTACTGTTGGATCTCCCTCTGTTGGATTTGTAACAGCAACAGCAAATCCAGTAATTGGTGTAGGAGAAACAATTTCTTCTATTACGATTACAAATGCTGGAACTGGGTATACAAATACAAATCCACCTGTTGTTCTCATAAGTGAACCAAGTTATAGTGAAGAAGAGAACTTGGCTGGAGATTATGCTGGCGACTCTGGAATAATTGTTGGATTTGGAACCACTACAACCAGTGGACTCACTACACAATTTGTGTTTGATCTGCATATCCCATTTGAGTCCAAATTGAGAGATGAATCTATAGTTGGAACAGCAGTAACCCTGAGTGGACTGGAACAAGGAGATTTCTTCATTGTTTCCAATTCTAATATTGGATCTGCAACAACATCAATTACCTCACTTAATCAATCTGGTGGAACTGCAGGTGTTGGTAAATCCTTTGTTGATAATGTTTATGTTGTTGCTCACTCAGAGAATATCATCAGAACAATTCGCTTAGATGCTGCTGGTGTTGGAATTGGAACAACTGTTTGTAGAAGGGTATTTACTAATGTAACCCAACCAAAATTTAATACTAGTGGTATTGGAACACAATCTACATCAACTGTCGCTGGATATGGTGATTATAGTTGGGGCAAAATTACACTGGGATCAAGAGCAGGATTAAATAGTTACACTGCATATACTGAAAATGGCATTCTTGGAATTACTACATCGACAAGAGTAGAGAGATCTGCTCCATTGAAATTCAAGAACTACACCACTTAATGTTTAATAAATAAAAAAAACTCCATTAAACTGGGACAAAATGGCTGCAATTATAACTGATCAAATTAGAATTTTGAATGCGAAAAATTTTGTATCTGGAGTTAGTTCCAGTTCCAACGCATATTATTCTTTTATCGGATTACCAAATCCATCAGATTATCAAAGTGACTGGGATGCATCACCCCCTGCACCAAAAGATAATTTTTCTGAGGAGAATGATTATTGGGACACAATGATCGCTGTGAAGAAAATTAATTCTTCTGATGTTAGACAAGTGATTCCTAAGAGGACTTGGACATCAGGTACAACATATGACATGTATAGGCATGATTATAGTGTTAGTAACACTGCATCCGTATCTGGTGCAACTAATTTGTATTCCGCATTTTATTACGTGCTGAATAGTGATTTTAGAGTTTATATTTGCCTACAAAACGGAACTAATCCAGACAATCCAAATGGAAGACCATCTTTGGATGAACCAACATTCACTGATTTAGAACCAAGATCAGCGGGATCAAGTGGTGATGGATATCTTTGGAAGTACCTTTATACTATCAAAGCAAATGAAGTTGTAAAGTTTGAGTCTACAGATTTTATGCCAGTTCCTGCTAACTGGGGATCTAGTGGAGATAATGCTCCTGTTAGAGATAATGCTATAGATGGATCAATTAAGATCGTAACAGTTACTAATGCTGGAGTTGGTATTGGAACTGCTAACTCAACTTATACAAGAGTTCCTATTGAAGGTGATGGATCCGGTGCAGAGTGTACAATAACAGTTGGAGCAGATTCTAAGATTAGTGGAGTTACTATTTCCAATCAAGGATCTAATTATAGTTATGGGAGTGTAAATCTATCTGGTGGTAATGTTCCCACTGGAACTACAATTCCAAGATTTAATGTTATTGTACCTCCTCAAGGTGGTCATGGAAAAGACATTTATAGAGAGTTGGGTGCATATAATGTTTTATTATACTCTAGAATTGAAAACGATAATGAAAATCCTGATTTTATTACAGGAAACCAAATTGCAAGGGTAGGTGTTATCGAAAATCCAGAAGTTTCAACTGGAAATGTATTGACATCTGATAAAGCAAGTGTTCTTAATGCAATTAAGTTGTCTGGAATTGGATATAGTTCTGCTCTTTTTGATGCTGACTCAACATTTATTCAAACGGTCGCTACAGCATCAACTGCTGTTGGTAGAGTTGTTAGTTACAATCAAACGACTGGTGTTCTTAAGTATTGGCAGGATAGAACTTCTTTTGGGTTTACATCTGCTGGAATTGGAGTTACAAACCCAACTTACGGATTTAATGTAACGGAATTTACCTCTTCTCCAGATACTGGAGGGAATATTCAAATTACACCCTCATCTGGATCTATTTTGGAGATTGATGCAAACTTTACCGGTATCACAACCGTAATAAATAATCGTACATATTATCTTGGTCAGTCATTTACAAGTGGAATTGCAGGTCCTGAAGTTAAAAAACATGCAGGAAATATTATTTACGTTGATAACAGACCTTCAATTACTAGATCATCTAACCAAAAAGAAGATATCAAAATTATTTTGCAGTTCTAAAGAATTATGCCACAGCAAACGAACCTTAGTGTAGCACCATATTTTGATGACTTTGATCCGGTAGATGACTACCATAAGGTGCTATTTAAACCTGGATACCCGGTTCAGGCAAGAGAATTAACTACTTTACAATCGATTCTCCAAAATCAGATTGAAAAATTTGGTCAGCATTTTTTTAAAGAGGGTGCAAAAGTAATTCCTGGTAATACAGGATATACTCAATTATATTACTGTGTTCAATTACAAAATACGTATCTGGGAGTTCCTGTAGCAGCATATGCTGAACAATTAGTTGGAACTAAAATTATAGGTGAATCTTCTGGAGTAAGTGCTGTTGTAGATAAAGTTCTTCTACCAGAAAATTCTGAGAGAGGAAATCTTACTCTTTATATTAACTATTTAAATTCAAGTACCACAAATAATGCAACTCAAACTTTCTCTGATGGTGAAAATTTAACCTGTAATCAAATTATCTCTTCTGGTCTTCTTGGGAACACCACTATTGCTATTGGAGCTCCTTTTGCAACAACAATCCCTGACGAAGCATCTGCTACTGGATCTGCTTTCCAAATTCAAGAGGGAGTATATTTTGTTCATGGACATTTTGCCAATGTTAACACAGAAACTTTAATTCTTGATCAGTATGGAGATAGTCCTAATTATAGAGTTGGTCTATTCGTAAACGAACAAATTGTAAATGCTGATGAAGATGACTCATTAAATGATAATTCTCAAGGATTTAATAATTATTCGGCACCAGGTGCAGATAGACTTAAGATTTCTTTAAGTTTATTTAAAAAACCACTAACTGACTATAATGATGATCAATTTATTGAATTATCTATTATTGAATCAGGAAATATCAAATCTCAAACCAAAAGAGGAGATCTTGGTGGAGGAGTAGGATATAAAGACTGGACAGATATTCTTGCAAGTAGAACATATGCAGAATCTGGCGATTATTATGTAAAGGCATTTGATTTATCTGTACATGAATCACTTAACAACGGAGTTGGAAATAGAGGAATATATAACGCAGGTCAATTAACTTTTGGAGGACAAACTCCATCTGATGACCTCATGTTGTACAAATTCTCTCCAGGTAGAGCATTTGTACGGGGTTATGATATTGATATTAGTAGTGTAACTTTTATTGATGTTCCTAAGCCAAGAACAACTGCAACTATTGAAGATCAATCAATAATTTATAATACTGGTCCAACTTTAAGAGTTAATAGAACTTGGAGATCACCTGATGTTGGAGTTGGTAATACATATATTCTTAGTTTAAGAGATCAAAGAGTTGGTCTTGCAACAGATGGAACTGGCGGTACTCCCGCACCAGCAGGCAGAGAGATTGGTGTTGCTAGAGTATATGATTACAGATTAGAATCTGGATCTTACAACACATCCAATGACACCCTTAATGAGTGGAACCTTTCGTTGTTTGATGTTCAAACAACAGTAGATTTAGTTCTCAATCAAGCAACAAGCCTATCTGTTCCTACTTTTGTACAAGGTAGTAGGAGTGGTGCAACTGCATTCCTTAAGGATGCAATTTCAAACTCAAATGCAGTATCAGTCTATGAAGTTGAGGGAGATTTTATCACAAATGAACCTTTAGTATTTAATGGTATTAATGACGGCAGAATTGCTACAGCAGTAACATCTTATACATTATCGGATGTAAAATCTGTTTTTGGAAGTAATGCTAGATTGACCGGTGTCTCCACTTTTGCTGCTGATGTTGTTCAGACTCCAATAATTAGAGTTGGTGTCGCAACTATATCCCCTGCGTCTAGTGGTGTAAGTACAATAAGAAGCACTAGTAATGCCCTTCCTGGATTATTTAAAGTTGGTGACCTTGTAGAATACACTAATACAAATTTAACATTAACTGATGTTTCACTTGCAAGAGTTTCAAATGTTGGAATTGACAGTATTGGAATTACTGCGGTAACTAACGTACCTGGAATTGCATTTGGTGCTCTTCCAACTGTAAGCCTTAATGTAAGTGATCTCAAACTTGTAACTACAAAACTTGATCCTTCTTCTGATAGTACTCTTTATACTAGATTACCAAGAACTGATATTGAGTCTGTAGATTTTACTAATGCAAGTTTAACTATAAGAAAAGTCCTGAGTGTTGATATTGCTAGTGGTCAACTCTCTTCTAATATATCTGCAGGTCCAAATGAAACATTCTTACCATTTGACGAAGAAAGATATGCTCTGATTAGATCAGATGGTACAACTGAAGCATTGTCTGCTGATAAACTCACTATTGCCAGTGGGGGGACAGCACTAAACATCTTTGGTCTTGGGTCTAATGATACAGGTGCTTCTTTAATTGTTTCATTAAAGAAGATTAAACCTACATCAAAAATTAAAATTAAAAATAGAGTTAAATCTATTATTGTTGATAAATCAAATAGTGCATCTTCTGGTATTGGATCAACAACCTTAAATGATGGATTGGTCTATGGTGGTGGTAATTATCCATATGGAACCAGAGTTCAAGATGCTACTATTTCTCTAAATGTTCCAGATGTCATTGATGTTCATGGTGTTTTTGAATCTTCTGATACTAACAATGCCACAGCACCAAAAATTTCTTTAATTAATATTAATAGTACATCAACTACAACTGGGGAACTAACAGTTGGAGAATCTTTTATAGGACAAACATCTGGAGCAAATGGAATTATTGCAGAAACCCTTACATCTGCACAAATTTCATATATATCCAAAAATGATAGTAAATTTGTTGAAGGAGAAACTGTAATTTTCCAAGAGACGGCAATTCAAGCAATTGTATCCGTTATTACCTCTGATAGTTTTGATATTTCCGAAAACTATAAATTTAGAACTGGTCAAGAGGATACCTTCTATGATCAGGGAAGAATTCTAAGAAAAGAGAATAAATCTGCTCCTGCTAAGAAACTGAAAATTTATTACAAGAGTGCATCTTTTGATTCAACTGATAATGGAGACCTCACTACTGTAGAATCTTACAAAAACTTTAATTATAGTACAGAAATTAAAGGTATAAATGGTGATGCTAATACCGATATAATTGACATTAGGCCAAGAGTTTCTGAATATACGGTTGCTGAAGGAGTAAGATCTCCTCTTGAATTTTTTGGAAGATCATTTAATGCTGATGGAAATTCGGCATCAAATGCTTTAGCATCTGATGAAGCAATCTTAACAACATTTAGTCATTATCTTGGAAGAATTGATAGAGTTTTCTTAGATAAGAAAGGTAAGTTCCAAATTTTATATGGGACCCCATCAGAAATTCCACAACCTCCAAATCCAATTGATAATGCTTTGGAAGTTGCTACAGTTACTCTTCCACCATATCTCTATAAAGTCAGTCAGGCATCTTTAAGATTCTTGGAGCATAAGAGATATCAGATGCGGGATATTAAGAAACTTGAGAATAGAATCTCAAGTCTTGAATATTATACATCTTTATCTTTACTTGAAGCAAATACAGCAAATCTGTTTGTTCCAGATGGCGAGGGATTGAATAGATTTAAATCTGGTTTCTTTGTTGACAATTTTACTGGATTTAATGCTCAAGAAACAAGCGCACCAATCAAGAATAGTATTGATAGGGCTCACAAAGAAATAAGACCAAGACATTATACAAACTCTATTGATCTCATTTTTGGACCAGTCGTAGATGTCAATCCAACAGCAGACCTAAATTTTGCAGTTGTTGAGGGAAATAATATAAGAAAAGCAAACGATGTCATTACTCTTGATTATAGTGAAGTTGAGTATATTAATCAACCGTTTGCAACTAGAACAGAAAGTGTAACGCCATTCTTAATTAGTTTTTGGCAGGGAACAATGGAATTGAACCCTGCATCTGACACTTGGGTAGATACTGTAAGAATTGAACCTAAGGTCATTGATGTTGAAGGTGATTATGCTTCTCAAGTTGCACTTCTTGAGCAAACAGAGGGTCTTGATCCCCAAACTGGATTTGCTCCTGTTATTTGGAATTCGTGGGAAACTAATTGGACTGGATTTGAATTTAATGATACAACCACAAGAAGAACAACAACAAGTAGTGGTGGTAGAAGAGGCGTTGGTGGTTGGATCAATGGTGGCAGTGGAGTTGCAAGATGGGTCGAAAATACAACCACAACAACCGTTGAGGACACTATTAGGGAGACAATTAGAACTGATGAACAATCAAGAACTGGTACTCAACTATTTGTTCATGAACAGTTTGATCGTGAATCTGTAGGAGACAGAACTGTAAGTAGAGATCTGATTCCGTTTATGAGATCAAGAAATGTTGAATTTGTTTCTAAGAAAATGAAACCTCTTACGAGAATGCATGCATTTTTCGATGGAGAACAAGTTGACAAGTATTGTGTTCCAAAACTCCTTGAAATTTCAATGACATCTGGATCATTCCAGATTGGCGAAACTGTTATTGGTAGAATGTCTAGACCAGGACTTGGACCTGTCACAAGACAATTGATCGGAGAAGAAGCAAAAATTACCTTTAGAGTTGCTCAATCAAATCATAGAGAAGGTGAATATAACGCACCCGATCAAGTGTTTAGAGAAGACCCTTATAACGGAACATCTCTATCTGCAGTATATTCTGCAACATCAACGATCTTGAATATTGATACATTCTCATTATCAAATGAAGCTCAAGGTGAATATTCTGGTCGTATTGCTGAGGAAATGATTCTAAAAGGCACCACAAGTGGCGCAGAAGCAGTCATAACAGGACATAGACTTGTATCAGATCTTGCTGCAAATCTAATAGGTAGTTTCTTCATTCCAAACCCTAACTCAGTCAATCACCCAAGATTTGAAACAGGAACTAAAACTTTCACTATTACTAATGATGAGGATAATGATCCAGATGTTGCAACAACAATTGCCGAAGAAGCATTTGCTGCCTCGGGAACACTTGAAACAGTTCAGGAAAATATCATCTCAGTTAGAAATGCTAGGATCGAAAGAAGACAAGAATTCCAAGAAAGAAATGTAAATACAAATCTTGGAACTCAGGTTGTTGGATCTCAGGTTGTAGGTCAAACAAGCACAGAGAATACCGTTGGTTGGTATGATCCACTTGCACAATCATTCTTAGTTGAGGAAGAATCTGGAGTATTTGTCACTAAGTGTGATATTTACTTTAGAACAAAAGATGATATGGATATTCCATGTGTCTTCCAACTTAGAACCATGCAAAATGGTTTCCCAACACAGAAAATTCTCCCATTCTCTGAGATTGTTCTTGATCCCGCAGATATTGAAACTTCTAATGATGGATCAGTGGCAACAACAATTCAATTTAAAGCTCCTGTGTTCTTGGAAGGAGGATCAGAGTATGCAATTGCTTTAGCGTCAAACTCCACCAAGTATAGTGTTTATATTTCTAGAATTGGTGAAAATGATCTTCTAACTGATGCGTTTATCTCAAACCAACCATATCTAGGATCACTATTTAAGTCTCAGAATGCTTCTACATGGGAAGCAAGTCAGTGGGAAGATCTTAAATTTGTCATGTATAGAGCAGATTTCCTTGAGTCTGGTACTATTGATTTCTATAGTCCAAAGTTAAGTGAAGGTAATAGACAAATACCTGTTCTTCAACCTGATTGTCTTGAAGTTTCTTCCAGAACTATTAGAGTCGGACTTGGAACTACTGTACAAGATTCTGGATATCAACTTGGCAATACTTTCTTCCAGGGAGCAAGTCATGTTAACAAAACAAATGCTACAGGTACTCTAATTGGTGTTGCTGGAACTATTCCAAGAACATCATTGGCAATCTCTAATGCTGGTATTGGTTTAACACCAACTGATGGATCTCATACATTTACTGGAGTCAATCTAGTAACATTATCCGGGAGTGGTAGAGGTGCTCAAGCAACTGTTGCTGTCACCAATGGCCAAGTTACTTCCGCAACCATCACTGGATCTGGTGGTAATGGATATCAAACTGGTGATGTTGTCGGAATTAATACTATTGGTGCCGGATCTGTTGGTAGAAATGTAAGACTTACTGTTTCTGGAATTGGTAAAACTAGTGAACTGATTCTAGATAATGTTCAGGGAGATTTCACTATCAGTGGTCCACAGTTAAATTACTTTAATAGTGTGGGTATTGCTCAAACTTTGAATAACAACTTACCTGCGGCACCAGGTGGAAATGTTCAAATTTCAACAATTAACGAAATTACTGATGGACTTCATATCAAGGTTAACCATCAAAATCATGGAATGTACTTTACCGATAATAGAGTAATTGTTTCTGGAGTTCTTCCAGATGTTAAACCAACCAAATTGACTAGTGCATATTCTTCAAATTCCACATCAGGACTTTCTGTTGAAAGTGCAACAGCATTCTCTAACTTTGAAAATGTCAGTGTTGGATCTACAAATAGAGGATATCTCTTAATTGGAGAGGAAGTCATTGAATATAGTAGTGTAGATGGAAATACTATTGGTGGTAGTATTTCCAGAGGAAGTAATCCAATTACTTATTCCACTGGAACTCCGGTCTACAAATATGAACTTGGTGGAGTTTGCCTCCATAGGATTAATAAAACTCATACTTTAAGCGACGTTTCTATAGGAAGTTCGATTACCTTCGACTCCTATAACGTCAAACTTGATATGTCTGAGAAATTTAACGTTAATAATGATGATAGAAGTGATGATGTACTTGGATTCCCTAAACTTTATATGGGAATTACTGGATCTACTGGAGGACAAAATGTTAAGGCAACCCAAAACATGCCATTTGAAATTATCACTCCAATCATTCAAAATGTTACTACAAGAGGAACTTCTATTAGCGCGGAAGTTAGAACAGTAACTGGTCAAAGTTTAAGCGGCAACGAGATTGCTTATCTTGATGCTGGGTTTGAACCAATTGTTCCAAATACGCCAAATTATCTTAGCAGTACAAGATTAATTTGTTCTAAGGTTAATGAAGATGCTAAGTTGACAAACATTGAAGGTGCTAAATCTATGCAAATGAGAGTTAATATGGTAACTACAGATTCCTATATTTCTCCAGTAATTGATGGTCAAAGAGTGAGTACTATTCTCTCTTCCAATAGAATTGATAGTCAAATTACTGATATTGCAAATGATGCTAGAGTTAAAGGAATTTTGACAGATCCAACTGCTTGTCAGTATATTTCCAAAGAAATTAAACTGGAAAATGCAGCAACTTCTTTAAAAGTTATCTTTGATGCTCACGTCAATGATTTCTGTGATGCTAGAGTATTGTATGCTATTAGTAATAAAGACGGATTTGATCCAATCTTTATTCCTTTCCCAGGATATAAGAACCTTGATTCTAAAGGTCAAATTATTGATATTGCCAATAATAACGGCGAATCGGATTCATTCGTATCTAAGACCCCCACGTATGGTTTTGATAGTGGTTCTATTGAATTTAAAGAACACACATTTAGTATTGACGAACTACCCTCATTTAAAGTTTACAGAGTTAAAATTCTGTTGACGGGTACAAATCAAACATATGTACCAAGAGCCAGAAACCTAAGAGTTATTGCCCTAGCATAATGCATAAAGTAAAAGATTATGTGGATCTCGTAAGGGATCCACATACAGGTGCCATATTGAATCTAAACTCTTTAGATCATGAAAAATACGTTCAAAGACGTAAAGTAAAAAATAAAGAACATCAAAAAGTACAGACTATTGAAGAAGAAGTTGCTAATCTTAAAGAGGACATTACAGAAATTAAATCACTACTAAAGGAGTTGATCAATGGATCCAAATGATATAAGTTTAGATAATTTAACTAAGAGTTTTGAATATACAAAAATATCTGGTCAAATAGATAGTTGTGATGATAGGGAAGAACTTAGAAATATTGCTAAGTGTTTCTGCAAACTTTACTATAAACAACAGGAAACTATGCATGCAATAGGTATACCAAATGGCATCTAAGAACGTAACTTTTGATCCTGATTCTGGAGTTCCGTATGGGGCAAATCTAAGCATTTATGGTGGAACAGATTTTTCAACCATTTTTAATGTAAAGACAACCTCAAACACTGATTTTAATTTAACAGGATATTCTGGTGCAAGTGCAATAGCAAAAAGTGTTGCTGTTGGTGCTACTCTTGGATCTACAGTTTCATTCTCAGTTGGAATAACTAGTGCATTTGGTGGAGTTATGAAACTTTCATTAACAGATACTCAAACCAGCAATTTAACTGAAGGTAGGTATGTTTATGACGTTTTGGTAACTGTTGGGTCATCAACTTATCCTTTGGTTCGGGGAAATGCAAATGTCTATAATACTATTTCTTCTTAAACCTAAATACAATTAAGGAATTAGTGCGTATATGGCTCAACCAGCAAGTAGGTCGGACCTAATAAACTACTGTAAAAGACAACTGGGGGCACCAGTTTTAGAAATCAACGTTGCTGATGAGCAAATTGATGATCTAATAGACGATGCTTTGCAATATTTTCATGAAAGACATTTTGACGGTGTTGTTCAAACATATTTAAAGTATAAAATTACACAAGGAGATGTTGATAGAGGACAAGGAAGAGGAGGGAGTAATCCTGTAGGACTAGTCACTACAACTGCATCTTCAACTATAGATGGTGCATCCGTAACTTTTTCTTTTGAGGAAAATAGTAATTATGTACAAGTTCCTCCACAAGTTATTGGAATAAACAAAATATTTAGATATGACGGGTCACAAACAGTGACTAATAATATGTTCAGTATAAAATATCAAATGTTTTTGAATGACATGTATAATTTTAGTTCAACTGAAATATTATCATATGCAATGACAAAAAGATATCTTGAAGATATAGACTTTGTATTAAATACAGAGAAGCAGATAAGATTTAATCAAAGACAAGATAGACTTTACTTAGATGTTGATTGGGGAGAAGTATCTAAAGATGATTATCTTATTCTTGATTGCTATAGACTTTTAGATCCAAATGATTTTAGTAGAGTTTGGAATGATTCATTTCTTAAGAGATATGTAACTCAACTTATCAAAAGGCAGTGGGGACAAAACCTCCTGAAGTTCCAAGGAGTAAAACTTCCAGGTGGTATAGAATTAAATGGTAGACAAATATACGATGATGCTCAAAAGGAGCTAGATGCAATTAGAGAAGTTATGTCCAACACCTATGAACTTCCACCATTGGACATGATCGGTTAATCATATGCTTAATCCATATTTCCAACAAGGGGCCAGATCTGAGCAAAATTTAATTCAAGATCTTATCAATGAACAGTTGAGGATGTATGGTGTAGAAGTACATTATCTTCCAAGAAAATATTTAACTGAAAACACCATTATTAGAGAAGTAATACAATCAAAATTTGATGACGCATATCCAATAGAAGCGTACATAGACAACTTTGAAGGGTATAATGACAATACCACAATACTATCAAAATTTGGTATCCAACAAGAGCAGGAATTAAATTTAGTTATTTCAAAGGAGAGATTTGAGAACTATATTTCTCCTTTAATGAAGAATGAGGAAAATGTAAAATTATCCACGAGACCAAAAGAAGGAGACTTAATTTATTTTCCTCTAGGGGATCGTTTATTTGAAATTAAATTTGTTGAACACGAAAAGCCATTTTATCAACTACAAAAAAATTATGTTTATGAGCTGAGATGTGAACTCTTCAGATATGGCGATGAAGTCATTGACACTGGTATAGAAGATATTGATGATATTTTAACTGGTGGAGAATCTGACGGATTAAATGAGGATGGAATATCCACAATTATTGGATCTACCCAAAGACTTACTTTGGTTGGAGCGGCCGCTACTGCAACTGGAATTGCTGGTATTTTAAATGGTGCTATTAGATTTATTAGATTGATCAATAGAGGTGGTGGATATCTTTCCCCACCAAGAGTAGCAATATCGTCTGCCCCTGCAGGTGGGACTACTGGTATCGCAACTGCTGTTATGATTGGGGGAATTAATGTCTGCAATCAAAGTGCTAATCCAGGAGCAAGATCAGTCCAACAGGTTCAAATTTTAAATTCTGGCAGCGGATATACAAACCCACCAGGTGTTAGATTTATTTCAAGTAGTGGTGCTGGTGCTGGTGCAACGGTTGGTATTGCGACAACGGGTGGTGTTGGAATAGTTACACTAACTTCAGGAGGATCTGGATATACAACTGCACCAACAGTTACAATATCTGGACCAAAACACGTTGGTGCAAATGCAACATCAACCTTAGATTCTCCCATAGTTGGTGGTGGTGTTAGTGTTGTTTCTGCAACTGTAAGTATTGGTGCATCAGAATTTCTGTTCCCAGGAGGAACAACTGGTGGTGTATTCTACAAAACAGCACCGACAATTACGTTTGCACTACCTACAGGTACAGGAAACGCTGCAGGAGCATCCGCAATTTTAGATCAATTAGCACAAACTGGAGGTACAGTAGAAACTCTTGCAATTACTACTGGAGGTAAATTCTATACAAGTGCTCCAACTGTAGCAATCTCCCATCCAGGAGTAAGTGTTGCAGCTGCAACTATAGGAATTGCTGGTTCTTCTGTAAATCCAAGTTCTGTTGCATTTAGCACTACTGGTAGAGCATATACAACTGCACCTACGGTTGCAATTTCCACGTCTGGAGTCATGGATGCCCCAATTAAAGTTGCTGTTGGTATCGCAACAATTCATCCAATAACTGGTATTATTACATCAGTTGGATTTAACAGCACTACAGATCCATGGTGCGTTGGTACTGGAGCAACTATTGGTCTTGGATATACAGTAGCACCTTCTATATCTTTCAGTGGAAGTCCATCACCAGTACAAGCAACTGCTACAGTAACAGTATCTGTTGCAGGAACTGTAAACACTATAAGTATAGGTAATAGTGGATTTGGATACTTAACTACTCCAACAGTCACTATAGCAGGATCTGGAGGCGCTGATGAGCAGTTTAGAGCACTTGGAATTGCAACTATTAGATCTACATCAGTTACGACTGGAGGAACTGTTGGCATAGGATCTAGTGTTATTACAGGAATTACTACAACTAATATTATTGTAGGAGACAGAGTAAGACTTAGTGTTGGATATAATAAACCATATAACTTTATACCTGCAGATATATTTGTTCAACTTATTGGATCTAATTCGCTAATAATGTCAAAGTCTGCCACAAATGTTGGTATTGCAACTTCAGTGTTTGAATTTGGTAGAGAAAATTGTGGTATTGTAACTGGAATTGCAGTTACTTTTGGTGGTGGTGGATATTTGTCAGCTCCTACGATAACTATTTCTAACGAAGTATCTGAGAAAAATTATATTGAGCAGATTGCTGGTATTTCTACTGCTATAGGTATAGCAACAGTAAGTACTGCTGGAACAATATCACATGTAAATATTCTTGATTCTGGTTATGGGTACGTAATAGAACCAGAAATAACTATTTCCGCAGCAGAGGGATCTGGATCTGGAAACTTTATCTTTAATGAAACTATTACTGGATCTGTAAGTACTTCTACTGCAACAGTTAGGGTTTGGAATTCTGATGATAGTATCCTAGAAGTTGCATCTGTAACTGGAGAATTTATTCCAGGAGAAACTATTACGGGATCTACATCAGGTGCCTCACATGAGCTTAGATCTCTTAACATTAATCCATCTGATGATGGTTTTGCAGATAATATTAATATAGAAGTTGAAGCAGATTCTATTTTAGACTTTAGTGAGCAAAACCCATTTGGGATGCCATAAATAATAACACTCTTAGTATATCGCAATTTCATAAGGACAAACAATGTTTGAATATTTTTATAACGAAATTTTGAGGAGAACCATTGTATCTTTCGGTACTCTTTTTAATTCATTAACAGTCAAACAAACTAATTCTTCTGATAATGTAATCAACACTATCAGGGTTCCTTTGTCTTATGGACCAACTCAAAAATTTCTTGCAAGACTTGAACAGCAGGCAGATCTCAATAAAGCGACTGCGATTACATTGCCAAGAATGGCATTTGAGTTTACTGGAATGACTTATGATTCTGCAAGAAAAGTAACAACAACACAACAATATACCGTAAAAGACCCAGATGATGGATCTGAGTCTAAAAAAATATACATGCCAGTTCCGTATAATATGCAATTTGAATTGAGTATTATGACAAAATTAAATGATGATGCTCTACAAATTGTTGAACAAATTTTACCATACTTTCAACCAGCATATAATTTAACTGTTGAATTAGTTGATTCAATACAGGAGAAACGTGATATTCCAGTAATTCTTGAGAATATCACCATGCAAGATGATTATGATGGAGATTTTACAACAAGAAGAGTTCTTCTTTATACCTTAAGATTTACTGCAAAAACATATCTGTTTGGTCCTGCTACCTCTGCAACCAAGGATATTATCAAGAAATCTACTATCAGTTATCTTACTGGAACAGATATATCGAATGCAACAAGAGAACTTAGTTACTCTTCCGTTCCAAGAGCAATTAAAAATTATACTGGAGATGCTGCCACTACTGTATCTGAGGATATTGCCAAGACTAATAAAATAATTGAAGTTGAAAGCGTAAGTGGTTTAACCGCCAAATCTTATATTACTATTGATGATGAAGAACTCTTCATCTCATCTATTACTGGTAATAAAATTACTGTTAAAAGAGCACAAGATAAAACAACCGCAACCGAACATCTTAGAGGAGCAGAGGTACATGTTATCAACGCTGCCGATAATGTATTGATTGCAGAAGGTGATGATTTTGGATTTAGTGGAACAATAACATGACAAGCAAATTTGATACTTTAAATACTGAATTCAATGTCAAAGGAGACATTGTACAATCTGAGGTTATTAGTGCTGAAATTGAAAAAGTAAAAGAAACCTCAGATGATATTAAAAAAGATTATAATTATACACGGGGAAATCTTTACAGCATAATTGAAAAGGGACAAGAAGCAATCAATGGGATTTTAGAACTTGCACAAGAAAGCGAAATGCCTAGAGCATATGAAGTTGCAGGTCAATTAATTAAAAACGTTGCCGATGCCACAGATAAGTTAATGGATCTTCAGAAAAAACTGAAGGATGTTGAAGAAGAAAAACAATCTCGCGGGCCCTCTACTGTTAATAATGCACTCTTTGTTGGATCTACTGCAGAACTTGCGAAGATGCTAAAACAGGGGGCAAAAGAAGAGAATAAATAATAGAGACGGAGTTATATTAAACGTGGCATTAAAGAAGCCTGCAGATTTTTTTGGTAAGAATAAGAACGACTTTGACAAGATCAAGGATAATGTTTCTTTGGAAAAAATTGAAACAGTATCTGAGGCTTTTAGTGCTTTTAAAACTAACTTAAATCATATACAATCAATATCGGACTTTTCGCTTACAGTTGAAAACTTTAAGGAGAATGTTGATAAGGTTGAGAGTATTTCCAAAGAAATATCAGAAGTAAAAGAAGATATTAGAGGACTGATCAATAAAGATGATTTAGATGAAGCAATGGTTGCTCATCTTCTTTTTGTTGAAGAGTCAATCAAAAAAATTGAAGGAAGAATAAAGAGTGTTAATGGTGACACCATTGACAAAATAAAGGAGGATTTTACAAACCTTTCCCAAACTGTAGAAAATTTTGTAGATGTTGATATTCCAAGTTATAAAAAATTAGTATCAGAATCCGAAATTAGATTTGATGCTAGATTTTCAAATTTTAAGGGTCTAGTAGAAGAAGACCTTGATGGTATTAGAGAAGATGTTAATAGAGAAGTAAACACTGTATTTGCAGATGTTGAGACAGTTAATGAAAATATAGTATCAGACTTAAAAAGAGACTTAAAGCGAACAACAAAAGATGTCAATGAGACTGTAAGTAATCTTGTTAATGAAGAGTTTCCAAAGTACAAAAAACTTTTTGCAGAAACTGAACTAAAGACTGAGCAAAGAGTTTCTGCTTATGATGATGCAATTGAAAAATTAAATTTAATGGTGAAAGAATTCACCGAAAATGAAATTCCAAAATATAGTAATTTACTAGTAGAAACTAAACTTAAATCTGAGAAAGAAGTAAAGGAATTAGAAAACAATGTACTAGAGCAAGTTCAATCCTTAAAGGAAAGAGTTGAACTTTTGTCTGAAGATGTCATAGAAAAAACTTCTGATATCGATTCTTTAGTTGAAGAAAAAATTAGAGAATTGCAATTAACAATTGATGATTCCAAACAAAGAATTGGAGATATATCTGATGTCTACATGGCTCTCTATAAGGATTTTAAAGATAGAGAAATTCATGAAAACAAAAAGTTAGAAGAATACTCTGGAGAACTTATTAAGTTCTCAAACAAATTTTCATTCTTTGAAGAGACCCTTGCAGAAGATGTCCGAGAACTTCAAAATGTTTTAGATATTAGTACAACAAAATATTATGATGTACTAAAAAATGAAGTAGGTGAATTTGAAGAAAATATGTCCAACCAGATTAAAGATTTAGAACTTAATTTGGTTGTTAATGAAAAGCATATTAAAAAACAAAATGAAAATATTGAGAGTATTAAAGAAGAAGTAAAAGATGTTATAGAGAGACTTCAAATTAATTCTATTGAAGAGAAAAATAAATCTTTATCAGAAAAAGTAGTTTATATTGAAAAAATTCTTACCGAGTTTAATGAAAAAGCATTATTAAAAGAAGATAATCCAACTCTACCAGGAGATGCATCAACAAAAAATTCAGCAGATCCATTAACTCCTTTAGATCAAAATTTTGTAACCATCGATCAGTTACAAAGCCACTATAAACTATTCATAAACAGAATTCAACAGCAAATTGCTACCATTGGTGGAGGTGGTGCTGGATTTATTAAAGATCTGGATGATGTTACTTTTGATCAAACCACAGGAACTAATCAGTTACTCATTTACAATGGGGCAAAATGGGTTGGTATTGCAAGTACCTCCATTAGTGGAGAAAGCAAACTTGTAGATTTAACTGATGTTGATGCTAGTAATGTTGGTGATGGTAGATTTTTAAGGTATGATGCTTCTGCTCAAGAGTTTACTTTTGCACCAGTATCTGCTACTAATCTTGAATTAATCGCGGGAGATATACAATCAGGTATTCTTACTACAACCAGCACTAGTGCTGCTGTAGTTATGTCTATAAGTGCATCTACATATAGATCTGCAAACTATCAAGTTCAGGTTACAAGAGGAAGTAATTATAATATGACAACTGTCAATGTTATCCATGATGGAACTATCACATATATGACAGAATATGGAACTATCAATCAACCAATTGGAGTTGCTACATTCTCATCAGATATTAGTAGTGGAGCACTTAGATTAATTGGGCATCCAACATTCTCGTCAGAAACTACTTTTAAAGTTATCTTTAGTGCATTACAAGTATGAAAAGTTTAAAAAAATTTTTAGAAGAGCAACCAACTAATAGTGTAGGTAATGGTGGATACACCAATGATGGGGGTCAAACTGTTGCAGGATTTGATAAGAAACTTTTTCCTTCCGATGAAGACGATTTAACTCAAGATTATCAAACACCTGGAGAATCTGGCGAAGCAAAGTGGAGGTTCTCTGATGTATATCCAGTATTGAAGTTATCATTAGACAACAGTCAAGGTGATGGACCATCGATTGACGCTATGGTATCAGCATCTAAAATGTTTGTAAATCGAATGGATAATCCCCAAGAAAGAGTAAGAAAAACTTTTTCAAATTTTAAAGAGAGTATTGTTGATAAATAACAAGGAGTAGATACTCTTTTTAATTGAATGTCTAAGAATGGCCGCTGTCCAGAGGGACAATACTATTGCTACACTGATGAAAAGTGTAAATCCATTCCCAAGGGTTATAAAATGGTAGGTCGTTCTGGTTATCTTCGTAAAGAAACTGGACACTCTGTTGACGATACTAAGAAAAATGGTAACGGCAACGGAAATGGTAATGGTAATGGGAATGGTTCCAATGGAAATGGTAATGGTGGAGGAGTAAGTGAATCGAAAAGTGGTGATTCTTCTCTGCGTGACTGGTTTGGCAAGAGTAAGTCTAGTGATG
>Ga0257110_1000387_pt1 | contig 22203 bp, 15 predicted proteins | sample LP_taG_7_FD_190184 | JGI IMG/M metagenome (GOLD analysis project Ga0257110, IMG submission 190184) | Marine microbial communities from Northeast Subartic Pacific Ocean, Canada - LP_J_2015_P26_10m | ecosystem: Environmental > Aquatic > Marine > Oceanic | place: Canada: Northeast Subartic Pacific...
AATGATTAAGAATGTATCTAGAGCTGTCCAAACTGACCAATTAGAAATATTAGAACCATCATTGAAATATGAACTCATCCTTGATTCCCTTTGTTGAGGATCTACTGCACTGTGACCCTCTACTCCAACTAAATCTTCCATCAAATAAACACTTGCAAAGTTACAACTGGTTTCGGTATTACCGGGTAATGTAGAAGGCATCCATTGATGATTATGACCAAGCTCATGGAACATTCCCCAGTCGCCATTCTCACTCATATAAGTATAATTGACTACGTCAGGAACACTTAGATCGTGAGCCATAAATGGATAGCCAGAATGCATCCAACCAGCAGATATTTGGACATCGAAAACTGCTCTTTCGACTCTAGGCCAAGGTTCAAAACCATACAGTTGGTGTTCCATATTGAGAGCAGTATCCCACCAATTCATTAGCTGACTAGGATTATCAAGATCACGTATTTCAGAACTAGGGACTGTCATAATGAAATTATTAGAGATCAACTCAGCCCATGGCGCAGGGTTTTCTTTTTCTGAATAAAGCCATTCAAAATCAGAGGTATCGCCCAATACAAACATCGGTGCACGGATTGCTCCAGAAATGGTCAACTCTAAATCGCCAAACACTGAACCAGCGGGAACTGATACATAGATAGGTCCTCCAAATGAGTTGGCAACTTCAGTAGTAGTATTTTCAATCCCCCAATTCCTATAAATTTTTGAATGACGTTTGATTATATCTTTCCCCCATAAACTATCGGTATGAGCGCCTATCAGTATACTAAAGTCTAATTCAGAAGTTTCTTGATTAACTAAAACAGTAATTACTTCACCAGGAGGAGCATATAATCCAGTTGACATCCTTATATTCGAACGGGCTCCAGAATAACCGAAGTCGCTAGGAAGTCCAGATTGGTTACCATTGACTGTGACTGTACGACTTATTCTAGTAGCGTTAGATGATACAATGCCAGGGAATTCCACATGACTAGGATGTACTGGAAGTTCATCAGCAGGAAGATTCTGAGTAAGAGATTCTTCCAATCGCAATAAGATATCAGAAACTGGATCTGCCCCCAAATTATAACCTATTGAGCTCCAAAGTGTACTGTATTCTATTATTGTCCAGCCTGTTGAATTTATCAAACTTCTAAGAGGTGTCCAAAAATCAATAAAGTCTAATGGAAGAATTGCAGTGCAGTCAGAAATAGATTTATATGCAATATTTGCATCATCATTTGATAATTCAATACCATTTATACGATCATCTAAAACTGCTTCTATTGCATTATGTGGTGTATGTAATAAATCAGGTAATTCAAAATTAATATCATTATAACCCCATGAATTAGATACTAATAGACCAGTAGTTTTAGAAATTTTATTCCCAGGATAATTTTTTGGGACATCAGAATTCGAATAAGACCAATACCAAGAATGGCCGCCCATGATCAATCCCCCTCCTTCTAATAGGAAGTTTTCTATAGCAATATTATCACTATCATCATGACCATTCCAAAATTCATCAACAAGACAATTGATTTCCGAAAGATCGTCAGGAGTTACTGAGAGGTGAACATCATGTCCCGCAGCCCTCAAATCATCTTCCCAGCCATCAAATCCTGCACCATAAGATAGACCCACGCTGGCCGATTCTCCACATGCCCATTCCACTGCACGAAGTGTGAAATCATGATCTTCATCTACCCAACTTTCATGACCATACCCCACTATTTTTCCACGGCCAACATGCCCTGCAGACACAACGGTATTATCTTCAGAATCTCTACCAATAGGAAACGACCATTCGCCAATCGGTAAAATAAGCGACGACCAGCCGCCCCAGTCAGCATCTTCTATGCCGTACAATAGTTCATTTTGATCAGATCTTAAATCATGTATGGCAATCCAAATATTCAGACCTACAGCTCCACCAGTATTATTAGCCCAGATAGTATATTCTTTCCAATCTGTTCTAAAGTTAGGAATTCCTTCAATAGTGCCATTATCAAGTAAAATTAGTCCAGAAGGTAAATCTGGATAAACTTCCCAAGAATCTATAGATGGGCCATTATTTATCGCAGGAATCAATACACTATAATTAGATCTTAATGCATATTCAGACTCTGGCCAAAATATTTCATCAGGAGGCAGGCTAGTGATACTAATAATTAGTTGAGTCGTGGTGTACCCTCCTGAATTATTGGCCCAAATTTGGTATGTAAAAGAATCTTGAAACCCCATAGCTATTCCAGAAATAATACCGTTTTCATTATCAAAATTTAGACCTAACGGGAGACTAGGATAAATTTCCCAGTTTTCTGGTAAACCACCAGACCAAGAAGGAATAATATCAGAGATATCTTCATCTACAGTTAAGTCCAGAATGTATGGGTCGTAACGAATATTTTCTGGAGCAATATCATTTACTGAAATAAGAATAGTTGTTGTAATAGAACCACCAGTATTTGTTGCTGTAACATAATGTTCTCTTATTGCATGTAATTCGGAAGGAGCCCCAGATATTGAGCCGTCATCTAAATCAAATATAATCCCTTGAGGTAATGGCGGTTCAATCATCCATTCCATAATTTCGCCACCATTAATACTTGGTATTTCTTCTATTAATTCACCTAACAACCACTGAAATGGATGGCCGGAGTAAAAAAGGTTTTCAGGAGTCTGATGAGTAGAGATTATTCTAAGAATAGTTGAAACAGAACCACCTGAATTAGATGCTGTAATGGTATAATTAGAATCAACTAATTGCTGGATAACGCCAGATATCTCTCCGTCATCTAAAATCTCTAAACCATCGGGTAAATTAGGTATGATATCCCATCCTTCAATCTCACCACCAGAAGTCATAGGATTATTTATTCCACAGAATTGGTTTAATGTGCAAAAAATTACATTATCTCCATAACTAATCATATTTGGGGGAGCAGGTAATATCTGTATATCAATAATAAATACACTAGAACCAACTGCATTGGTTGCAATTATTGTAAATCTAGTAGATATTAGTTCTATTTCTGGAGTTCCGGAAATAACACCACTTTCAGCATCAAGAGTTAGACCCTCAGGTAACCTTGGATTGACTAACCAGTTTTGAGGTCCATCTCCAGTAAAACTAGGCGTTAAGGATTGAATTGTATTACCTACAATCAAAAATAAGGATTCTTCACCGTAATCTAAATTATCAGGAGACGTCATTAATCGACAATATTCACCAGTAAAAATTTGATTGAAGAAACAATCTTCTTCTGAAATTTCAATAATTTCACAACTAGGGTCGTTGGGTTCTTGTTGGCAATCAATTTCTTCGATACTGGAGTCTTGAGTCCATGGAAGTGATAAACATCCCGGAGTCAACAGTAGCAAAACCAATAGCAATGCTAATGATTTAGGCGACTCCATATAGTTGGTATGACAGATTTCTTGATAAAGTATATGTAAAAATTATTCTAAACCAGGATAAGCAGGTCCACTTTCAAAACAATATTTTACAGTCTGATAATTTGATTTAAATGACTTGACATCAGATTTAATTTTGGATACGTCTTCATTCTTTAGTAATGCGCGGGAGAAGAAAATTGCTACATCTTTCATTTCATCAGTCCCCATACCAACTCTTGTTAGTTCTGGAACTCCCAATCGAAGTCCACTTGGCTGCATAGCCTTAGTATCACCTGGAAGCATATTCATATTAGTGATTATTCCGGATTTTTCTAGTAAATCAGCAGCTTTCCTACCGGCACCCGAATCAATTTCTCCATGACGAGTAAGGACTTGGTGACTAGCAGTATAACCTCTATCTTCTGCAAGAACATCAAAACCTTCTGCGGCTAAAGCAGTTGCAAGAGATTTAGCATTTGCAACTATATCTTTTGCATAATCAGTACCGAATTCTTCGAATTCAGCAAGAGCTACTGCTTTTCCTGCTACGTGATGAAGATGATATGAGGAACAGGTTCCGGGGAATATCGAATTATTTAATTTTCGATGAAATTTTTCATCAGAAGAATTAGAGAGGACTAACCCCCCTTGAGGCCCAGGGAAGGTTTTGTGACTACTTCCTGTCATTACATCTGCACCTTCTCTCAATGGATCTTGAAATTGACCACCTGCAATTAATCCTAAGACATGAGCACCATCATACATTACCTTAGCGCCAACCTCATGAGCGGCATCGGCAAGTTCTTTCAAAGGAGTAGGGAATAAAAATACAGATTGACCAAATAATGCAAGATTGGGTTTTGTTTCTCTTATCATTTTTATAGAAGCATCAATATCTGGTTCCATTCTATCAATATCCCAAGGATATGTAACTAAATTTAATCCACGAACACCTACTGCACCCATTCTGGCATGAGAAATATGTCCACCATCCGCGGTTGAAACAGCAGTAATTGTTTCTCCAGGTTTCACTAAAGCCTTCAAAGCAGCAATATTAGATACTGTCCCAGAGGTAGATTGGATATTAGTGAAATTACAATTAAAAACCCTTTTTGCAGACTCAATTCCTAATGATTCAATACTATCAAAATCATCACACCCTTGATAATATCGTTTACCAGGAAGACCTTCTGCATATCTTCCATGGAGGTCAGAGTTAACTGCTTTTGCAACCAATGGAGAAAGTATATTTTCACTGGCAATCATTGGCAAACTATCTCTATAATGTTGGCCTGAAGAATTCACTGAATTGAGGATTGCGGTCGCCTGAGCCTTTCTGTCCATGATGTTACATTGTGACTAGGTCAAAGAGTTTAGCGGAACAAACTTCTCTAAATTGTTGAAGGAAATATTTTACTCATGGAAGAGTGAAATACAATAAGTAGTAATTCCGCGGATAGATGTATGACCTCTAAACAACGTGTATCTATTATTCTAGTACTTTTACTCGTTCTATCTGTTTCTGAAACAACATTTGGATATAGCTCCGGAAAAGTTGGCTCTTCGACATCTGGTTGTGGCTGTCATGGAGCCAGTGGGGGCGTAACACCCTCGCTGTCAGGCCTTCCAAGTTCTGGATATGAAGAAACAACTGCATATACATTGAACATTGGAGGTACTGGAGGCCCTTCAGGTACCAAAGGCGGATTTAATTTAGATGCTGATCTAGGTTCATGGTCAAATCCAGGAACTAATGCTAAATTACAGAGTGGAGAGGTCACACATTCAAATTCAAATTCAAGAAGTTGGAGTGTGGACTGGACATCACCTGCTAATGGTTCAGGAACTGTTACTTTTTCATTAGCAGTCAATTTTGCTGATGGTAATGGAGGATCTTCTGGAGATGATTGGGCTACGAGTTCTTGGACACTAAGTCAGGCAATTCCAACAAATGCTGATACTGACGGTGATGGTTGGAGTGATTCGGATGAATCAGCGTGTGGAACTGATGCATCAGATAATTCATCGATTCCAACAGACACCGATTCAGATGGTATATGTGACCCTGTAGACACCGACGATGATGGAGATGGTTGGAGTGACTCAGATGAAGTATCTTGTGGCACAGAAGGTGATAATTCCACATCAATACCAACAGATACCGATAATGACGGAGTATGCAATACAGTAGATACTGATGATGATGGAGATGGTTGGTCAGATAGTGACGAAGATGACTGTGGTACAAACTCTACTAATTCATCATCAATACCAACAGATAGTGATAACAACGGTGTATGTGATGTATTAGATGGCGATGATGATGATGATGGTTGGTCAGATATTGAAGAAAATGACTGTGGAACAAACTCAACTAATTCATCTTCAGTACCGATAGATACTGATAACGACGGCACATGTGATGTATTAGACGACGATGATGATGATGATGGTTGGTCAGATATTGAAGAAAATGACTGTGGAACAAACTCGACTAATTCTACATCAGTACCGATAGATACTGATGATGATCGTATTTGTGATTTGATTGATGAGGATGATGATAATGATGGTTGGAATGATCAAGAAGAGATTGATTGCGGCACCAACTCATTAGACTCGAATTCGATACCTATAGATACTGACAATGATGGTTCTTGTGATGCCATTGATGAAGATGACGATAATGATGGTTGGTCAGATATTGAAGAAAATGACTGTGGAACAAATATTACTAATGCATCAGATATTCCATTGGATACTGATATAGATGGACTCTGTGATATAATTGATAATGACGACGACAATGACGGTTATCTAGACGAAAATGACTCATTCCCTCTAGATAGTACTGAATGGCAAGATAATGATAATGACGGCATGGGTGATAACTTTGATAGAGACGATGATAATGACAATTGGTCGGACATAAATGAAAACTCTTGTAATACTAATTCTTTAGATAATACCTCAATACCATTAGATACAGATGACGATAGTATTTGTGACTTACTTGATGATGATGATGACGGTGATAGCGTTACAGATGATTTAGATATTTTCCCATTAGATGCTAATGAATCTTCAGATTATGATGGAGATGGTATAGGAGATAACGCAGACTTAGATGATGATAATGATAATTGGTCGGATGAGGAGGAGATAATTTGTGGTTCGGAAGAGACGAATCAAAGTTCTACACCCGAAGATTTAGACTTAGATATGATTTGTGACATTATGGATTCAGATGACGATAATGATAATGTAGAAGATATACAAGATGCTTTCCCGAGAGATTCCAGCGAATGGAATGACTTCGATAATGATGGCACTGGAGATAATACAGATACTGATGATGATAACGACAACTGGACTGATTTAGATGAAATATCCTGTATGACTGATTCATTAGATTATAATTCAACTCCAATAGATACGGATTTTGATAATCTATGTGACATCATAGATGATGATGATGATGGTGATAGTTTCAATGATTTAGAAGATTTATTTCCACTTGATCCTACTGAAAATGCAGATATGGATGGTGATGGTATTGGAGATAATAGTGACCAAGATAGAGATGGTGATGATGTCGATAATGAAATAGATTTATTTCCAGATAATCTATCAGAATCAGTCGATTATGATGAAGATGGCATTGGAGATAACGCAGACTTAGATGACGATAATGATGGATGGACTGATTTGGAAGAGATCGAATCGGGTTATGACCCTTTGAATTCCGAAGAATATCCCCTAGATACAGATAATGATGGTATTGAAAATAAAATTGATGATGATGATGATGGAGATAGTTTCTTAGATTCAGTAGAAAAAACATGTCAAACAAATCCACTAAATTCTGAATCTATTCCTTCAGACTTTGATAATGATGGTTTATGTGATTATGTTGATTTAGACGATGATGGAGATGGAGCAGCAGATGAAATAGATGCCTTTCCTTTTGATCCAATCGAATATTCAGACCTTGACTCAGATGGGATAGGAAATAATGCGGATGATGATGATGACGGTGATGGCTGGACAGACTATCAGGAAAATAATTGCATATCTAATTCTCAAGACGTAAATAGTGTACCCAGTGATACAGATGGAGATGGAATTTGTGATCAAATGGAATCAGAAGATAATTCAGGACTACCTGGTTTTGGACTTATTTCAGCGATAAGCATGCTTGCTATCGCAGCTTTCGCAAGGAAGGAATGATGGCGCCGACAGCAGGACTCGAACCTGCGACCTGTGGATTAACAGTCCACCGCTCCACCAACTAAGCTATGTCGGCCTAGCCTGCCGCCTGCTCAATCATTCATCAATTAATCGGAAGGAAAAACACCCTCTTCGATTAATAATTTCATCTTCTCAGAGGTACCACCATCAGCACTATAGCCTCCCAATCCACCATCAGACCTAACAACTCTATGGCAAGGAATCAATGGAGGATGTGGGTTTTTACCACAAGCATTTGCTACGGCCCGTGAAGATTTTGGAGAACCTATAGATTCAGCTATCTGCTTATATGTCCTAACTTCTCCGTATGGGATTTCTTCAGTTCAGACCAAACTTTAACTTGAAATTCAGTACCCACTAATTTCGTCATTCTTACTCCCATTCAATAGTCCCTGGTGGTTTGTGAGTAATATCATACACAACACGATTTACTTGACCTTTCAGAGCATTGGTGATTTCGGTACTAATAGATGCTAGAACTTCGTGAGGAATAGGGGAATACTTTGCGCTCATACCGTCAATACTAGTAACTGCTCTGATAACAATAGTCTCACCATGAACTCTAGTGTCACCATGAACACCCACAGAACGTACTGGTAATAAAGCGGCAAAATATTGCCAAGGCAAATCACATTTACCAGCTAGAGCTGCCTCTTGAATTCTATTTTCAACAATATGGCAAGCTTCACGACATGCTTCTACACGAGATTCATTAAGATCACCAAGAACTCTAACTGCTAAACCTGGTCCAGGAAATGGTTGACGCTCGCTTGATTTGATTTTAAGTTCTCTAGCTATTTCTCTAACTTCATCTTTATAGAATTCTCTGAGTGGTTCAACAATATCTAAATCAACATCTTCTGGCAGCCCACCTACATTATGATGAGATTTGATTACATCACGTTCTCCGCCTCCAGATTCGATCCAATCTGGAGCAATTGTACCCTGAACTAAAAACTTAGCACCGCAGATTTTTTGCTCTTCCTCAAATACTCGGATAAATTGTTCACCTATTATTTTTCTTTTCTCTTCAGGATCAGTTACACCTTGTAAATTTGAGAAGAATCTTTGAGATGCATTAACAACTTTCAGTTCAATACCCATCTCTGCAAACATTTCAGTCACTTCATCAGTTTCATTTTTTCTCATAAACCCTGTATCTACATATACACAATGCAGTAAGCTGCCAACTGCACGGTGGGCTAATACTGCAGCAACGGATGAATCAATACCGCCTGAACAAGCAATTATTGCAGTATCATTAATTTTTTGCTGTAATTCCTCAATTGCTTCATCGACTAACATTTGAGTCTTCATCAAAATCATTCACCTCGGAGAGATTCATCATCTGAAATAACTTTAGCAGTTTTCATCGCTCTCCAAGCATCATATTGTCGTGCTAAATCTGTATCTACTAGAGCGAGCATTTGTACAGCTAATGCTCCAGCGTTGTCTCCACGATCTACACCTACAGTTGCTACAGGCATCCCTGGAGGCATTTGTACAATAGAAAGAAGACTGTCTAAAGGAACCTTACCACCTACAGGCACACCAATTACAGGGAGTGTAGTCATAGATGCTATGACGCCTGGTAAAGCTGCAGCCATTCCCGCCATTCCAATAAAAATTCGACAACCAGACTCTATTGAAGATTCGACTACAGATTCAAGATACTTCGGCGCGCGATGAGCAGAAGCTACTCTGACTTCATGAGATATAGAAAACTCATTCAGAACTGAAACACATTTTTCGGCAATAGGCAAATCAGATTTAGAACCCAATATTATACAAACGTCCATACCTCTCGGGTATGAAGACGGTTCAAATGCCTGCCGTTCATAAGATTAGGAAAAATAGTTACTCGTCTTCAGCAATTTGAATAAAATTTAATGGCCACGATTCTCCAAGAATTTTTACAGGAGACTGGAATAGAATGTCTTTTAATAATTCATTCTCAAGAAAATTTGAATTGAAGGGGTCGTGTATTATTCGATCATTATATACCATACTGAAGGCTATAAATTTATGATTACCCCAAGATAATCCTGTTATTTCTCCTGAATAAGGGCCTAATTCTTTCGACCATTTTGCAATTAATCCATTTCGGAATTTCTTTGATAATAAAATCCATCCATCATTAAAGATATCTTCAGAAAAATCAGATTGTAAAATTGGCAGTAACCACCTAGCAGAATTTACAGAAAGCGATTTACTGATATTTTGAACCGTCTTAAACCAAGCAAATATGAAGAAAAAATAAGATAACCAACCTAACTTAGGGTCTATAAGAATATGCAATAAGAATAAAAATATACCTAAAATAAATGGAATTATCTGCAATGGAAATAAATTAAAACTCTCACTATTTCCATTCGAAAACTGCAAAAAAGGCACGAGCAGTAAAAACCATGAAATTAGAAAAAAAGAAATAGCAAGGTTTTGGTCGTCTACAAATATCTTATTTGAAAATATTAGTGGAATTGCACTAGCAATTAGAAAAAATAATGACCAAGCAGTTGTAAATAAAATTCGAGGGGCTACTGGCTCTAATCTCTGACGCATCCAACCTCTACCACCAATATCATAAGTAGTGAAATCCCATGATTCAGTAGGAATTTCTTCACCGTATCTGAATAGCTTGTCATTTTCTTCTGAATTAGGCCACCATGTAGGATTACCAGATAACCATTCTTGGTCATTCTCCTGCAGCATGCTCATGCGAGAGAGTCATACCTCTTCTTTATTCGCTTAATCATGAAGATTAGGATTACCAGGATGACGAAGAATTAAATTTCTAGCAGCCCATACTTCATCGACTCGTCCTACATCAGTTGTATGAGGAGCAGTGGTCACAATCTCAGGATCTTCTGTTAAAATCGTAAGGAAATCTTTTGCAAATTGATCTAAGACTTCTTTGGATTCAGTTTCTGTAGGTTCTATCATCAAACATTCAGGTACAATCATCGGGAAATATAGAGTGGGGGCCATGACTCCATAATCTAACAATCTTTTTGCTATATCTTTTCCAGTAACTCCTACTTTATCTTTCATATCGATCATAGATAATGTGAACTCATGCATTACAAAATCTGTCGGCGCACCATCTAAAGGCATAGCATGAATTTTAGAAGCGACCTCTGGTTCAGGATTCATTATCTTATATCTTAAATAATTAGCATTTAACACCGCATGCTCAGACATCCTTTCAAGTTCTCTACCATATCTGCGATAAAATGCCCAGCAACGTACAATTGCACCAGCATTACCGTGCCATTGTTGAACTTTACCAATCGTATTTTCAGGTGACATCCAGCTATACCAAAAACCATCTCCAACTCCCTTGGGATCGGAATCGTTTGATTTACGTCTTGTTGCTAAAGGTGTTGGAAGATATTTAGCTAAATGTGATTTTACTCCTATTGGTCCACTTCCAGGACCACCACCACCATGAGGTTGACTGAACGTTTTATGAAGATTATAGTGAACAGCGTCAAATCCCATCAAACCGGGATCTGTTTTACCAATTATAGCATTAAAGTTCGCTCCATCATAATACATTTGACCACCAGCAGAGTGTACTATTTCCGATGCCTTTGCAATTTCAGGCTCAAAAACACCAAGAGTTGATGGATTAGTAATCATCATGGCTGCTGTGTCATCACCTAAAACAGATTGAAGAGCATCTAAATCGATTCTACCATCTTCTCCACTTGGTATCTCAATTATCTCATATCCACACATTGAAGCAGATGCAGGATTTGTCCCATGTGCAGAATCTGGTACTATGACTTTGTTTCTATGGCTCTCTCCTCTTTCGCGATGATATTCTTGGATGCATCTCATTGCAGTAAATTCACCTTGTGCACCAGCGACTGGCTGTAGAGTAACTTGGTCCATACCTGAACAAATAGCAAGCATTTCTTGCATCTCGTAAAAAATTGAAAGTATTCCTTGAATTTGATGTTCAGGTTGTAATGGATGCATACGATCTATACCAGGTAAGTTAACAATTCTCTCATTAACTCGAGGATTATGTTTCATTGTACAGGAACCTAAAGGATAAAATCCAGTATCAATACCAAAATTTCTTCTTGACAACCAAGTATAATGACGTACTAATTCTGGTTCACTAGCTCTAGGCCATGCAGGAGGTTTTAATCTCAACATTGAATCAGGAACTGTATTATTAATTTCAGAATTAGATAAAATTGGTTTAGGCTGTGACCAGCCAGCGTTAGATGAACCGTTGAAAGCAAAAATATCACTCATTAATTCACCCCCTTAATCCAATCTTCAATCACTTTAACAAGAGAAGATATATCTGTTTCACTGGTTCTTTCATCACAACCAACCAAGAGACAAGATGACATATCATCCCACCATTGACCTAATGGTAATCCTGCCATGACACCTCTAGAGTCCATGAATGCAACTGCATCTGCAGAATCACCAGGTAATTTGATTACAAAATCTCTAAAATTATGTGCATCGGGATGATATAACTCTACTCCTTCTATTGAACTTAAAGCTCTTTTAGTTAGTTCTGTAGTTGCTGCAACTCTCTTGGACAAGACTGTTATCCCATCAGGTCCCAATAGTGACATGTGCATAGCTCCCATTAATGCAATTAACGTTTCATTAGAACAAATATTGGAAGTTGCTCTGTGCCTCCGGATGTGTTGCTCTCGTGTAGAAAGAGTGAGGGTGAATGCCATCTTTTCATTCGAATCATGTGTCTGTCCTACTATTCTCCCTGGCATCTGACGAATATATTTCTCGTTACATGCGAATATTCCATAAATTGGGCCACCAAATGTGGGACCGATTCCAAAAGGTTGACCTTCTCCAACTACAATGTCTGCTCCCCAATCACCAGGGGGCGAAACAATTCCTAGAGATACTGCATCAATACCTACTATTAGAGCAGTATTTTCGCCAATCATATCTTTCAGTTTTAACAGCCCCTCATCCAAGACTCCAAAGGAATTTGGTTGTTCAACATAAACTGCACAAGACCCATTAGCGATAGATGCTGAATCAATGTCTAGAAGACCATTTTTCTTATGTTTAAGGATTTGAATATTAATTCCCGCACCCTGGACATAATTTTCTATCACAGACATTCTATGAGGAGGGACTAATTCTGAAACATATATTGTTTCTTTTTGTAATGCTTTTTTGTTATGTACTCGAACAGCACAGGTAATTGCCTCAGCAGCAGATGTAGATGCATCATACATACTAACATTTGAAATCGGTAAACTGACAAGCTCGGAAATCATTGTTTGAAATTCCCACATAGCTTGTAACATTCCCTGACTTACTTCTGCCTGATAAGGAGTGTAAGATGTCAAGAACTCACCTCTAGTTGCTAACATACCAACCATTGTAGGGACAAAGTTTCTTGATAGACCAGCAGAAAGGAAAGACGGACGAGAATCAAGATTAATGTTGGAACCAAGAAGGTGCTGAGCATCTCTCCAGATTTCTTCTTCTGACTGAGGTAGTGGCAAAGGTAATGGAACAGTTCTCTTAACTGCTTCCGGTATATTAGAAAACAGGTCTTCTATAGAATTTAGCCCCATTATTGAGAGCATTTCTTGTTCGCGACCTAAGTTTGGTAGTTGGTCCATTCATCCATCTCCGCTTCTGTATATACACTAGGAAGTGAAATAATGACTTAATTGTTCGTTGTTGAAAACTATACATTAGACCGATACGCTCTTAGAGTTTAGGAATTAGTCGACACATGATAGAATGAACATTGCCATCACCGCGTCGGATACTTTTGTAGCACCATTTATAGTAGAAATGCTTGGAAAAGCTGCAGTAGTAATACCAGATGAAGTGATTAAAGATCAATTGAAATTAGATGCAATGCTAACTCCTTGTAATGCGCTGATACATATTAATTCACGACCAGTAGAATCATCTTTCGAAAGGGATGACAGACAAACAAAGTTGGAGATGATGAACGCTGCCAGGCCTATCTTAGATGCAGTTGATCGTCACGGAAGTTTACACTTAATAATTATTGGAACTTTAAGAGTCCATCCACAATGGGAACCTGGAGAACCATTTTATGGATTAGACTCAACATTAGCTCCTAGAGATACAGCAGCAGAAGGCCAATTATGGATGGAAGAGAATGCTTTAGACAGGGCACACTCTGAGAAACCAGTCAGTATAATTAGGGCCTCTAATGTTCAAGGAGTTCCTCTCTCTGGACCACCTGGGAATGGACTTCTACACCGCTGGGCGAATGAATGTCAAATGGGTTGGATTAATGTCCCAGGAGACGGTTCTAATCCTAAAGATTTTATCCATGTTGAAGACTTAGTACAAGTAATAGGTGGCATCATTCAGAATCCACCACTAACCAGAGAAGAAATCGCAGTTGGTTCCGGGAAGGGGATTTCAATGAATGATTTAGCAAACATATTTCAATCAAAAACAGGTTGTGAAATTGAGTTAAATCAACGAGATGATGATGAAGTTTTTGGAGTCGTAGATGCTTGGGTACTTGAAGAAAGGTTAGGATTCAGACCACGAATTAGTCTTGAAGAAATGATTGAAGAGGCATTTGAAGCCGCTCAAGGATGATTCACAACTAACCTTTTACGAATACCATTCCAATCTGCTACCGAAACATCTGATTTCATCTCAGAACCGGATAAGATATTACTAGTATCTGATTCTTTTTTCATTCTGACTTCAATCTCATGATTATTCGAGGTCACTAGTAAGGTATTGCCACCCTTATATTCATCAGATATCCCAATTCCAAATGTCCTATCTATAGAACTGACTCTAAAAGATAATTCTAATATTTCTCCTTTAAACTGTGACAATAACTCTCGTTGTTCATTCAAAAATCTTGCTTCAATCATTCGATTAACTATTTCATCCAAAGAAAAAGAACTTGACTGAGATACAGTATTCTCTAATGACGGTGTAGATGACTCGATAACAGATTTCTCTATAATCACTTCTTCAACTGCTGCTATTTCTTGGATTTCATCTAATGAATCTTGCTCAGAAATTGGTTCATTGACAGTGACACGGTCGGGGACCTCAACTCTATCTGGAGGATCAACATCATGAGAATCATGCCAAGCCTGTGATGATGTTTTTGTCACTTTCTCGATGGATGCTGGTTGAACGTCTTCTTTAGAAATACTGGAAACTACCCCTGCTGCTGCTCCTGCTATCCCCAAACCCGTTACAAGATTAGCATTATTCGTGGATAATTGAGTTTTGGCAATTGTAACTACTGCATCAGACTTAATTTTCCATATCGCTCTAACTGGAGCTTGTGTTATAAGAGGTAATTGAGAAACTTGTGATTCAAATTTATCATTTATTATACTATAATTTTCATCAATTGCTTCGGTACTTGAAGGGTCTTCAATCAACTTTTCTAATTCATTAGACCACATTTCTACAAAGTTAGTCACATCAAACTCTTCTTCTACCAATTCAATCTCATCTGGTTTAGATTCATCTTGGACTGATTCATCAATTCCCACCTGACTTCCAGATATCTCAGATATTGTAATTTTTCCTGCACCTACAAATCGACGAACACCAAGAGGGATATTACCGTCTGCAGGGACTCTAGTCCAGCCACCACCATACCAATCATTAGTACCATTTTGTTGTCTATCATCTAAACTCCAAGAAGGGGCCCCGCCATCGTTAGCATCATAGAAATATAATCTACAGCCATTTGAATTCATATACCAATCCTTACCATTTATTTTAGTAGATTGAATTGAATAATCACCATTATATTTCTGAGTGACATGGCCAGAAATATTAAGAGAAGAAGAATTAATAGAAGTTTTATTTTCCATACCTAAAAGTGCCATTAATTCGCTTTGTTCTAGAAAACCACTACCATTTGTATCTATTGCAGAGAATATTGGCCCAAGATAGGAACGAGGAGCGCTAGATCCTGTTAACTTGGTTAGACCACTATCGAATTCATCGATATTTATTTTGCCATCTCCATCAAAATCAAATTTTGCTAACATTGAATTCGCAGTAAATCCTTTACTAATTAATAATTTTTCAAGATTTTTCATCGCTGCTGCAACTAGTTTATCAGAAATGTTCATGGTACACCGTAAAAGAACATAGACATGATACTTACGCCTACACAATTACTCATTAAATGAGAATTAAACAAACGGTGTTTTAACTATAATACAACGAATTCGTCTTCTAGAACTAGTTTGAATCCATAATTCTTGACCTAAAACTACATCATCAAGATACCCTAATGCTATACCTGTTCTATTGAGACTTGGAGAAGGACCACCGCTAGTCACATACCCTACAATACTCGCATTATCATTGGGACCATCTAAGACTAAATGTCCTGGCCTCGGAGAAGGCCCTTTTTCTTGGCATTGAAGGCCATGCCATTTAGAACCTGAATCAAGTGATTTAAGGACTGATTTTTTACCTATGAATTCATGATTTAGATTTAGCCCAAAAGGAACATTAGTTTCAGCAGAATTACGTGCTAAGAATCCTTCAGGTAATTCTACATCAGGATCTAAACCCAAACCAGGCCATAAAAAGTCTTGACCGGAGAGAAGATATCCTTTCTCTAGCCTTAATGTATCTCTTGCCCCCAAACCGACTGGAATAGCTCCAGAATGAATCAAAGCATCCCATAGTTTTGCAGATTGTTCATCAGGTATGAAAATTTCAACACCCTTTTCACCAGTATAGCCAGTTCCTTGAATCCATCCAGTTATACCTAAATCATTAACACATATTTCCTGGCACCTAAATCTAGATACATTATTCTCTTCACCTAAAACATGCTTTAAGATTGAAGATGATTCTGGCCCTTGAAGTGCAATAATACTAGTATTTGCAGACAAATCTTTGATTTCTATTGAACCATCAGAGGGGAGATTAGAATTAAACCAATCCCACATTATTGATATCATTGACGCGTTAGGAACACCTAATACTCGAGTTTGAGTATCTACAGCAAAAATCATATCATCTATGATATTACCTTGTTTATCTAGAAAGTGAGTATAACCACATTGACCATTTGCGAAGTTCATATACTGTTGAGTGCCTATAGTATTCAACCATGACAATACCTCTTTACCACGGAATTCGAAGAAACCCATGTGTGACACATCAAATAAACCAGATTTCTCTCGACAAGATAAATGCTCATCTTGTATTGAAGTATACCAAATTGGCAACTCAAATCCATGAAAATCTACTATCTTTGCACCTGCTTCTAAATGCTTCTCATAAAGTGCCGTACGTACTAGCCCACCATCACCCATATACCACTGGGCTTAGGAACAAGTGCAAGAATGTGGCGACTCAGAATACTGGGGGATATAGACAAAAACATGCTGAAAATATGACTTCTAATAACGAGAGGTTTAAATATAGTCGACTGTACTATACAACTAGAGGTTGATATGATGAAGAGAGAAGCACAAGGCCAAAAATCATCTGTGAATCAGAGTAACAAAGATGGAAGCCGGAAGAAGGTAATTGTTCCTAATAAAAGACCATCAAGGGCAAGAGGAACAGAAGCTGTTTCAGGAAAATGTAGAATTTGTGATTCTAATTCATGGGATACAGATTCTGTTAGAGGAGAGACCATATGTGCTGAATGTGGATATGTTGCAGCTGAAAATATGATAGATCCTGGAGCAGAATGGACTAATCATTCAGGAGGTGATGATAGAAGTAGAGTCGGAGCACCGACAACATTGACTCTTTCCGATAAGGGTCTATCAACTCAAATAAGTAAATCTGATTTAACCTCAGGTGCGGCTGCAAGGCACGGAATGAGTGGGAAGAATCTGCGAGAATGGAGAAGAAGGCAGAGAGTTGATCAGAGAAGTAAAACTAGAGATAGCAGAAGTAGAAACTTAACGACAGCAATGCAATTTATTCGAGATAAAGGTGACCTTCCTCCACAAATTGAGCAAGAGGCAGCCAACTTATATCGTCATGCTATGAAAGAAGGTATTGTCACAGGTAGGAGTATTAGAGGAGTTACTGCGGCCTGTGTATACATAGCAGCAAGACAAGCGGAGATTCCTCGAAGAATTGACGTCATCGCTAAAGCCTTTGATATGGTTACTGAAGTTGAAGAAAAAGAATTGAAAAGAACAATTAGATTGGTAGCGAGAAAAATGAATACACACCACATTACTGGACCTGAAGAATATTTTGAAAAGTTTCATTCGGATTTACAATTACCACCAAATGTTCTTGGAGAAACAAGAGATTTATGGGATAAAGTAAGTCAAGATTTGATTTGGCAAGGAAAGAAACCCTCTGGGATTGCAGGTTGTATACTGTACAAAGCATCACAAAACAGTGGTTCATCCAGAACTCAAAGTGAAGTTTGTAAAGTGTCAGGTATTAGTGAAGTTACTTTGAGAGGTTTATTGAAGATATTAAACCAAATGTTATCGAAATAAGAGAATTAATAACTAATTAGTTAGTCATCGATTTCATGTATTGTAGTAGGGATTTTCATTTCCGTAGCCATTTCAATTACTATCCTAGTCCATTTACTAGTTTTCGAAGGGATTGCTAAAATATCTGTTGCAGCCTTAAGTATTTTATCAGTCAGACTATTACCTGCTTCTGGACGGCCACGATCTCTTAACGTTCGATCAGAATCATTCCATTCTTCAGTAAATACTGCAATAGGTGTAGAGTTATTATCTGCCCATCGTTCTGCCATATAATCAACACCACTAGCTCCACCCACGATTACCAAATCTGGATAACCATGAATATCAACCCAATCTTCAATCAGATTTTCAAATATCTCATAATCATAAAATCTACTGCTTCCGACTATGGCTAAATTTATCACATTACCATCCAAATTTAAATCTCTTTTCCCAAGCGAATCAACTACATTTTGTCCAACTCCTACTGCCATCAGCACCCTCAGAGAGGGCTGCAGACATAAACTTCGGGTTCAAAGTAAATACATTATTTGATATCTTAACACTATGACGGAGGAATAGAGGAATGTATAATGGCACTAGATATTCAGGCAATTCGTTCAGATTTCCCCATATTAAGTAGAATTCTCCCTAATGGTAAGCAATTAGTCTATTTTGATAATGCTGCAACATCTCAAAAACCTAAATGTGTAATAGATGCAATGACAAAATATTACGAGCAGTATAATTCTAATGCACACAGAGCTAATCATACATTAGCAGATGAAGCTACAACTGCATTAGAAAATGCTAGAGAAAAGATTTCACAGTTCTTTGGAACAACACCTGAAAACTTAATTTATACTAGTGGTGCAACTGAAGCGATAAATTTAGTATCTTACGGATGGGCAAGATATAACCTCAAAGAGGGTGATGTGATTGTACTTACTGAGATGGAACATCATGCAGACATTGTACCATGGCAAGAACTTTCTAAGGAGAAAGGAATTGAGGTTCGGTATGTGCCCATTAACAATGAAACTTTTACATTAGACATGGATGCTTTTGAGATAGCGATAGAAGATGCATCATTAGTCTGTGTAACTCATACAAGCAATGTGTTAGGAATAAGAAACCCGATAGAACAGATAATTGAAATGAGTAAAGAAGTAGGTGCACACGTACTTCTAGATTGCGCACAAGGTGCGCCTCATGAAAAAATTGATTTCAATAATCTAGGTGCAGATTTCATAGCCATATCTGCTCATAAGATGGCTGGACCCACAGGGATTGGCTGTTTGTTAGCAGCATCAGAAAGAATTACTGAGATGGGGCCTTTTATGACAGGAGGATCAATGATTAAAACTGTAACAACGGATGGTTCAACTTATCAAAATGGACATACAATGTTTGAAACTGGGACACCAAGAATCGCGGAAGCAATCGGCTGGGGGGCTGCTGTTGAATGGCTTTCACAGTTTGAAATGAAAGATATTCATAATCATGTTCACCAAATAGCATCTTGGACTGGTCGAGAAATGAATAAAATTCCAGGAATCAAAATCTACGGTGATCCTGATAATAAAAATTCATCAGGTGCAGTTTCATTCTTGCATGAAACTATCCAGTCACAAGATTTGGCATTTCTTCTAGATGAAGGAGGTTTTGCAGTACGAACTGGACATCATTGCGCTCAACCATTAATGGATGCTTTAGGTGTACCATCGACTAATAGAGCCTCTTTTTGGATATATAATACACAGGAAGAAGTAGAGTCATTTATATCTCATCTGAAATTTATTTGTGAAAGATTCGCCTAAGACAGATAAGCAATTTCAATAGAAATAGCCCTTAGGACATCATATGGAAGATGCGTCTTGGCCATCACATCTTGATTCAATAGTAGAAGAATTCAGAGATTGTTTTGATTCGATGGAAAGATATGAATTACTATTTGAATATGCAAAGAAACACCCTAGCCCACTATCTCTAGATGAATGGAATGAAGAAAATCAAGTTTTAGGTTGCCAATCAAGAGCCCATGTGAAATGCTCTTTGGATGAAAATGGACTATTCTTATTGAGAGCTGGTGCCGATGCTCAAATAGTTCAAGGATTGATGGCTATAACTGCGATCGCAGTAAATGGTCAGTCCGCTATCGAAGTCTCAAAATTAAGTCCTAAATATGTAGAAGAAATGGGTCTAAAGTCGTCATTAACTCCAAGTCGAGCAAATGGCTTCCTGAATATGTTCAAAAGAGTTGTTTCAGAGGCAGAAATACTTTCGGAGGTATAAGGATGGTCAGTGAAGATGAAATCATACAATCTTTAATCGAAGTTGAAGACCCAGAAATGAAAATTTCAGTAATTGATCTAGGGTTGATTTACGACGTTAAGATAGAAGAATCACATGCTGAAATTGATATGACATTAACTAGCCCTGGTTGTCCAGTAGCGCCTGAATTAATGGCGGCTGTACATAGAGCAGCACTATTGACAGAAGGTCTAGAAAGTGTTCATGTAAATCTTACATTCTCACCACTATGGGATCCTAAAGTACATCCAACTGAAGATGGAAAATTTGAACTGGGAATATTTTGAAAAATATTAATTTGATAAATAAGGCCATGGGATGAGGACTCGGGTGTCACAGTGGCAAATATTGAAAATCGTATTTTTTCTTGGCAGAGTATACCCCAATCATCTAGAATAATCCTTATCACATCTATGATAGTTATAATTTTTATAACTCCAAATTTTGCAGAAGGATATTATGAAAGTTCATGGAATTTAATAGACTCTGACTCTCAGAATAATTACAATGCAGCAATTATAGATGAAAATGGAGATGCATGGGTCTTTGGAGATGATGGAGAAATTATTTTTGGAGAAAAGATGGGTGAATGGATTCAGTTTGATTCGCCAACAAATGAAGATCTTAAAGCAGCATATGCAAATCAGGAGTTAATTGTAGCAGCTGGAAATAATGGTAGCGTAATATACAAGCAATATAGTTCAGAAAATTGGATAGAAATAAAAATGGATAATTTAATTGATGCTCATTCAGTTTCTATTAATTCTAATAATGAAATATTTATTGTATCTGATGATGGAGAGATTTGGTGCTTTAAGCAGCAGAATTGGATTAAAATTGAAAGTTTAGTTTCTGAAGATCTAAATGATATTGTATTTGAGGGCGAAAGAGGATTAATTTCGGGCTCATCGGGATTAATATTGGGTTCAGAGAATAATGGAGAAACTTGGGAAATCAGAGAGACACCAGAAGAGGTATCTAACTCGAATATTATTTCAATCGGTTTTTATGGAATGAATAGGGGCTACGCAATAACATCAGATGGCCAAATATTGAAATCAACACAAGAAGCATTAACGACAACAGTGGGTTATTATTGGTATCTAAAAGAAATTGAATCAGAAAATATGAGTACTACCTTGGGTATTAACTTAACATCAATAGAAGTACTTAGCACTACGAAAATATTACTTTCAGGTGAAAATGGTTATATCGCTTTAAGTAAAGATGGAGGTAATATCGTAGGCCCTCAACTATTACCAATTGAGGGGGATTTTACAATAAATGATATTGCGATGAAAACTGCATTTTTAGGAATTATTGTAGGCGATAATGGAACTATATTGTATACGGAAAACGGTGGTCAGGATAATGCATTAGGATTCGAAATCATGGATTTAAGTGATTTTAGTGAATTTGTAGACTTTACTAAAGATAACTTATTAGAAGGATTGAAAGCAACAGTGAAAATAGTAATTATTGGGATATTATTAGGATTCTTCTTAGGGATAGTTCTCGCAATGTGCAAGACTGCACCAACGACTTTGAAACAAATGATTGAAGGAGATTTAGAAAGAACATTGATTTTATTCTGGTTAATTATTCCTGTGATAATAATTGGTTCTAGGATTCATGGAATGGGAATGGGGGTTGTATTATTCTTAGGCATTGGTATTCTAATTTCAATATTAAACTATTACCTAAATAAAAATAAAATTGACAATGAAGGTTTCTTAGGCATTAGTATATCTAATAATCATAGAACAATGATGATTCGTCT
>Ga0257110_1000388_pt1 | contig 22192 bp, 20 predicted proteins | sample LP_taG_7_FD_190184 | JGI IMG/M metagenome (GOLD analysis project Ga0257110, IMG submission 190184) | Marine microbial communities from Northeast Subartic Pacific Ocean, Canada - LP_J_2015_P26_10m | ecosystem: Environmental > Aquatic > Marine > Oceanic | place: Canada: Northeast Subartic Pacific...
ACTAGTTTAAAGGATATTGATTCAAATGCCATGCCCAAAAAGTCCAGAAAGAAACGCAATATTTCCGATAAAAAGGTAGTGAGCCTGGACATTTAATTTAGTCGACGTAATTTATTTTTACATGATATTGAAATCATATAAAAATATACATACAGTATAACGAGGAATGCTAATAAAACCAATCGTTGCGAATTTCATTAATACAGCAATTATTGCTCCACATGGTGTGACTGATTTTGTCCATGCACTGCAATTTAATACATTACAGCCTCTATATATAATTAATTTAGTTACTACAACTGCATTTGCATTAATGGGGCATGCTGGGTTATCGGATGTTACTACTGTACCATTCCTTTTGGCATCCATAGTACATTTTCGTCACGACATTCCGTTAGAAAATAAATTCATGCAATATGTGATCATTTCAGCCATTATTGCTGCAGGTATACAAAATACGGATATTTTCTATTTGTATATGATTTTAAGACATGTGCCGCGTCATTATGCTGGGAATTGGAAATACATGGAAAAATTTCCTTTAATTACCATATTATTGTTGTCAATTACCACTTTTGCAACAATGAAAATGGAATCAGTTATGCCAATGGACGAAACACATATAGATTTGATTAAAGGTGTTATTGTTGCACATATTATTTACGAAGAAAAATATATTCATGATTGACGTCGTTTTACTTCATTATCGAAATCTTTTTTTGTGAGAACGTATCCCCAATGCTGCAAAACCTGGCGTATTTTAGGACTCACCGATTCGTCGTTATAATTACTTTTATTTTTCAGAATTTGGGTAACCAAAAACCGCATAAATCGCCCACGAGGTCCAGCGAGTCCTTTCCATCGTTGTATTTGGCGTTCGTCGTCTTCGCTGCGTTTTCCTTGATAGAAATCACAATACCAATGCACCCAGCCATACGGATGTTTTGGATGCATCCAGTTTTTCTCTTCCCAATAATCCAAACCTAAACCGACTTTGACGCCATATTTATTTTTCTTCACATCGTAATCCATGGATGTTAGATGATCTTCGGGAATTCCATTCCACCAAGATTTCGGATATTTTTTATGGACATTCTTATAGTTTCGTTTGTTTGTTTTGGAATATATTGGTCTCCAATAAGTCCCTCCAAAAGAACCCAATTGGAAAATTTGTTGAGGTGTCAAATTGGGTATAAATTCTGGATAATCTTTGAATTTAATCGATGATCTATTCTTCCTGGTTTTGTTGTTTGTCATATATATATATTATTTGATAATAAGATATGTATAAAGTAAAAAGTAAAAAGTAAAAAGAATTAAAACTTTCTATACTTGTATAATAAAAGCAATGTCGTATGAAAATATTTGCACATGTGGGAAAAAATACAAATTCAATAACAGACTCTTGTCACATCAGAAGACTTGCAGTGAAAGTCTAAAAGCCCAAAAATCAAACGATTATGAGCGAATTCTATCATTAATGAAGGAAAATGATGAACTACAAAAACATTTGAAGAATATATCGAGTAATGTTACCACAAAAACAATTACTACAGAAACGGTTCGGAATGAAGAATATGATATCAATGTGTTTTTAAATGAAAATTTTAAAGATAAAACGAATTATAGTGATATAATTGATCGAATCGAAATAGTTCGAGTATCAAAAAATGAAACAAGAACCGTTAAAAGCAGCGATTCTGAAGAGCCAGTTACGGGATTACTTGAATGAGAACGGCCGTTTTTCTCCTCTCTCCCCCCTGAACCAAAAACTCATCCCCTCTACTATCCAAAACTGATAATTTGTGACGATAAAACAAAATTCGACGGATTTCAATTATATTGACATCATATATGATATAAAATGTTAATATATAAGACCAGGTATGGCATTTATGCTGGTAGGCCTACTTTTGGTATTCTTTTCTGAGAATTTTAAAAAAGGACAAAAATAAATGTCCAAAAAAAAATTCTAGAGGTCAAATACCCCTCAAAAATGCCATACCAGCATAATGCTCACAAAACCGGTTTTTGACGGATTTTTTTCGCTGCATAAAAAAAAGTTTTTGTAATTCGGACCGATTCCGGCGTTTTTTTCTTTATCCATAATATGGATAAAATGGATAACGAAAAAGCGCCAAAAAACGCCGAAAAATATTATTGTAATATTTGCAACTTTAAATGCAGTAAAAAAAGTGATTATACTAGACATTTATCCACACTGAAACACCGTAGGATAACGATGGATAACGAAAAAGCGCCAAAAAACGCCGCTGCATTGAATGGTTTCATTTGTGATTGTGGTAAGACATATATGTATTCTTCCGGGCTATCCAAACATCGAAAACTTTGCAATATTTCATTTAAATCTTCTTTAACAAATGAAATGGAAACGAAAATCGACGCAACCATGGTACGTGAACTAATAAATCAAAACCGTGAACTACAACAGCAATTATTATCTTTAACACTTCCTAACAAACCAGATATTAGAACTATAAACAATACTACAAATAATACCAATACGAATAATTTTAATATTAGTGTATTTCTCAATGAGCATTGTAAAAATGCTATAAATTTCAGTGATTTTATTAATAATATTCAAGTATCTCACGAAGACCTCCAGAACAATGCCCAACTCGGATTCGTGGGTGGGATTTCCAAGATAATAACTGACAATTTGAAACAGTTAACTCTACACGAACGACCCATACATTGTACGGATGCCAAGCGTGAGACCATGTATATTAAAGACGAAAATACATGGCAAAAAGACAAGTCATTTATTCAACAGAAACTCAATAGGGCTATACAGGAGGTGAGTAGAAAGAGTGTGTCATCTTTAATGAAATGGAAACAAAATAATCCTGACTATGCGGACATGGACTCGGACTTTTCAAATCTATGTTTAACAATGCAACAACAGTCTATTGCAGGGATGAATAGAGAGAAGTTCTATCCCAAGGTGATCCATCGTATAGCGGAATGTGTCCCATGTAAGGATGTATAACCAATAAAATACTTATATACATGTGTATATATATACATGTTCGATGAAAATCTATATAAATTGATTTTTATCGGATTGACCACTGGAGTAACTGCATCTTTTGTCGGAGGTGGCGCTGAAATTCTTATCGTTCCATTATTGATATACTTGAATGTTATAAGTGACTATAAACAAGCCATTGGAACATCATTGGCATCTTTATTATTACCCATTGGTATTGTAGCCGTATATTTTTACAATAAGCAAAATTGTGGCAAGAACAAATGTATTCTATGGGAATATGCCATAGTCATTTCATTTTCATTTATACTGGGTACATTTGCATCTTATTATACCAGCAATTTAGACAATAAAATATTAAAAGTGATGTTTGCACTCATAATGATTGTTCTTGGAGTCATAATAATCTTCGATGAAAATATGTAATACATTCTACCGTACATATTTAATGATTATAATTTTCTTTTACACTGTAAATATGCCACAATTCGGGATATTTAGAATCAATGATTTCGACAATTTGCTCTGGCTTCAAAATTTTATCTCGCTTTAAAATCTCAGCAGAATCGACCATCAAATTCTTAACATTCAATATGATCGCTCGAGCAGCGTCATTTGCCATAAGCAACATTTTACTTACTTCTTGATCGATCAAGTACTTGGATTGGTCACTCATGTCAGGATATATATTTTGCTTACCCATACCATAATTCAAAATCATGTTTTTGGCCAATGAATATGCTTGCTCTAAATCCTGACGAGCACCCGTTGTGACAGAATAACCAAAGAATACCTCCTCTGCGATTCTCCCAGCCAAAAGCACCATCAAATGTGTGAATAATCCATTTTTTGTATAAATGTTACTGTCCTCATCGTTGTTTTCAAAAATTGTGTAACCAGGTGTTTTAGGTGACCACAAATTCAATACTATTTTCGATAGTTTGGAATGATCTTGAGACAAAAATCCGACTATAGCATGACCAATTTCATGCATTGTAATGCGTTCTATGATATCATCACTATATTTACTTTCCTTTGTTTGCCATCCAGCATAAATTCTATTTAATATGTACTCCAAATCATTCTTAGTAATCATTTCACGATCATCACGCAATGCACATAACATGGCTTCATTCAACAAATTTTCTATTTGCGCACCAGAAAATCCACCTGTAGTTTCTACTAGATCATCTATGGAAATATCGCGATACATAGGTTTGCCTTCACTGTGAATGGTGATAATCGCCTTTCGTGTTTCACTATCTGGATTACCAATATAGATGTTTTTATCCATACGACCAGGTCGAACAAGGGCACTGTCCAATAAATCAAATCGATTGGTTGCACCTATGACAAATACACCCTCGGAATCTTTGAAACCATCTAGACGCACAAGCAATTCATTGAGAGTTTGATCTTTCTCCGAATTAGAAGAATCGTCGCTACTACGTTTTCTACCCAAAGCATCGATCTCGTCAATGAAGACAATACATGGAACATTTTCACTGGCCATTTGAAATAACTCGCGAACACGACTTGCTCCCACACCAACATATTTTTCTGCAAACTCACTACCTGAAACAGGAATGAATGAAATACCCAATTCTCCACAGAAACTCTTCGCCAACAGTGTTTTACCATTTCCAGGCGGTCCTTCGAATACGATTCCCTTGGGAGTACGTACATTGAATTTCTTATATTTAGTGAAATTTACCAATATATCAGCAGTTTGCATTAATTCCTGTTTGACTTTATCATATCCACCAACATCCTTGAATGAAACATCACTTTTTCTGATTATTTGAAACTGACCTTTATCACCACCTCCTTCTTCGGCTCTTTGATTGTACGGTGGAGAAATTATTATACGCGTCGTCCCATTACGATTCATATGATTATGATGGTAACGAAATACACCATTCTCATCAAAGAAACCATTTTCTTTACCATTTTTGCGTTTATTTTCCACTTCGTCGAAATTATCTGGTAGACCTTCATTTTCTTTATTTAACTCCAATTCCTCTCGCTCATCGGCTTCTATTTGATCTTTATATTGTTTGATGAATTCGTCATTTAGTTTTTGTAAAACTTCGGTCATGTTCACCACCACCGAACCTCTTTTATTTTCATTTTCATTAGTTACATTGAAATTAAACTTTTGGACAATTCTATTACGCATAGGATGATAGCGACTGTTCTTCAAATAGAACATCTTTTCAAGACGCTCTAGATTAGAATTATCCAAATGACTCGGATCAAAATTATATGAATATGGATATTTAGTTGGACGAAATGCAGAAATTTTACATAAGAAAAATCCTAGCAACAAACATAACAGTTTGTTCATTTTATTTATTTGTCAACGTTCATTTATATAAATTTTTTTATATATTTAAAAATATAGCATTAACAATTATTATGAACGAGATACAAGAATATATTACAAATACATTTTTCAGTTTATCGTACAACTTGATATGGTTTTGTAATTATATTTCCTTGAAAATAAAGAAAAACTGTAACATTGATGAGAATTGTATGAACGAATGCTTTCAGTCAGACGAAACTGTTTCATATAAAAATTGGCTGGGAATGTACAATATAGTAGACAATCACTTGGAAAAGCGAATATCCAAAATTGCAAATGAAGCATCTATAAATATGGAATGTTCAACATTTTTATTTGAAAATGTGGATAATAAACAAAATAATAGCGATAAATTATTCATGGTGAAATGTGGTGATATTTGGAATATTCGAACATTTTCACATGCATATACTCCATTATCAAAAACAACATCCCAAACGAAATTTTTCAACATTGAATATGTACATCCGGATATAGAAAATATAGAAATCAAAATACCGAAATCACAATATATCGTCAACAATGATATTCTTTCCAGGACATATATTCTATGTTATCTGGAAAAACAATCTCAACCCTTCATATTTGACGATTCCTACAAATTACAAATTATGGACGAAAATTTAAACATATTTGATATCGGTCATCAGCAATACATTCGAATTTTAGAACATGGTTATGTTGTAAGTAATTTACATTTCTAACCAATATAAAGATTTACACAGGTAATAATTTACGGGAGTAAATGAGTGATCCTACGATACATCCTTTGAATGGTAAATGGGATTTATATTACCATTTACCAAACGATTCATCTTGGAGTTTATCCAGTTACAAATCCATAATGAATGGAATCACGAATGTGGAAGAAGTAAATTCTTTAAATAAACACATTAGTGAAAACATTGTGAAAAACACAATGCTATTTGTTATGAAGTCAGGTATAACTCCGATGTGGGAAGATGAAGAAAATAAAAACGGTGGATGTTTTTCATTTAAGGTATTAAATAAACACGTTCATGGCATTTGGAAGCAATTATTTTGCGCCTTATGTGGTGAAACATTATGTGTCGATAAAAATAACAATGAATTTATCAATGGTATAACTATTTCTCCCAAAAAACATTTTTGTATCATTAAAGTGTGGCTCTCTAATTTGGAGTTACAAGATCCCGAATGCTTGATCGATATTCCTGAGTTGCAAAAACAAGGTTGTATTTTCAAGAAACATGAACCGGAATCATGAATTCATAAATAATTCAAAGAATGAATTATTTATTTTAGAGATTTATGGACATTGTTGTATATGAGTCCGAAAATTATAGTGGATATCCACATCGAAAAACATGGCTTATACCACAAATGAATAAAATGTTTACCTTTGACTTTGCAATAAAATTGGGTGGAAAAATATAAAATTCCACCAATAAACCATAGTTTTGATTCAAATGACCTACTTATCATGTATCTTACCTATATTACAAATCAATATTTTTATTTATATTGTTGATTTTGTTGTAATAAATGCCACATATGCCAAATAGATTCCGAAGAAATTCTTGGAAATTATATCCAAGATATTGTAACATATGTTTTTCACATTATAAGACTGTAAAGAGGCTAGTCCGTAAAATGACCATATACACACAAATAGACTCCACATAATTATTCCTGTAGAAGTATATTTTGCATATTTGTCAAAAATGTAATAAAAATATAGTGAGAAGGGAACAAACCCGCCCATTAAGGCACTATATTTGTCTAAAATCTTTGTCTCACCCAAAAAACCCATTCCTAACATTAGAAAATTTAGACTCAAAATAATTGATAAATTATGACTGTGTTTATTGAACATGTATGATAAATATGTGTATGTGCTTTCACTATTCACCTCATCAATGGTCTCATTATTATTAATGAAATCCAAATATGAAATGAAAACGAATAGCATGCTGGGAGTAGTAACAACCCAATCATAATATCTTTTCTCTGTTACATTTGTTGCCTTGGAGAAGGTTGACAACAACCAAACATAAAAAATCACCTCTATGAACTGAACGAAGAGTTCGATTTGAACGAGACCTTGAATTAGTTTTTGATCACCTTTATAATCGAATGTAAGAACATATGCATCAATAAAAGTTGTTATGATCTGTGAAATAAAGGTGAATTGAGTTGTTAATAAAAAAGTGTTTACTGGAGAAGGGTTTATAACTGCGGTCATCTTACAGTTATATAATTTATCTGATATTATAATATACCTAATATGAATCCAGCGCATGTAAAAATCAATTCAGATGTTCAAGTTCCACAGCGTTATGTTCCTAAATATCTCACAAGAAAGGACAAAACGAAACAAAATCGTCAACTATTAAAGTCTAGGAAACTTTACAAGCGCGGAGTCTATCACACTCGACCTAAAGTAAAGTCTTTTGTCTCTCGTAAGTCATCTCATTTGAATCAATTGAAAACTATGTACGATGTAAACACTGCGTTTCCAACACCAGAATTGGCTAAAAAAACTCAATGCAAATTGGATGCACTAAAACAAATCATTCATAAGGGGGAAGGTGCATATTTTAGTTCCGGTTCACGTCCCAATCAATCGGCACAATCCTGGGGAGTAGCACGTCTTGCCAGTTCATTGACAGGTGGAAATGCATCCACCATCGATTACCATATTTTAGAAAAGGGTTGTAAACCTTCAAGTAAAGCGCTGAAATTAGCGAAAAAACAATGCAAAAAACTCAATAGAAATTGTGGCACGCGTAAAGATAAAAAATAGTGCGTTTATATTTTCGTGAAAATGAATATAAACGAAAAAATCAGATATAATCAAACGTAAATATGAGCGATCGTGTTTTGGAAATCAAAAGTGTTCAAGTATCTCCTATTCGTAATATGATTACCGCTCTCAAAGACGTTCTAACAGATGCCACTATCACATTTACAAAACAAGGTATGCGAATTATCAACTTTGATAAAACACATACGATTTTGGTAAATGTTGTATTAGGCGCTGATAAGTTTGAATATTTCCATTGTGAACCAGACAAGATTATAGTGTGTGCAAATACATTGCATTTATTTAAGGTGATTTCAACTATGTCCAATGACGATACTTTGTGTATTTACATTGATAAGGACGATTATCATGACGGAGTGGTTTCTTATTTGGGTTTACAGTATGAAAATGGTGATATTAAGCAATTTTACAGTCAAAAGTTGCGTCTTATTGAACCAGACACGGAAGAATTGGTAATTCCGGATGTAGAATATTCCACTGTGATCAATATGCCCACAACGGATTTTCAAAAAATCATTCGTGATATGTCGGGTATTTCGGACCGTATTGAAATCAAATCAGTGGCCAATGATTTAATTTTCTTTTGTGAAGGTAACTTTGCCACATCGAAAATATTTAGAACCGAGTCCGATGGAAATATGGAATTTATCAATAAACCCGATAACAGTGTTGTTGTTCAAGGCGAGTTTTCATTGAAAAGTCTAAGTCATTTCACTAAATGCACACCACTATGTTCGAATTTAGAAATGTACGTCGGTAACGATCTACCATTGATTGTCAAATACGACGTCGCCAGTTTGGGATCCATGAAATTGTGCTTGGCGAATTTACCCAGCACGTAATGAAAAAATGTTATTTTATAGATATAATATTTTTTAGATGTAATGTTTTTTAGATATAATGTTTTTTAGATATAATGTTTTTTAGATGTAATATTTTTTTGTAATAATTCAAGTGGAAGGTCTAATTACACATACAAAGCCAACATGCTTTGGCTCAGTCCTTCTTCACTCTTGATTAAAACATCCACATCCGATTTTTTAACAGTGAATGGGAATTTCACATCCAATTTGATTTCCTTGCTGATCATACTCTCTGCATTTGGCTTCACTAATCGAAATAAATTCAGTTTTGTATGAATGACTTCTAAGCAGCGCTTCAGATTACGAACTCCCTCTTCGCCCTGAGTCATACCTTTATTGCTAATGATATATTCAATGGTTTCATCAGGGATTACAACATCTTCCGCGGTGAAACTGACTTGCTCCCTAATCTTAGGCAACAAATACTGTTTTGCGATAGTGACTTTGTCTTTTGTTCCATATCCCTTGGTTTCAATGCGATACATTCGATCCTTCAAAATAGGATTCACTTTTGACTCATCATTGTAACTGAATATGAACAAGCACTTGCTCAAATCGAAGTCAATATCAGAGAAGTATTTGTCGTGGAATGCCGAATTTTGTGTGGTGTCGGTCAAATGAGTCAATATTCCTATAATCTCTTCACCTTTAGGTGTGTCACTGACTTTATCCAATTCATCAAAGTAGATGACCGGATTCATGGATTTACTGTCCATGAGGATTTGAACAATTTTACCCCAAACACTACCTTCATATGTATATGAATGTCCCTCTAGGAAACTGCTGTCACTCGCACCACCTAATGCAATGAATGAGAATTCACGTCCTAATATTTTACTGATTCCCTCTTTAATCAACGACGTTTTACCAGTTCCAGGAGGGCCTTTTACAGCAATGGCTGAACCCAGCGCGGTTGGATTCGAAATCCACTGACCAATCATTTGCAAAATTTGTAGTTTGGCATCATTCAGACCATACACACAATTATCGAGTTGTTGAACAGCATTGTCCATAAATTCAGTACACTGCTCCACTCCGTCTGACATTTTCATGCTGAAGTCTTTGTATTTCCCAAATGGAATTTTCATGAATGCGTCTACCCAGTGCTTGATCTTGTAGTATTCATTGTCACTGGGGTCCATGGATTTCAAAATATTGAGTTTCTGCATAACTACGGATTTGTACTTATTGGGTATTTGAGAGTCTAAGAGCGCGACACGATATGGTACATTTACTTTCATTTGCTCATTTACTTCCTTCAAATCTTGCATTACACGCAATTGTTCTTTGTTGGAAAGTTTGCGCTTGAAGTATTCCACTTCATTGGTCATTTTCTGTTTATGTGAGTTGATGAGTTTATGATAACTCTTGGTGTTACGTGACCTCGTTTTCTTGATCAGTTTTTTGATAGAATCCTTTGTCTCATTAAGCGACTTTAAAAGAGTCTTGGATTTAGGTCTTTCATGAAGTTTATGTGTCAAATATTTCTTCATGTCTACAAGATCATTGTATTCACTGTCGAATTTTGTTTGTAGTTCATCAGCATTTTGCTCATCGCTATCTATACTGTCGTTTGTTTTATTTTTAGAAGACTTCTTTTTCTTGGTCTTTTTAGACTTACTCTCAGATTCACTTCCACTCTCTTTCTTTGTCTCCTCGGGTAAATCCAATTTCTGGTACGTTTCTTTCATAAACATTTGTTCATCATCACTATTACACTCCTCATTTTCATCTTCAATGAGTTCTTCTGTTTCATCTTCTTCGCCACCGCGAATACCTAGGATGATGTTGATGGCACCTTCTTCATCGTCGAATTCATCTTCAACATAATCTTCGTCATCAGAATCTTCACTTTCGGATTCTTCTTTCACTTCTTTACGTTTTTTTTGCTTCTTAATGCGACGTGAAGATCGATGCTTCTTTTCTTTCGATTCGTTCGATTTGCTTTTGTATCGATCCTTCATATACTTAGAAGGAAACATTTTAGAAACAATTTTTTGAATTTTGAGTTCGTCCATTTCTTCCTCGGAAGTCTCTTCCTCGGAATCATCATCTCTAGATTTACGATTTTTCTTGGATTTCTTTTTAGGTTCCTCCTCCTCATCGGAAGAGTCTGTGTTTGCTGTAGATTCGGTTTCATCGGATTCTTCTGTTTCCCATTCTTCCTCTTCGCTGGAACTGTCCTGGGATCCAATAGTTTCGCCGTCAGATTCTGAATCACTATCGGATTCATTCTTACGTCTTCTTCTATTGTCCATTTTGGATGATTTAGATGATTTTGCCATGATATATCAATGTGTAATTGGATTTATGTCATTTCACAGGAAAACAATTTTTTGATTCAATTTTTTTACAAAAAAAAATCAATTGTATTTATATAATGTCCAAAGTGGAGGCAAAGTCTCAAACGGAAGTATGTGATAATATAATGAAAAAAAATGATGGTAAACCCATTGAAGAGCAATTATATGAATTGGTAAAAAATTTGAGTAGTGAAAAGAAAACAAGTAATTATATAAATGGTTGCGTTGAAAGATTAGTTTCAACAAAAAAAGTCAATAAAAAAAAATTGGGTTTGAATAAAATTGGTAAATTTGATAATCCAAAAGAAGGTATTAAAACTTTCATAAAAAAATTTGAATCTAAAAAGGCCAAAGCGCCACGAAATACAAATAAATCCAATAGAGTACCTATAAAGGAACCGATGCAAAAGATTGATAAAGATAAATCAAAGATTCTCAACTCAAGTGAATTATTTGACCCGGTATATACTGGCGATTATGAAACAATAAGTGGCGTAAATCCTAAATTTAATCCCGGTACAGACAATATAAAGAATAATTCACCTGTCAACGATTTTGAAAGTGCTAGGTCACAATCTTCCAGACGAAATCCCCCAAAGACGATAAGTGTAGTTAGGAAGGGTGGAAAAACGCGTAAAAACAGTTGGATACAATTTGTGAAGAAGGTTCAAAACGACGAAAAGAAGAAAAACAAAAATTTCACATATAAAGAGGCCATGCAAACGGCCGCATCAATGAAATAAATCGATCGATTACATAATATAATGTTTAGTAAATATATATTATGTCCACTAGTGATATATATATTATGCCCACTAGTGAAGGTCGTAAGACGCCCAAGAACTCAGCAAAAGTGATAGTCAGTCAATCGGTTAAAAAACCCATAGAAAAAATCATTGATGATATTCTTACACCAGACGACAGTAGACTTAATATCATAGAGAAACTATTAACAAGAAGAGTGAGAAATTCTAATATCGTTCAAAAAATAAAAAAAGTTATCGGCATAAAAATTCCAAATCTACCAAAATCATTAGATATCGAAGTTATTCAACTGTTAATCGTCCAATGTATTGTTATCAATATTATGCAAATAGCCCCACCAGAAGAACAGAAAAATATAGGTAAAATACTTACTGAAATTGAAGAAAATCTGAAAGGAAAAGACATTACAAAATATGATAAAATTAATGAAATTATCGATGAAAAGGTGAATAAGATTTTTACACCCATAAAATCACTTTTGAATTTCAGTTTGAACAAATCGTCTTCAATTTCGGGTTCGGATTCAGGTCCATCTTTGAATCTTCAGAAAGGTCCAGAACAATACGTTCATGCAGAAACAACATTTAATCAAGGACATCAAGATGCAAAAGTCCCACCAAAAATTACTGGACGCACCCCATATTTTTTACAATCACTGAAACCTAATATTAAGATTCCCTATCCATACATTCATAATTTATACTCCAAAAACCCAAAACCTGTGAAAATTTCATCTAGAGGAGCGCTTCCAGGTGCTTCATTATCAAGAAGAAACAACCCATTAACAAAGAAAAGGGGAAGAAAAACAAGAAGGATCCCAAAGTAAATCATTTATTTCTTCGTTTCTCCAAGAATCGTTGGATTTCTATCATTGTTTCCATTTGCTTCTGGCGATCTCCTAAAACTGAATAATACTCAAATTTGTCAAATATGGTCTTGTTTTCAATGTCATGGTCAATATATTTCAAACCATACAATCGTCTAGTGTTCATTCTATTTTGTTTTGCGAGAAAGCAATACACAATGGGTAAAAAATACATGAATATTTTCATCTTTATAATGTTAAAAGCATATTATATTATTATGATTTTAACAAATACATTATACTAATGTTTTCAAATCATCCACTAAAATATCAGTAGGTATGGCTTCACTTGCAAAAGAATCATTATACAAGTATTTTTTCGCCAATTTTTTTACATTTTTCGTAAAACTCAATATTTTCCCATCACTGCTATGTTGAAGTTCTTCTGCGACCTCTAAATAACATGTCAAGAATCCATAAACATCCACATTCTTACGGAATACTTCTTTAACATATTTATCACGATTAAAAACATATTTTCCATTTTTGTTTTCGATAAAGTTGATCAAAATATTCGTTAAATAATCAATGACGCTTTTTTTGACTTCATCGCTCGCATGTTCATCGTTATAATCAAATACATATGTATGTAGAATCACTAAAAACAAACTCATTTCACGTTCACTTAGAGCGACATTCAGAACCTCTCCTGCAATTTTTTTCACAACATCCTTGTCAATTTTTTTGACGGATTCCAAAAATTTATTCACATCATCAACAGTATATTTGTCCACAATAAGTGTACTATACGGGAGATTGTATTGCAATGGACGATCGTGCATAGACACTTTATTTTTCAAAATGGTGCCGCTTAACCCCCAGTCAATCAAGCGAACTTTGAAGTTGCTGTCAATCAACATATTACTTTCTTTCAAATCCGCATGCACGACATTATTTTCATTCAATGGCACAATGCCTTTTTGCAATACGTCAATCATGGATAGATTGAATCTTTTTAGGTCTTCAATGCTTTTTATTGATTTCACAAATTTGAGTATGGTTTTACCACCATGTATGAAGTTCAGAGCAAGTACCCTTTTCAAATTTTTGTTGATTTCAGTTGGTTCAATGTGACCTTTTTTCATAGGCTTGCAACTTTCAATATTTTCTTTGTCTTCACTAGTCAATGGCTGAACATGACATTTATATACTTCTGGACCCACGAAATATGATTTATAATTGGGTATCTTCTTCAAAATACTATTAATCTTTTTCAAGTCCTTATATTCTGCTATACCGTATTTATTTGTGAGTAATTTGGTAACATATCCCTTTTTCCTACTTTTATTTTTACATTTCAATGCAGGGGAGAAAACACATCCGTAACCACCACTGTCTATCATTTTACCTCCCTTAAAATTGTTTTTTTTTGTTTTCATTATATGATATATGAATATAAAAAATGAATAATTATAAAAAAATTGAAACGAAAATTTATAATATAAACAAATAATATAATATTAGTGTAGTAATGTCAAGAAATAATGACAATGTTTCGAAAATCCTTGGTATTCAGTTTAGTATGTTATCTCCCGAGGAAATAAGAAAAAACTCGGTAGTTGAAGTTATTTCAAGGGATACATACATAAACAACAAACCTGTAACAGGTGGTCTCTTTGATCCACGTATGGGTGTATTGGAACCCGGAAGTATTTGTCCTACGGATGGATTCACATACATTGATACTCCTGGTTACTTTGGACACATTGATCTTACGCGTCCTGTGATATTCATCCAACATTTGAAAGAAATACTAAAAATATTGAAATGTGTATGTTTTACTTGTAGTAAATTGCTAATCAATAAAAATAAATACGACTATTTACTTGAATCTCCATGTGAAAAACGATGGGAACAAGTTTATAAAATCATCGACAAATCAAGCGAGAAGAGATGCGGACAACACACCGACGATGGTTGTGGTTGTAAGCAACCTAGTAAATATAATTTGGTGGAAATGGCGACCATCATTGCAGAGTGGAAGAAGTTGGGTCAGGAAGACAAAAATGAGAAAATCACGTTACATTTAACTCCCGAAATGATTTTGAAAATCTTCAAACGCATTAGCGACGAAGACGTTCATTTTATGGGATTCAGTCCTATATGGTCGCGTCCTGATTGGATGATTTGTCAAGTTTTGCCTGTTCCTCCTCCTTCTGTGAGACCGTCTGTTAAACATGACGCTCAACAAAGAAGTGAAGATGATTTGACACACATTTATAGCAATATCATTCGCACCAATAAAGACTTGCAAGACAAAATTAATTCGGGTGCATCTTCTAACGTGATTGATGGTCTTACCAAACTCTTACAATACTTTATTGCAATGATTGTAAACAATAAAACCAAGGGCGCTGCTCCTCTAGCGCAAAGATCGGGGCGTCCATTCCAATGCATTATGAGTCGCTTGAATGGAAAGGGTGGTCGCCTTCGTCAGAACTTGATGGGTAAACGTGTGGATTTTAGCGCACGCTCTGTTATTACAGGCGATCCCAGTCTGTCTATAAGACAACTTGGTGTTCCCATGAAAGTGGCGAAAAATTTGACAAAGCCTGTGAAAGTGAACGATAGAAATCGGGCGTTCCTCACAAAGTTAGTTCAAAACGGACCAGAAGTCCATCCGGGTGCAAAAGTACTCGAAAGAAAAAATGGACAAAGCGTTTCATTGAATTACGTGGATCGCAACTCTATTGTTCTGAATAATGGTGACACTGTTCATCGTCATATGATGGATGGAGATGCCGTCTTGTTTAACAGACAACCGTCATTGCATCGAATGTCTATGATGTGTCATATTGTGAAGATAATGCGCAAAGGTGACACGTTTAGGATTAATGTTGCCGTGACCAAACCGTACAATGCTGATCGACGTCGCCGTTGAGGTCAGCAACAGGGGGACTGAAAAGGTTGCTACCCCCTAGTGTATAAATAATAAATGTTCAGGCAAGAATATAAAAATAATATCATGATAATTTATATGGGTGATACAAAACCAGAAAACGTCAAACAATGTATTGAGTGTTTAATGGATAAAACAGAATTCGATTATAGACTAAAAGGGAAATATAGAGAAAATAGTTGCAAAATTTGTGTAAATAAAAGACGAAGAGAAATTTACAAAAACAACGAATCATATCGTAAAAGATGCATAGACAGCGCAATTGCTTTCAAACAGAAGAAGCAACATGTCAAACGCCAAGAAGTGAAGGCCGAACAAGAAGAAATAGGTATTGACAATATTACTTGTAGGTATTGTTTTGAGATAAAACATAAAGATAGATTTAGATGGAACCGTAAAAAATGTCGTGACTGTGAAAGAGATGATCCTAAAGAAAAATTCAAACGCTATGTAAGGACAAGAATATATAATTGTTTGAAGTCTCGTAAAAATAAAAGTTCAATTGATTATTTAGGCACATCTACTGACGATTATTTAGATTGGATAATGAATTATAACAGTCACTTCAATTTAGATAATTACGGTTGTGTATGGCATATCGACCATGTAATACCTATCTCACATTTCGACATATCACAAGAAAATCAACAATACTAGGCTTTTAACTGGAGAAATACTATGCCTCTTTCAGCAAAAGAAAACTTGAAGAAAAATAATCGAATTGACACTACACAGATATACGAACACCTAAAAAAATTAGAAGAGTATCACACCAGTAAGAATATGATTTTGCCTGAAACATTTATAAATTTATATGCAACACACCTTGATGCTGGAACGTCCTTAGAGTCTTAACTACCACCCCATAAATGGAAACACTTTTGGGGGAACTCGGTTAATTGCCGAACCCAATGGTCATAACGTTAAGAATTGGATAATCAGCAGCGTTACTGTCTAAGTCCGTTTTGATAGGATATGACAGGCGTTCAGAGACTGAACGGGTGTGGGTGAATGATGAGGGATTAACCATCCTGAGTTTGCTTAAGATACAGTCCGACCCTCTTGGAAACATTTGGGATTTATTGGCTGCATATATGCAGTCATCGTTTGATGGCGACGAGATGAATATGCACATATCACAAAATGATTTAGCAGAAATAGAACTAAGGCATTTAGCAGCGATTCCCTACCAAATAGTGAGTCCTGCTTCAAATGCACCCATTATCGGTATATTCCAAGATTCAATGCTTGGTTCTTACCGTTTTACAAGACCCAATATAAAATTAACTCCTCGTCATGCAATGAATTTGCTGATGAGTTATAACAAAGTAGACACTGAAGCACTCCGTAACGCTGGACCAAAAATCAGCAGTTTTGACGTGCTTTCACAAGTTATGCCACCAATCACATTAAATTACAAAACAAAATTATTCGAAGATGAAGAAGACTTTGCTACTTCAAATAACGTATTAGAAATCCGAAATGGAAAATTCATTCGTGGTCAATTCGAGAAATCCACTATGGGTTCAACAACGAAGGGTGTATTGCATCGTATATTCAACGATTATGGAAATATGGCTTGTTCCAATTTCATCGATGATTTACAAGGAGTCATTACGGAATATATGAAGACCAGCGCATACAGTGTTGGAATCAGTGATCTTATGGCAAATGAAAAGACCAAACAAGAAATTGTACAAGCGATTAACAAGCAAAAAATGGAAGTACAGAGCATTATTGAAAAGGTCCATTTGGGATCATTTGAAAACAAAACATCCAAGTCCAACAATGTAGAGTTTGAAATGCAAGTAAATCGCATTTTGAATAAAGCCATGGACGAATCAGGTAAAATTGCACGTAACAGTTTGAGTAAAGACAATCGATTCTTGATGATCGTCAACTCTGGTTCAAAAGGAAGTATGTTGAATATTTCACAGATGGTTTCGGGGCTGGGACAACAGAATGTGGATGGAAAACGTATTCCCTATGGATTTGACAGTAGAACGCTTCCTCACTACAACAAATATGATGACGGACCGGGTGCTCGTGGATTTGTTGAAAACTCGTATATATCCGGATTGAGTGCTCCCGAGTTGTTCTTCCATGCTATGGGAGGTCGTATTGGTTTGATTGATACGGCTGTAAAGACATCACAGACTGGATACATTCAAAGACGTTTGATCAAGGGTTTGGAGGATTTGAAGATAGAATATGACATGACGGTACGTAACAACAATAATAAGATCATTCAGATGACATATGGCGATGACTCTATCAATACTACCCGAGTGGAAAATCAAAATATACAATTGGTCTCCATGAGCATTGAGGATATTTATATGCACTATGACATTGCCGCCGGTGACAATGATTTATTGAGCATTTATGACAAGGCAACTATCAAACGCTTGAAGAAGCAAATGACGGATACCAAATCAAAATGCAAACAATACATTGAATATATGATTGAAAAGAGGAATGAGATCGTAGAGAAGGTATTCAAATACAAGGACGATAGCAACATCAAGATTCCAGTGTCTTTTACAAATATCATCGCCAATATTCAAAGTCAATCGAATTTGAACGCCAATTCAATCGTAGACATTACACCATTAGAAGCGTTTCAGATGATTGAGGAGGGATTCGCTCAGATGTCGATGAACAAGAAAATCAAGCCAACTGAATTATTTGAAGTGATTTACTACTTTTGTTTAAATCCGAAGGATCTTCTGGTAAATAAGCGTTTCCACAAAAAGGCAATCAGTATGTTAATCAATGTCATCACAATGAAATATAAGCAATCTATTGTACATCCAGGAGAAATGGTTGGTGTCATAGCAGGTCAATCGATTGGTGAGCCAACTACACAAATGACTCTCAATACATTTCATTTGGCTGGTGTTGCTAGTAAATCCAATGTGACTCGTGGTGTTCCTCGTATTGAAGAGTTGCTGCGTTTGACTAAAAACCCAAAGAATCCATCGCTCACCATCTTCCTGAACGATCAGGATGAAGAAGACAAGGACAAGGCAGTGAATTATTCAAATATGATAACGTATACAAAGATGGGAGATGTTATAAAATCATCGCAAATTTACTTTGACCCAATGGATCGATCCACATTTATTGAAGAAGATCGCGCATTATTAGAGCAATTCTATATGTTCGAGGATTTGATAAACGATATTTCCAACAAGGGAACTTCCAATGAACCCTATTCGAAATTCATCATTCGTCTGGAAATGTCTGCAGAAATCATGCTCAATAAGAACATTACAATGGACGATATTCATTATGCTATTAAAAACAGTGCATATGGAACCAAAATCCAATGTGTGTTTTCAGATTACAATGCCGATAAACTGATATTCAGAATTCGATTTTCGAAGGATTCCATGTCCAAGAAGAAAGGTCTCGATCAATCCGACGAAATTTACTTATTGAAGGACTTCCAGGATGCACTTATGAATAATATTATACTGCGTGGAATGATCAAGATCGATAATGTAATTCCTCGTAAGTTGAAAAACATTGTAAAGATGGAAGACGGCAAATATGTGAAAAAAGATATTTGGATTCTAGATACAGTGGGAACAAATATGCTTGGTGCCATGAAGTTGGACTTCATTGACTTTAATAGGACATTCAGTAATGACATCCGAGAAATACACAATATTTTGGGTATTGAAGCCGCGAGACAAGCCCTATTCAACGAAATTACGGAAGTGATGGAATTTGCCGACGCATACATTAATTATCATCATTTGAATTTGCTATGTGATCGTATGTGTTGTAATAGCGAGATGGTACCTATATTCAGATCTGGTCTACTGAATGACAACATTGGAACCATTGCTAAAGCGACATTCGAGGTACAAACCGAGGTTCTATTGGGTGCTTCAAGGCATGGTAATTTCGATAATATGAGAGGAGTGTCCTCTGCGGTCATGTGTGGTCAGAACGGTAATTATGGAACAGGATCCTTCAATGTGATTTTAGACATGGAAGAAATGAAGACATTAAATGAAATGAGATTGAATGAGACAGTGGATGTGGACGGAATGTTTGAAAGTATGGGAGAATTGACAATCAATGGTTGTGACATCGAAATGCAAAATAACATTCAAAATTTGGAAGCACAAGCCATGGACATATGCGACAATGATGATTATGACATGGGATTTTAATTGCCCTAAAAAATATTTAAATTCGATATAAATATTTTTTACACTCAAAATCCGACAATTAAAATTTGATTTTATTGCTGTATTTTTCACTGACGGATGGGTCCGCAATGTTAAATGTAAGTTTTTTGTTCTCATGATTAAACGCAAATATATTTAATTCATTGAAAAAATCACTCTTCATTGCATCTTCTATTAACAATATCTCGTCTCCATGAACATTGTATTCTATATTTGAAATATTTGAATACACGCCGTTTTCTATTACAAAAGATCGGATCGCAGGTAAGCGTATCATTTCATCACATATTTTCATATAATACAACATTTTATTGGAAATGTTCACGTCGTGTAGATTCTCTTCCGGAAGAAGCAGATATACATTGGATCCTTGTTTCACACATGACGGTTTTGAATCAACATTTGAAAAGCATGTATTGATGTTTTCAGGATCATCTATCGTCGGTTTCCCAAATGTAACGTAGTCCTTCGTTAATTCGATAAAGCAATAATAAAGTTGTGTAATTTTTTCTTGATACGTTATATCGGATTTCGCCAATATGTTCAGGATTTTCGATTTAATCTTTTGATTCATCGGATTGTCTAGCAAAAGACGAATCGTTGTTCTGAAAATGCTGTAAAACTGACTTTCTAAAAACACATTTTTTGATCTCTTTATTCTCTCTTTGTCTTCTTTATTGAATGAAGTTTGAATATCCGCGTCAATATGATCATCGTCGAAATCAATTTCTAGATCATCTATCTCGTCATAATAGTCCAATTTGTCGTTTGTTCGCACAAACTGGTTTGTTTCAGTACTTATACCAATGATTTTTTTATTTTTCAGAATCTTCTTTGATGGTTTACAGTTTATTTCACCATTTGTTTTATCATATACTTCCATCAACAGTTGTTTAGTTGTCTCATAAGGATGCCATAATGTGGAATCGTTTATCAAAGTAGTTTCGTATTCGGAATATTTATACTCGGATGGGTAAATAGGCAAAAAAACATTACCACCAGACATTTCGAGAGACAATCCTACAATATAGGCTCTGAAATCCATGACTTGCTCTGCGACTTTAATATTGTACTTTTTCAACGTTTCTACTACAGTATCAATGTTTTGTGCAGATTTCGCCTTGACAAAAGGTATACTCTTCTTAGGTATACAATGCTTCAGTTTATCTTCACTCACATTAATTGCATATTGCACCGTTGATTTTGCAGTGGAAAAATCAAAAAACTTATCGATAATTTGAGATTTGTTTTTATTTTCATAGTGACATATTAATTCATAATACACATCTTGTAACAACATAAATGCAGAAGGCTTCTTCTTGTCTATTATATTTCCACTCATTGGACAGAGTAAATTCACATGATCTTTTTTACTTGTTTCCAAAATGAAAAGATTGATACCATTCGGAAAAAGGAATTCATTGGGTGCACTAAAAATATTCCACATAATTGTGTGATCGATTGTGGCTTTTTCATCTCTTATGTATTTTTGGAAATTCTCGTAAGAAGCGACCGTTTCCTTCAAAAAGTCGATTTCCTTCTTATTTTCCAGATTCATGAATCCATAAAAATTGGAGGATTCATATTTTTCCAGATCTTTCACCGTAACATTGTGTGTTTTAGGTCTGAAAATACTTACCAAGGATCCTTGCAAAAATTTGATAAAATTGTCGATATGAATACTATCTGCAATAATCGTTCTGAACTCTGAAATAGGTGGAACAGGTAATTCTTGCACTTCCGAATATATTTGCGCACAACATCCTAGAAATGATTGAGTAATGCTCTGTTCACATCCATATCGCAAAAAACATGGCGTATTTGGTTTGATAAGTGCTGGATTTGTTTTAGAAATTACACGTGCATTGTCAAAATCGAAATATCGGCAAACTTCTTCCGGTAAAAATCCCAATCTCTGTTGAGGTAGTGGATATTTGTTTGCATCAATGACATATGTCTTTAGTTGATTGTTCGTTTGATCGTCTTTTTTGTGAGTTTTATTTGGCTTTTTGAAGCAACATGGAACACCCAACTGATCGGGATGGGCATCAAATTGTAACCCAGGGTAATGTGGTATATATTCATTTTTGTCGTTCATATGTTCC
>Ga0257110_1000391_pt1 | contig 22019 bp, 13 predicted proteins | sample LP_taG_7_FD_190184 | JGI IMG/M metagenome (GOLD analysis project Ga0257110, IMG submission 190184) | Marine microbial communities from Northeast Subartic Pacific Ocean, Canada - LP_J_2015_P26_10m | ecosystem: Environmental > Aquatic > Marine > Oceanic | place: Canada: Northeast Subartic Pacific...
AGGGTGTGGGGGGGGGGGGGAGAGGAGGGGGGGGGGGGGGGGGGGGGGGGGGGGGAGAATAGGAAAAGAACCCTTCCTAGATCAGGGGCCAACCGGGCCACACCTAGGGGGGTCTTTTCCTTCGTTAGAGGAATGTGAGAGCATCTCGCAGGGGCAGCTGCGGGAGTTACGTGGACTGGCTTACTGGCGATAACGCCAGGGAGGGGGGATCTCGGTACTTTGGGATAAGAAGGAAAAGAAGGAGAGCCCCCTCATTTCCCGGGCCTCGTGCTTTATTTCTCCACGGTACTTGGTTGAGAATGGGCAATGAAACTGAATGATAGACCAATGGATTTTCTTCAAACCAAAGAAAATCTGCACCGTAATGAACAGAGGGATTCCCACCACAGGGGCAGGTTACGTATCAATTGGCAGAATTCGCAGCGGCCTTCTTCCGCTCTTTCTAGACTCAGGCACGGTACCGCACAGACAAACTGTCAGCGAGTTCATTATAATGTACGAAGACACGGAAGGGGGGAGAGCATCACAAGAGCATGTAATCCTAGTTAGGATGTTGGTTGCTTATTATGTGTTGGGCCCAAGGGCGCGTTTCGGTAATCCGGGTACTTTAATGCCCGGGGAAGTAGGGCGCGTCTACGCGCCTCGGCGGGGCGTTAACCCACGTGCAAAGCGACATAGAGTATCCCGCCGATTATGGCCTGGCTGGGCCTGCGACGACCGAGCTCTCCGAGCCCCGCGGAGCCTGAGCAAAAGAGGTTCAAGTTGGCCGCTGTGGTAATAAATTTTGCTCATTTTGACGCCTCCCGCGCGTCGCCGTTCGACGCCACCGCCTCGGGTTTTAAGCGCGGAATCCCCCAGGAGACGCCCCGGGAGTCCTCCGCCGAAGTCGCGTTCGCTAGAAGCTACGAGGAGGGGCCGGGATCAGGGGACCGGCCCTAAATTATAGTTGATCGTGCAATACGCTAATGAATGTAACAGCTTCAATATAAGGGGGGGATAGGCAGGCGAGTAGGCCTTGCAAGTAAAGCTAAGCGAGGTGAGTAGGCCCTGCAAGTAGAGCTAAGCGGGGCGAGCCCCTACCCAGACTACGACCCAGAGTCAGCCCAGAGCCCAGTGGGAATGTACTTGTGAGAGGCTCAATGTGGATCCTCTGTCAGGTGCATGTTTTCCGTTTGCCTCAGGTCCATCTTACGAATCCAAGGTACATAAGTGCAGTGTCATGTTCCGTCCAAGCTAGGCAGATAGAAAATCCCCACATCCGATAGCAACGTGGCATAGTGGGATCGCCTCAGATCTTTGAATTTAGCGTCAAGTTTTTGTGGCATTACGGTCGATTTTCTTGCCGTCAGAGCCAACAGAGCCCATAGTGAGTTCCAGCTCAAATATACGTGCTTCGAGTTCTTGGATCTTATAATACTGTTCTTTATTATGTGATCTAGTATTTTCAAGATCGGATCGCATAGCGACGAACTCATGTTCCTTCTCTGCTGTCATACCGTTCTCAAACATTGCAGCAAATCGTCGATTTAGTGACTCGAACTCGACACTGTGCTCATCGTACTCGGCCTGGATCTTCGCAGACTCACATTTCCAGAATCGTTCTCGCTCGTGTCTTGTTTTTATTTCCTCGTTGAGCCTGCACGAAAACTGGGCAACTAAACCCCAAGTAGACAACTCACTGTAAGGTTTGGTTGTAGTAAACATCCAGTATGGCTTGTTTTGCATCGCTCTGCATCTGTAGGTTACTCATCTTTATTGCCAAATTCTCGATTTCCCCCAAAATTTGCTTGCTCTTAGATTGAGTGGTACGCCTCGCAACCATAGCAATAGATGCGATATGACCGCGTCGCATTGCAAGCTGCGACATCTTATCGAGCTCTGACCGGGCCGCCTGCAAGTCTGTAGACAATCTCCCATCCGACTGTGCCTTCAATTTTATTTGTAATGATAGCTCTGTCGCCAGATTAAGATGCTTCTGAACCTATGTGCAATCGACTTACAACATTACAAACTTCCAGGACGTGGTGCCATACAAGACCAGACATCATTTCAATATCCAAGGCGAGCTTTTCAACCTTGCTTGTGAGGCCTTCAGTCCTCGACTCAAGCTCCTGAATCCGAGGTGCAAAAAAATCCATCTCACGAGCAGCGTGAGCCCTGACCTCAATCAGGGAAGTCTCCAATGCTGATACGACATCCACCAGACGACCATTCTCAATGAGAATCCTGTTGTTTTCACGCTGTAGCTCTTCGCACTGTACTGTTATTTTACGAATCATCACTTCGCGTTCTTCCAATTTCATGCGCTGCCGCCTGTTTTAAAATTCGACTATTGCACAAATGTATCGCCGCAGATGCACAGGCACTTGCGAGTGCAAAGATTTTTTCATCTCTGCATTGACTAGCTCGTCGTTGTCTGACCGCAGGGCGGCGTTTATTTCGTAAATGCGAGCAAGTTCTGATTCCAGCGCCATCTTTTCTTTTTGTACCTGCAGATAGCACTTGCTAGATGCAAATTCGTGATTGCATACCATATTGATTGCAACAATTTGGCCGTTTTTGTCTTTTGTTCCCAGTGAAAGCAGTGAGGCAAGGACGCGCTGGAGAATAATGAACTGAGAGTAGAGTCGCAGTGACATTCGTGTTTCAGTTGAAGAGTGATGCCTGCGGGTACCCAAATGGGGAGGTCAAATTCTCTCAAGACGCGATTCGAGCACTCTATGCTTTCAAAACTATGTGAGATAGCATTCCCATGTGTTGCAACCGAATCATCTGAAACAATGCCATACCTGCAATATTTGTAGTATCTCTGATGTGATGTAGCCAGTCTGAATTAATGGACTCTTCTCGTGATGTAGGGACTCTTCATCAAATGCTTTTTTTTCATTAAGCAACTTAGATAAAATATCAACACTCATCGACTCTTTCAATTCAAGAAGCCTCATGACTCCTAAGAGATTTGTCGTCTTGTCGTTGGATCGCCCTGCTTGCTGAATGTTCTCTTCGAGTTGGCGTGTGCGTCGAAAGACGTCTGCTGGAGATGCATCGGTGGCGAACGCAATTTTTTGATGAAGCTCTCGAATGTCAGACTTCAGCGTAAGCAAGAGATATGCACACTGTTTGTGTATAGTCTGTGTAGACGTCGTATGATTCTCGCTCAGAACCTTCTGCACCGTAGCGTCCGACCTCAAAGCGCGACAGGCAGAGAGCTGTTCGTCGACTAAAGACGCGAGACTTCTTGCATCACGCTTCACTTGCGAAACAGATATGGTCATTGCAATCCCTTTGAGTCAGACTGGATCGTATGATGCGTGCCTCTCATACCAGCTAGGTCATCGGCGCAGATGATGTCGAGGAATGATATAGAATGTGAAGTTTTATTCTTAGTCATTTGAGTGATGGAAACGACCATAGGGCTGGCGCGCGCCATAGAAATATTATTATTATTCTGCGTCGCCCGGCGGGAGTTCCCCATAGAGGTCCTTCACCACCCCGCGCTAAGCCTACCACCTGAGGTTTTTCGAGAGGCTGGGGTCGCCGTTTCGGTCGGGAGTCGGATTATATATCTTCAAAGTGCAGTGGTACTTCCCCCAAAGGGACGTGGGAAAATTCGTTTATACTATTCGTCTCCGGCCGCCAGTGACTGTTTATCCCAGAAGATATATCTCGCACCCCAGGGAAATCTGCTCCTATCCAGCCGGCCCTATTCTTCTCCGGAGGGCCCTAGACTAGGCTAGTCCCCGAGCTGGGTGGAGCCCATGTTGAAGGCACACCCGGCTCCTAATCCCAACTATATCATTCTATATCTTGTATCATTCCTTAATATTATTATTATTATCCTATATCATTCTATATCTCATATCATCCTTAATATTGTCAAAACCGATGGACCACTCGCGTGCAGTGGCTTCCAGCAACGTGGCTCACAAGTCATGTTCAACAAACCTTTCACATCGCCTCGTGCTCGTGCCTCAACTCAGCAAACCGGAAGGTGCAAATACGTCATTGCAACGCATTGTCTCTGATCAAGTACCGACGGGTGGTGGATCGCGCACTCTTCGGCGATTCGGCGCACGTACAACAAGGGCTATCCAGTTGGTGTCTACTTCGCGTTCCTTGGACAAAACTGTTACACCGCTTAAAAAAATCCGAAACAGGAGTACGATTGACACTAGCTTGAGTGACATGCGAGAGGGTCCCCGAGCGAATACTTATGAATACTGCGTTGCGTCTCCGTCGAATCCATATGCCCTTTGTAATGTGCGCTATGAGGCAGCAAAAGACGATTTTTATCTATCTTCGTCGGTAGGACTGACCCACCGGCAAAGGAACGGTGCGGCAGAGTTCGTAACACGAGATGAGCACTCACGACAGGCGTGTCTCTATGTTGCACTAAAGGCAATACCTTTCTTTCAGCGTTTTCCTAAATGGCGCTCATTTGTGGCATGGCGGAAAATTACCAAAATGCGAAAGTTGAGTCGTTGTAAAAGAAGCTTGCAGCATGAGTTGTTCCTTTTACATCCGACCCACGGGGACTGTCTGCTCCAATTGCGGTCGATTTGTCGCCAGATTTGGAATTTCCGCCTGTTCGAGATCGAGTCACTGGACTCTACTGATACATTAACTGATTTTTGCGAGCGCCAGGGTAGGAAGAGGCTTCATGTTGAAACACAACTGGCTGAGTATATGGCTATTGTGCATAAACTTGTCTTGCAGTGCTGCAGGAAGTCGTTAGCTGATTTCCTTGAAGATTGTGGCTTTGGCCCGATGTCCTCGGGCGGCGGTTATACTCAACGTGCTGCTATGAGGGCTCACTGCCAGAAACTTGTAAAATTCATTCGTCTGGTCGACTTCCAGATCGCTGAAACATATTTGAAAATCGCAACACTGTCTGTCTCCGAGGTAATGAATGCATGCCTAGACGCGAACCGAGCACTTGATACAGAATCCATAATCCGTATGTACCGCGAGGTTTCTGCCAGAGAACGAGCAGCACGCTCTGCGTCAAAACCAAACGTTGCGTTGGCGTCTTCTGTCGCTCTTCGTGTCTTTTCCGAGACAAAATCCGAACGTGCAGTTGCTAATGCCGTCTCAACAGCAATTGTTGGCTCAATGCCGGCTAGAGACGTCTCAGCAAGGGGGGGTGTATTACAGTCCAAGAGGGCACCACTCTTTCGCGTCTCTTTAAAGCTCAACTCACTGAACGATGTGTTGATGCCTCGACCATCTGGGCTGGAACTGCGAGCAAGCATCGAACGCACAATTACTGATGGGATTGGAATCCTTGCCCTCCCACCTCGGCTGCTCTGTGACCGAGACTTTTCTGCATTTGTCACTGCAGCAGACGAAGAAGCGAATATTAACAACGGTCTCAGTTTGAGTGATATCCTCTCTTTAGACACGAATTTTCAGATGATGCTTGAGTGTACCTTTGCATGCCTTCATAACGCCTCAATGTATGCAGTTGCATATTCTCGTGGCTTTGATTGTTTTGTAGACTCCCTGAGGGAGCATGCTCATTTTCTAAACTGGTCTGATGGCGCCTCCGGAAGCTCCCAACTTGAAGCCACGCAGATGAGAAACAATTTCTCTGGGGAATTGAATCAACAGATGGGACTTTCAGATGGTCTCACACTAAGCATTGCTGAACTTGAGGGTCTCTTTGCTCGTTACGTGGCAGAGACTGCTGTATTTGTAGCACTCCCGGAGGCTCAGTGTGTCGGAGTCATTCTAGTCGATTCGTCAGAACTGTGCTCTGCTCTGAGACCTAGCCCACTGCATTGCCTCGATATCACCCGGCTCTTCGGGCCTAATGTGTACAACATGCGGACAAATGTACTTTTACAGAAGCTCGCGCAGCAGCACGAAGCTTTGACCATAGCACCCGCAGACGTAAACGATTACGTAAGGCTGACCCAGACTCTCAAGGTAGCTAATTCAGTTCTTCCCTCGCTACACGATGCTTGTGATGTCCTCGGCATGCTTCACTCCCTTCTCGTTGCATACGGCACTCCAGTTCCAGAAACGACAGTCAACTGTACGGTGCTCTTAAAAAACTTAGATACACAGGTCCGCCAAAGCGTCAATAATGCGGAAACTGCAGTTCAAGAGGGCGCACCACAATTTATTGAACATATCAATGTTGAAGTCGGGGCACTTCATGCGCCAACTCAAGCAGCTAGGGCCGAGTGGAGCACAGTGTATCTTACACAAAGTGCCATGATGATGTCCTAACTGTTAGGCTCGAACATGAATTCCTTGCACACCCGACCCAAGACCCCACCGATGCACTCGCTCACCTAGAGCAAGTATCTAAGAATGTGGCTGATCTAGCCTCCAGGACGGCACAGGTGCGTCGTTACCAGATGGCGTTGCACCAAGAACTCCTAGATGCGAGTGATCTCATCTTGCTCATGTGTGCACTATCCTCGCTAGAGCAACTGTGGCGGGCGGCCGAGAGTTGGCGTTCTCAAACGACAATTTGGATGGAGGTGCGTGAATCATTCTCTTTGTTTTTTAGTACCCCCCCCCCCTAATTTTTCTAGGCACGCTGCGGCGACCTAGACCCAGCTGTGCTAGAAGATGTTTTGGTAACTCATAGCTCAGCTTTTCGTACAAGTTTACATAACCTAAGTGGCAACGAAGCTGCGGTATCATACCATGGCATGGCAGAAGACTTCCGCCTCGTAATTGGTCTCATACGAGAACTAAGGTCACCGTTCCTGAGAAATCGACATAGAGAAGCGGTGGAAGACATCTTGGGTTTCTCGATATCTGCCATTCCGCAAAGGGACGGTGCTGGAGGAGACCTTGCAGAAGCCCCACCTGGATTGACCAAACTTGATGCTGCGCGTCTTTCAGTGACCCTCGGTCAGTTGATTGAGCGGCACGCTATCAAGGCGTTGCCCGCAATCAAAGCAATAACAACGCGCGCCACTCACGAAGCTATCCTGTACCAGTCCTTGGACGAAGTCCGCACGACGTGGGCAGGCGCAGAATTTGTCGTGCTTAACTACAATGGGCGCAAAGATGCTCCAACTCTCGCTTGTATTCAAGTCCTAGTGGACGATGTTCAAAAAGATATGGCTGCACTAGTACAGCTACTTGAGTCTCCCCATGTGAGCTATATTCGAGAGGAACTCGAAGGCTGGCACGCATCATTGGTGAAACTTGCAATGCAGCTTGACGCATTGACTGAGATTCAATCCGGCCTGACACGGTTGACGTTCCAGTTTCGGGTCCCAGAGTCGTCAAGCGTCTCGAGGGTAACCTCCTTTGATCTTGGAAGCCTAATTCCTGTTGCTGAGAGGGTTTTGAACGACACAGAACCCTGGTGGAGAGACCTCATGACTAGCATTTCGTCGGAGCCGTCTGTACTGCGAGCGGCCTTGTTGCCTGCCATGAAGCAGCAAGAGCTCGAGAAACATCGCTCCGGACTGCGTTTGGCGATGAATGAAATTCGCTCGCACTTGCAGAGCCGGCGCGAAGCTTTCCCGCGATTGTATCTATGCGCGGACGATGCCTTACTGCCTTCCATAGCACAGACATCTCTCGGGAATGCAGCTGCCCTAGCCTCGCCTATAATCAGATCATGTTTTCCCGCTGTTTCAACCTTCGAGCTTGGCATTGGCTCAAAAATCTCCAAGGATATACTCATCACATCCCCTGATGGAGGTCACATATCAATTTTGTTCGATTTTAAGATGAGATGTGCCCTGGAGGAGTGGCTACACGCCTTAAACTTGGCCATGCACCGGGCTGTTGCTAAGGGGTTAAAGCCCTGCCTGCGTTTGGCTCTGAAATTAGAAACTATGGGCTCACTGCCTTCTACCACTAATGAAGTTGAGGAGGATGCCGATTCTAAACAAGTTTCCCTGGAGAACTCACCTTTGAGCCAGTTTTGGATGGACCAACCTATCCAGTGTATTGTCATTGCAGCACAAGTGGTATGGTGCCGTTCTACTGAATTTGCACTCAGATCTAATGACCACGGTGCTCTAATTGACGTCACGGTGAAGCGTGAGTCGCAGTGCGCTTCAATTGTTACCACGCTGCGCGGCGTCTCAAATAGGACGGCTGTCATGGCAATAAGTGCGCTTCTCCTTGCAGCATCGAACGCTGCAGAATCTGCTCGGGACCTTGCCAAACTTAAGGTCTGCTCAAGCGAGGACTTCCACTGGTCGGCGACTTTACGCTTCGAGCCACGCTATAGCCCCGCTAGAATCGCCCAACCCACTGAGGCCAGTTACTCTTCAGGGCCATCAGCACCATCAGAAGAGCACGCTCAACGAGCCCACGGGCGCAGCGTCGAACCGACGGAAGATATATTGGACCCCTTGGAAGATTGTGAACAAATTATGATTTGCTTAGGTGGAGTTCATCCAATTCAATATGGATTGGAGTATGTTGGCGCTGCTCATGCTCGATTGCTGGTGACTCAAGCGAGTGAACGTTGCTGGCTGTCTCTCCTGACTCTAGTCAATTCTGGCTTCGGAGTGCGCTTGACTGGTAGTGGGGTCAGTACCAATCGTCAACTGGCGTCTACAGCGGCTTCTTTTGCAGCCATTATTGGTGAGCCTTTTTTTTCCGTTGATTGCACGACGGCCGGCATGGCAATGAACAGTGAGACTTCCGATGTGCTCCCATGGGCGTGCTCTCAACTGTTGCGATGTGTCGCACATACGCACACACACTGGGGCTGTTTTTGTGGTCTAGACACTTTGGGCTGCGATGCGCTGGTGATATTTGAGGCAGCTATAACTGAAGTCCTTAACAAGTCCCGGTTGACAGAAACAAGCTGTGGTCATCACACACATAGATTTCCCCGCATCGTTGTAACTACCCTCTGTTCCGAGCAAATCACACACAACTACTGCTCACAAGATCTCCACGGTAGTGCCTTTCGATCTCTCGCTGCTGCTACGCCAGACATAGCTCGCACTGTTATACTCCATTTGAATGTGCATGGTATTGAAAGGGCTGAGCCGTTAGGTCGCCGTATCGCATCTTTTTGGACATGCTTGCCCGGGCTTGTAGTCTCTTCAACCCAGTCATGTACTGGATTAGGCTCTGTTCATGGACTCGCTCAAATACTCAATTGTCTCAGTAAATGGTCAGGCGATAATGAGTCTTTACATTTAGTAGATTTGTCTCGAGTTTCACGTGACCACCCTCATGCCATCGTCATTGCAAAACTACGAGCTCAGATTTTGCGAATGTTTTCCAGGGTTCTCGATACTAGTGCCCTCGATGCCTTGCTCCACGACATTTTTTCAGAAGCGTACAACGTCCCCACTTTTTGCCCGCAGCAACAGGTGCAGGAATCACCGTCTGAGGACGACACCAAGACGGTCTGGTCAGCTCTGGCAGCTTTGGCACCACTGCGATGGAAGTTCGCACCGAGTGGAGACTTTGTTTTCCAGGCCAGGCGCTTACACGATGCGCTTCTCAATCGCCAAGACAACAGCAGTAAGACAGCAGGCATGGTTGGACTCATCGGTGATCCTGGATCAGGCAAGACCACTCTATCGTTTGCCGCTGCTGCCCTTGCTACTGCTTCACATGGGGTCGAGGAGGGACCCAAGGGTATTGCTCGACCACTGTTATCAATCGTCGCCACCAATGCATTGCCGGTTGAACATCTTTGGGGTTCGTTTTTGCCTGATGGAACATGGAGAGATGGTGCTGCTAGTGCTATGATGCGGGCAGCATCTATGGTGTCGGGGCCTCAAATCGACCTGCCAGTTTCGGAAGCTGCAAAATGTGGGTTCGCAGCTGGTGCTCGCTGGGTTCTCTTTGATGTCGACGGTGCAAATCTATTCCCGCATTCTTGTGTGACAGATGATGTAGGTACTGATACTGGGAGCGCATCGCAGCTTGAAGTAATCTGTGCGCCGTTGATCTTCGGCGACCTGTGGACTCACACTGCTGGAGAATGTGGCATCGTGAATAGATGCAATACTGTTCAGCTGGCGTCTGGCGAACATATACTATGCGGCCCCCAGATGCGACTCCTGGTAGAGTGCGGCACACATACTGGACTAGCCCCGTCAACTTTGGTGTTATTCAATCTCTTCCATGTGGATGAAACCGTCATAAGTTGGTACGAGCTGGGATGTGCCTGGGCAACAAACGCGTGTGCAGGTTTTTTTGAAATCAAATCGAAGGGGTCTGATTCCGATGCAGGCGAGGGTCAAGGTGTCACCTTGCCTAGTCGCGAGTCTATTGCAGAAGAGCAAAAACTGTTGTCGTCCTTTCGCAGTCGGCTCCTTGACCTGCTTCAGTGTGTTTTTCGTCCGATGCTCAACGAGCTCAATGAGATGATGTCCCTGGGAATGCACATCTCGCCTCCACCCCCCAAGACGGCAGTGCGCTCTCTCGCGAATCATTTTGACACGATTCTGTTGGACATAAATCCAAAAGCTCTGAGCCCTCTTCTTCTGGCTGCATCATCCGCACTGGAAAAAGGTCCCCGCAGTCACGAATCGACTGTGGCCTGCCTGATTGACCCTCTTTTTGTGTTTGCCACAGCATGGGCACTTGGCAGTTGTGTGGTGGACAATATTCCTTTGCGAACGAGACTTGAAGCAGCTCTGCAAGCATGCATAATCGCAGAGGACCTGACCCAGAGCGCCAAGCTTCCAGCAGAAGGAAAAAATTTGGCATCTATTTTCGACCTTTGGCCAGCAATAGTGCTTATTGAGCAAACTCAAAAAAGTTTCCCCGGGAATGATGCGGAGAGATTAGTCTCCAAGTCGTTTAGTGCGGATCAAATTGGGGGTTTATCGCCATCTGATTTTAGCATGCTCTTTGCCGAGGAAGCATCAAGTCTTCAGGTACAGGGTCCGAGCTTGACGAGGGGGCATCTACCGCCAGGATTCGATCTCGCATTTGCAGGGTCCATGACGCATGGCACTGAAGACGAGGTAGTGCCAATAGCACCTATCACAGATGTAAAAGAAGTGGACCCCCCAAGAGGCACCCCCACAATAGATGAGAACTACTTCAAACAAAGCATTGTGAAGGTCCGTTGGACTCATTGGCCAAGCACGCTCTCAACTCAAAGCAGTATTGGGCTCGTAGACCCATCTCACATTTTAGTTGGTTCATCAGCGCAATTCCGGGCCTCAAAGTTGCTCAACTCCGCTTCTTGTGGATCCCAGCGCATCGGGGCTCTTCTATTGGGCCCTCATGGAAGCGGCAAAACAACAATAGCTAAATTCGCTTTACTGGGAAACCCAAAGCCAGGAATCGACGCCTCATCAATGCCTGTGAGTGAGTCCAAATTAACAGTGTCTATCTGTGCAGCAGTGACCGCTACTCAACTGCATGCCCAGCTGGCTTCCTTTGGCCTTAAAGGACGAAGTTGTGCGCTTTCCATATTTATCGACGACATATCAGTGCCCCGGTTTGGCCAAGGGACACCAAGGGGGTGTGGGGATTGCCCTCGTGAGTTAATCCGCGGCCTCATGAGCCATTGCGGTGCCGCATGCGCGCCTTCGATAGCTTTCTGCTCGGCCACGCTAGACCCCGAGTTGTGCATGAGATGTGCCATCTCGTCGTGGAAGCCTCTACGACAGCCGCTACGCTTGCTTGCAACAGCACCAGTGGCGGGACCACTCTTATCGGAGCGTTTCAAACGGCATTTCTGGATATATGAACTTGGATCGCTTGATGAAAGTTCACTTCGCGCAATACTCGCACCATATACACAAGCTGCCATGCAGAGCACCGAGAATCACACAGCTGGCCTACTAGTTACCGAGACACTTAGTGATATCATTTTAAGTACCGCTAAGGTCCTCCCGCCAGTTCCGTCTCGCCCATGCGGTGCTTTGCGAGGTCTACATGACGTTGTACGGATTATTGGAGGTATTGCAGCCGGGGCAAGACTGAATCATGACATTTTAAGAAAGTCGACTTCTCTGAATCCCACGTCATTAGCTTCCCTGTGTCTCCACGAATGCCGTAGAGTACTGGGAGATCCATTAGGATCTCAACGAGAACAGATCATTCTTGAGGAACGCCTCGCGTCAATAACTGCCTACCATTTTAATGTTGGTGGTTCTGCCTGGGATTGCAAGGCCCTGTTTCGTGATCCTGAGCGCCCCCTAGTGTTTGTTGATCTCCCACAATCCCATCAACAACAAGGTGAGGTCATGAAGACTGGGTTCGACGATCCTATAGATATAAAAAATCGTCGTGAAATATGTCGCAGCGCCACCCAACTGCGCAGTATACTCGACTTTCATGCGTCATCTCACAGTACATCGACTCAAGGAATACAACACAGCGAAGTTGGGGAGGACTCCATCGGGCGCGTTCCACCTGTGAACAAGAACACACTGATTGCAGGCGATGGTGCCCTGAGAGTCGCAGGCGTCCTACACGCCCTTCACCGACAAAGGCATATTTTCTTGATTGGCAAACCTGGAGACCAACGACCAGCGATAATCAGTCTTGCTTCACACATAGCTGGATTAGGGCTCGTGGTAGCACGCGGGGCTAGTGATGAAGAAGAGTTTGGCAAACATATTTTGGTTGCTCTTCGTCATGCCGTTTTGACGGCGGCAAAGGCCGCCGCTCAAGATCCAAATGGTCCACGGAGAAAAACAAGCAAGATTGTCGTCTTAATAAACGACGAATCTTTAGCCGCTTGTCGATCCGGTGAACGATCTGTATTCCAACTAGGGTCCACCGACAACCTGAACATTTCACTTGATGTTCTACAGGCGATAGTCCGGGATGGTGATGTCGATGGAAAGCTGTTTAGCGCATATTCCAAGGCCACAGACAAAGAGATTAAAGATGCATTTCACGCGGCATCATCCTTGCTAGCTGGTAGAGAAGGTAGCGTGACTTGTGTCGGAGCTTGCTCTTCTGAATACACTGATGGTAACTTTCCTGTTTCTATCCGCTCTGCTATCGCGGCCAGCACTCTCAGGTCCGTTTCTATCGCAATCGCGTTAGAGTCAGATTCACACTCCAGCTTGTTGCAACACATTCGACTTGGCTATCCGGCGCTTGCTGCATTGTTCCAAATGAATTGCCATTGTTTGGACCAAGCCGATAAATGTGTGGCGAGCATGGAGCATGTCCTCCGGCGACGCCTGGCGGAGCTGCAGCTTGATACCGAATTCATGACAGTGCCTGTAAATGAAATAACTTCGCTTTGTTGTGCTGCTTTTGCAGCATTAGACACGATGCCATCAAAGGAAACGTTACCGTCCCTCTTGATGGATGTCGCAGATTCGACACCAACGATCGCAATGAATTGGTACCAAGGCCTGCAATCTCGGCGCCGTGGTCTTTTGACAGCTTTGGATGGCTACCAAAGCCTCGTCGAAGCTCTGCCACTCGAGATGCCTGATTTACCCTCCGACAGTTCAGGTGCCACTACCACGGAGCGAATCTTATGTTTGCTGTCAATCGAAGCTGCCGACTGGTCGAGGCAACTAGGTCTCATTGACAAGCGCATTCAGTCATTGTTTGCAGATGCAATGATGCACGCCATCGATGTCCGCTTAGCCAGTGGGCAACATTCGCTTCAGGGACGCTTATCAACGTGTGCTGCAGCCAAGAGATGCCTCAATCTGACGGGTTTGAGCGCAGATTCGTTCGAGCTAAATGGTGCGACAATCACATACCCCTACGAAGCTGCTGTACACGCCAAGTTGGCTGATGTAGTGACAGAACGACTTGTCTTTCGATATGCCAATGCTCACCCTGATAATGAATTGCTTGTTTCAACTTGGAGAGCCCAAGGATGTCTTCCTCGTGGAATTTCCACAGCAAGCCTGGCTCTGGCGACTGTGCATTCACTGCGATGGCCATTGATTGTTGACCCTGACGGGATATGTACTCGATGGATCCGCTCCGCTGAGTGTTCGGCCGAATCTGAATTTGTAGAAGTTACCCCCGCCACAGCGCTATGCGCTCGCAGAGTGCTACGCAATTCTATCATTCGGGAACGCTCATTACTGATGAATGTAGACAAAATTCCTGTCTGTTGCTCTGACTCGACTGTATTCGAGGATTCTTTGACATTACAGAAGAGTGTGCATATTACCAGTTTCCCCGGCACAATTGGATTCCGCTTATACTGTGTCGCTTCTACTTCGTCTACAGTGCTTACTAACGTCGCAATAACAATGTTTAATGTCATTGTCTTTTTCATCGACGATGTGAGTCTGAGAACCTCGTTGGGCTTATCAGCAGCTGCCACAATCTTCCACGACTTTGAGACAATGTTGAATTCATCTTTCTATTCTGTGTGCAGAGCAACAGCAAGTGTATCAGTGGCAGAAAATGCTTTAGCAAGGGTCCTGGGAGTTGTTTTCAATGACTCTGAATGCAAACCGCCGTGTTACAAGTCGCATGCGTCACCAGCGGTCAACACTAGTCAGGTTTTCAGTCTTGTCAAGGAACTTGATGATGCGCTTGTCAAATCGTCAACTTTAACAAGAAACCATGCAGCATTATTGAGGACCAATGAGCTGCGTGCTGCTTTTACCGCGGGGGCAGTCGGGGCGGCGGGACATTTAGCGACTGCTAATGTTTCCATGCTGATATCGTCATTTAAGGCCTGTGTCGATGTTTCTACTGGGATATTTCTGTCTAATTTTAGGGATTTAATTACTAAGCATAGTAGACCCGTAACGGCTACTGACACCTCAGCTAGCTTAGAAAAGGGAATACTGATTGCGTTTCTCGAGAATGCCATTTGTGCGTTACCCCATGAATCGATCTCTCTCTTTACCATAGAAATTTTCCGATGTTGTGCCATCCAAAGAAAATTGGTCACCATGGACCTTGCGCTAGGAGACACGTCTACTAAGGCCACTGCTCTGAATCATGCAGTCTCCACGTCAAGACGATGGCAGCTACTGGCGGATGGAGGCATGGAATCACCATCGCAGCCTTCGAAACTCCCCACCTACGCAAAGGCGTTCATGGCGCAGTTTGCTGAGATCCTGACAGCGAGTCTGTCAGAGCTCGGCCAGCTTGAAATGCCTTGGGTCACCTTCCCGAGCTCATGCAAGCGAGCGGGATTATTTCAATCCCCCTCGTGGAAGGAAGTGAATCTTGCTTCGTTAACGGGTCAGAAACCCAGACCATGTGAATATTTTGCGCCAAAACGTCAAATTCTATTTAGGCTATTATTGCGCCTTGCGTGCCTTCCGCACGAAGCCCAGGGTACCGCGCGCGGGATAGTTCGAGATGCCTATGACAAATTAACCGCCAGCAGCCATGTCATTCAGGAGTCTAAAGAGCGTGTCAATCTAGATGATCTAATGACACATAAGCTGAACCGAGCTTTATCGGTGATATCAGGACCTCTCAGTGCCAAGAAAGTGGCTGGTGCTTCGCTGCTGAATCTTCTTTTGATTGGAGACGGTTTCACTCAGGATGATTCGATCCACGAAGACAGCATTTTCAGCTTTGTGAGGGGCCTTGCTGGTAAGTTCGGTGTGCCTTGCGTTCGCATCGTAGAACATGGGTCTAGAGGCAAACTGACGATGAGTGCTCTCGAGATTCGAGCCACGAACTCAAAACCTAAAGTCGTTGGGCGCTTTTTGAGCCAAGAAGAGATTTGTCGTTTCGTCAACGACGCACGTAGTACCGGTGAGTGGGTACTGCTGCATCAACTTGAGAACTTCCAAGAAGCTTCAATTTCTTGGATCTCCCAACTATGCACTGACTCACCTGCAGAGAGCAACGCTGGCTTTCGACTGTTATTCTCAACAAACATGGCACACGTGGCCATCCGACGGCTACAAGCTAGTGTACAATGCTGTGCCAGGGTATTTCGCTGTTGGAATTCACGTTGGATTGCTGCTGCAAGTGAGTCATCACAAAGTCGTGAAATATCATGTCAAAACGTAGATGGAACCAGCGCACCACAGCCAGGTCACACGGTAGGGTCCCCAATTTCTTCCAATTTGCCTGACCCGTTCGATTCACTTGCGTCCAATTATCGAATTCGGATTGAGCTCCAGTTTAAGTTCAACGCCTCATCAGGGATCTACGGAAATGCTGAGGCGCGCGTGCTCTATAGAGCTCTAATGATGCGACTCCCTCAGCGCCTAGAGTTAGATGTTATTGGTCAGAGCCGGTCGTGGCGGACCCTCTCTCTTAAAGTTGAAGCGGATCGTCACAACGCTCTAATTGATCTGTGCCACAATACCTTAAGTACGCTAGTTGGGGGTGCGAATACCTTCCCCGAACACGGTGATATCATAGCAAAGATCAGTGCTGGCTTAACTCCAGCTCGGTGGGTTGAGGCGACACAACATTTTTCCTTGGTTTTCGCAGGTAGATGCATTGCCAACCCGCGGCTAGATGCATGGTTACGATCTCTCCAGGAACGTGTCGAGTACCTGCGTAAATGGATTTCTGACAGAGGGCCACTACGCCTCTGGCTCGGCGTCTTGTTTTCACCGCAATCATATTTGCAAGGCGCTCTTCTCGATGTAACTCGAGATCGTAGTAGCCGCTTTGAATCCATGTCTTTTGTTGCAGCGCCCTTTCTTGCTACCGATGATGTTGCAATTTCTCCCGGTTCAATTCTAGCCGAGGGCTTCTTACTGTTTCATGTATCGCGGCGCTTGGCTTCCGAGGTTCTCGTTACCAATGAAAATGCATCATTTTTCCATAATTCTGGAGTCGCACCCTTACTGCTCCTTTCGCCAAGCCCACGGAGATCGTCTAATTTATCACTGAAAGAACAGCCCGATTTGAATAAGGCTGTCGAGTGTCCTGTGTATAGCTACAGACAGAGTGTATTCATTCGCCTGCTCACCGCACACCTACCCGCTGCGCTTGGACCTGAAGTATGCTCCGAGCGCACAGCATACTTGCTTTGTTGAGCTCAGGTTCTCACACCCGCCAATTCAGAAGTGAACAAAATCAGCTCCAATCTCAATCCAGACAGAAGAATTTCGAACAGAAGAGAGCTAACAGTTCACATATGTAGCGGGAATTGCCCCTTCAAGGTATACTTCTCTTACTAGCTTGAGGTTCACAGTGCAGTGGATATATGCCAGCTTAGTTGCTCACTTGTATCTTTTGTACGAGGATACGCGGGATGCGGTATCCTCTTCTTTCTTTCTCTTGCACACTTTTAGTGACCGAGGAGTCTGGGGGTCGCATAGGCAGCTCACCGCTGAGTGTTGCTAGATCCCCGCCGGTTGGCAGGGCAGTGTAAATATCTACCTTCCTAGTCTACAGTGAAGGCGCTTACATTCCTTTACAGTTGGTCCCACCTGCCGGAACAAGCTGGCGAGCCCAGGTTCTGGCCCAGCTTTAGCGACCAGTTTTAGTCCGATTCAGATTCGAACCGGCGGCGCAGGGGCAGCAAACCCCACTACCAGATCGCAAGCTAGAGAGGGAAATCAGCAGATATCGTCGTTACAACGAAATCTAGGTTTCCCGTTCCCCTTCCTTTATAGTCAGTTACTATCTTATGACTGCGCTACCGTAAGGTAGCACACTGAGTTCCCCCTCTCACCCACTGTGCTTATCCTGCTACTACGGACTGTACCTTAACGTCAGGTTGATGTACGGGACTTAGGTTCTTTCTCTGTTAATACTGCGTAGATTTCGGCGAACCGCTTTAAGAACGCACCACATATTTTCTTCCGAGTCCCAGGGCCTCGGTTATTTTCTGCTGCTAGTGCTATATAGGGACATGAACCAGCAGACTGAACCAGCAGACTAGTTTGGGCTGGATGATGATAGGCGGTCTGAACTCACTAGGTCGCTACCACGACCGGGAACATATAGTATCGCCGTAAATGCAAGTCCCCATCACCAGAGCTCAAGCCCCCTGCACCCCCCAAGCCCCCTGCACCACCACAAGGCCGGATTCGAAACGAGACTGGCATTAAAAAGCAAACCCAGCCGGCACCACAATATGCACGCATTCGTATTTCCCCACATAGTGTAGACTTTTGATTTTCTTTGCCGTCTAGGTTCGGTGGTCTTTGTTGTTTGTAGTCAGGTTTGGGAAAGAGCCCCCCCCGCGTGACTTGTATTCAGTTGCGTCTTGTGTCGCACCCAGGGGAGTAGCCCAGGCCCGATCGGGACGCGCAAATTTTCCCGTGGCAGATAGCATTGGTCGACTGCGGCTCGAAGCCCGAGTTTGGGCAGTCTGAATTTTCGATCCTCGCTTTGCTTGTCTTTGTGTCAGTGCGTTCGTGCCATGGCTTGATTTTTGTTCTCCGAGCGAATCGACGTGATCGATCTGATTTTTCATTGGGATATTATTGTCTCGGCAATCCACGCAGCATATCGTTTCTACATTGGCTGAAGCCAACTGACCCCCAGAAGTGTGCTGTGCGTCCGGACTATTTTTTGAAACACCCCATCGACCAACCCCAAGCGCCTCTACCTTTCCTCCGGCGTGGACATAGACGTGCCGAACACGTTCAGACCTTTCCAGTGCTTCAGCGAGTATCCTGACTCCGTGATGGGTGATCATGTTGCCACGCAGGTCGATGCTGCTAAGGTTCGATTTGCCAGCTAGCACCGATGCCAGTGCGTGAGCCCCGTCATCTGTGATCATATTATCTCGAAGAGACACTTCCCTTATCGATGTGTCGCTCCGGAGTAGTGCGGCAATAGCATGGAGCTCTTCGTCAGATATCGAGGATTCTGGTAGCTGAATCGTACCAAGCTCCGATGAAGTGTGCACTTCACTCTCACGACTCAAGTCGGTCTGCTTAACTGCATGAACATACCGGAGAAGTGTTCGTCTTTTTGCCTCCTCCTCTGATTCAAGTTTTTCTTGCATCAGTGCGCATTTGTGAACAAGATGTTCTATACGCTGATCCCTACCTGCAATTTCGCTTTGCAAGATATCTCTGTTCTCTTCTTGAACCATCATCATACCATAAGATCTGCCCATATGTTCAATAAGCATTTCCTTCATACCAGGCGAGTTCTGCGCACGCTTGAGGAATTTGTTTGCGTCGTGCGCTTCAAGCCACGCCCGAAAGTGCGGGGTCTTCCCCTTCAGTAGTACCATGTTTGACGAAGTCGTCGAATCAAGTATAAAGCGACTATGTGCTTCAATTAAGTGCTCCTCGCTTTTGATCTGAAAAGAATCACTCTGTTTGTTTACACCAACCTCTGTAGCATTATCTTCTTGATACTTCCGCGTTATTGCATCCAGACGTGTTTTCATTGTTTCCAGTTCTTCTTGCTTAATTCGACTGGCTTGTGTGATGATGCGATTTGACTCGTTAGCATCATCTAATTTGACTTGCAGCTTGGACAGATGATCATTTGAGGACTTGAGTTGGACTTCAAGCTTCCGCATCTCCTCCGTTCTGACCACCTTGGCCTCTTCGTCAGTCTGCATCTTGTTCAAGAGAAAGCCAAGGCGCCCACTGAAAGTTTTCACTTTTTCAACTGCCGCCCCCTTTTCTTCACGTTCTTCGAGCTTCAGCCGGACCTCCTCGCGGCACCGGGAGGCGAGGACTGAGTTGTGCTTTTTAATCGCTCGCAGCTGGTCTTGAAGAATCTTCTTGTCTAACTCTGCCTTCACACGACCCCGGCCTTCCTTTGTAGCTTCCTTGAGAAGACGTGCGTTCTTCTTGGATAGTGCTACAGTCTCTGCTTCCTTCTTTGTGAGCTCCTCCATAGCACGAGTTTTGCTTAGTTCGGCAAGTTTTAAGCGCTCCAGAAGCTGAAACACCTTTTCTGCCATCTCACGCAGCTGCTCACCGCTGTCCCGTGCTTCAGATTCCATCCGCAGCCGCTCGCTGTCTGCACGATTTGAACGATTCCGAACTTCTTTTATTTCCTCCATCAAGTTATTCAAATCTGCCGTCAAATTGCGATTGCTTTCTTCCTTCATTCGTCGATTGCGAGTTTCAACTTGGAGATGAGTATCCAACTCCACACTTTTTGCATGCAGCTGGCGTAACTTATCTTCCATACTATTGACTTGATCCTCGGCTAGCCTCTTGACTCGATCCTGTGCTTGAAGCTTTTCAAGTAGCTGATATTGTTTTTCCTTGCGGACACGCAGTTGTTCATGCAGAGCCTCGAGTTCCACTTGCGCTTTAAGTTTTAGCTCCTGGTTCTGTTGCTTTAGCTGCTCGATTTCCGTTCGGAGGACGCGTACTTCATCTGCACGGAGTTGACCCTCGTGTGCTGCTCGATTCGCCATTTCTTCGTGTGTCTTGGCTGTGGCTAGGAGCGTTCCGTACTTAGCTTTCAATAGTTCCAATTCGCTACTGTAATTTTGATTTTCTGCACTCAATTTTGCGCTTTGCGCCTCTTCCGTTTCCAGCAGCCGCAGTAATTCGGAATTCTGATCTGTAATTACTCGTAGCTGTTTGTCCTTCTCTACTGTTTCGGTTTTCATGGATGCTAGTTGAGCATCTGCGGTTCGAGCCCGACTAAGAAGACGAAAATTCTCATCACGCAATATTCGATTGTCGTTCTCGGCTGCAATTTTCTCCAGTTGAATGGCATTTGCATCCTCCTCGACGCTGTCCAAATTGCGTAGAAGTTGCACATTCTGATCATTCAGCATTCGCAATTGTTGCTCTTTCATCGCCAAGGCATCGTTGGCCCGGGTCTCGCGTGACTTTTGTAATTCATCAATTGTCTTAGGCGGCAAGCGATGCGTCTCCATCGTGAAGGGGATAGCGCGCGGATCAAGGCGATATTAAGGAATGATACAAGGTGATAGCCGCCAGGATATTAAGGAATGATACAAGATATAGAATGATATAGTTGGATTAGGAGCTGGGTGTGCCTTCAACGTGGGCTCCACCAAGCTCGGGGACTAGGAGAATGGGAGATGCGAGGTGTAGGAATATGAGGTGTATCTTCTGTCTCGCTCCTCTGTATCCTGAATATCCTCAGGGATTATTTCCTGACTCATCTTCAACTTACCCTCAGGGTCTACTTCCTTCCTTCCACTCCAGGGACCTTAGCAGATCCTTAGCCTACTGAGCCTACCGGCCCATAGGGGCCCTGGCTGGCCTTTCCCACGGAGGAGGCTCTCTCCCTTTTTCCTTTCCTATCCCAGAGTACTGAGATCCTCCCTCCCTCGGTCGTCGCAGGCCCAACCAGGCCAGTACATTTAAGAATGCACGACATGAGCGCAATTCTCTGGCGCCTACTCCAGCTCCTACTCCAGCTAGCCAGGGACATTTACTCAGCACAATACCGCTCTGTGAAGCAGAATTGGCAAGCCAGCTCACCATTGCACTTCCACTTTAGCGACAATGCTTATGTAGTGGCATTATTCAGGAATATTCCCAGCAAACGCTACAAGATATCCCTGTCGTTGGAAGAAACAAAGGTTGATCTTGAAACCGCGGGAGGACAACTCTTATTTCACCTGGGTTACAATGCATGCAAGGGGATTGGGTGCTCTAAAACAATCAGTGCAGCGTGCCATGACTTGCGCATAGGTGTGGAGGAACCACAATTTGCATAACTCCAGCGATTGAGGACAGAGAGCCCCGATCCAGGATTAGTCTACCTGCTTGAGTAGGTAGTCTACTAACTAATTATTACCATACCCTAGTCAAGAGTCAGGCTGAGGGCAAATTACCACCATACCGTCGAGCCGGCTGCCACGGCCCATTTTATGGCAAGGGTAGCCGCCTCACCAGGCGTACGCCCTTCCTCCAGTTTTCGCGCCCCCCAACCCCCGGAAGTCGCTCAAGCGACGCCTCCCAAAACCAGGCGCCAGCGGAGGCGGGGCGGGGGCGGGGCGGAGCCCGGAGAGCGCCCTGGTTAGCCCTCGGCTTCATTGACACCCCCTAATAATGGCTCGCGCTGCGCTCTCTTGGATCCCGGTATCGACGGAAGTTCACCAACTTCCCGAAGCTCGGCTGTGCTGGTGATGGGCAGGACTAAGGCCTGAATTTGGAGAGAAGGGGCTTGCGCCCAACATTCTTCCTCGCAACACCAAGTGCACAATCGTGGCACCTCGAAGCAAATTTCAGGGAGCAGATCGTCTCATTTGCATTTGCTATCTCTGGTGAAGCTGT
>Ga0257110_1000392_pt1 | contig 22017 bp, 18 predicted proteins | sample LP_taG_7_FD_190184 | JGI IMG/M metagenome (GOLD analysis project Ga0257110, IMG submission 190184) | Marine microbial communities from Northeast Subartic Pacific Ocean, Canada - LP_J_2015_P26_10m | ecosystem: Environmental > Aquatic > Marine > Oceanic | place: Canada: Northeast Subartic Pacific...
GGTGCTTTTGGCGTTTTTGGTGTTTTTGGTACCTTGGGCTCTTTTAGTACCTTGACCTTTGGTGCTTTTGGTGCCTTGACCTTTGGTGCTTTTGGAACCTTGGGCTCTTTTGGTGCTTTTGGTACCTTGGGCTCTTTTGGTGCCTTGGGTGTTCGAGGTTTTCTTTTGACAGTTTTGTTAAAATATTTGTCTCTAAACTTTTGGACGCATTTGATACGAGCTTTTAGTTTTTGTGTAGTTATTTTATTGGATTTAGGTGGCATAGTATATGATATATCTACACAAAAAATGAATGTATTCGTTATTATTTATCTTACTTCTTCATACTTTTGTTTTTCAAACTTTTTGCTGTCTCCCAGAACTGTTTTCCAGGGTTTGACTTACTGCACTGCTTCTTTACGTATCTTCTGGACTTAGAACCAGGAGACTTGATAGAAAGTCCACCTCTCGCTCCCACAACAATTGGCAAATTCTTCTTAGTACGAGTATTTACATATCTTAATCTGCGTTTTCCCTTCTCTACAACAGTTTTACATTCAATAAAGCTTTTTCCCATGATTACGGCTATATATATATATATTGTATATTAGAAAATAATTCATAAAAATGAAAGTAATGCTAAATAATTTGATGACATAATATAGTAAGATGAGTGAATGTAAAAAACCAATATATTATTTTGAACGAAAGAAGGGAACCGGAAAAGATTGTTCACTACAAATTGATAAGTTAAAGAATAAAACCGCGTACGAACAAATCTTAGGAACCACACAGTTAGGTCGTGAATACATGGCCAACGACGAAGCATTCCAGTATTTAGAAACACTGATGACAAAAGTGAGAACCAACATATCAACCGGTATCAAAGAATTGCGCAAATCATACATATACATTATTAGCAAAAATATTGGGAAAGAGGTTTATTATAAGATGGGTCTGTCTGACAAATCGAATCTGAATCGTATTAGTGGAGCACAGACGTTTTTGATTCCTGGATTGAATGATGATATCGGGTTCAAAATACATATGATATACACTTTTCCGTCGGAAACCATCGGAACCGGTGAAAACAAAATAAATTATTACATCGAAAAAATGACACACGCAGTTCTGCGTTTTTATTTTAAGGCTTCCAACATTAAATTCGGAAATGATGAACCGAGCGAATGGTATTTGATCCCGGTAAATTATGGAAACTATTTTTGTGGGTTCATTTTGGATATAATTGCTACATTTGCATACAGTAGCGAAGACGCAACAAAGAAACTGAAACCCCAAGAAATTTTCATATTCACACAAAATAAAAAGCCCATCGAAGAAATAAAACTTCCCAATAAAGTTCAAGTGAAAAATCGTCTGACAAAAGATGACCGGTATAACCAACTAATGAATGTGTATGATAATTATGGTCTACGCAATTTGAGAGCGTTCTCAAAAGTTTTAGTGGATGTGGAAATACAGGAATCCGATAAAATGAATGCAAAAGGATCAAAGGAGCGATTTGAGAAGGTATTGTTTAAACAAGGGGAAATATTGAAAAAGGACGACAAAATAGTCGGTCGCAAATTTCAGTTTAAAAATTCGGATTATTTACTAACACAAATTATCAAAAACACATACAAATATGGTATTGGACAACCACTACAGAGTGGTGAAATATACGGAATTATTTCAAAAGCCAATTCTGAAGAAGTATTAAAAAGGGATGTGTTTGAGAAATCCGGAATTTCTGTTATTCCGTATCGTTCCGACGATGTTTTGGGCGGGTATGTAGATTTTTGTGTTTCAATAGGCGATTTGTTAGAACTGTTAAAACCGGAAGATGTAGACAGTTGGGAATTGAAACCAAATTATGAATATTATAAAAATAGGAAAGAGTCTAAAACATCTAAAACTCTTGTTCTCAAAAACAATGATTTAGTCCCTAATTGGTATTTTCAGAAAGATATTCAAGAAAAATTCGCCAGAAAAATGATTTCGGAGTCCGCCAACAAATCCAAATGGGACCACCAAGATACCAGTATGATAAATCCATCGAAATCATACACTTGGAATTTGACGGGCCAAACCATACTGAGAGAAGAATTTCACGAGGATTCGGATAAGAATAAAATACGCAGTGCCATTTTTATATTGCGACAACGCAAACAAGGTGAAAATGTTGTAACAGAGGAAGTGCCTATAATACGATTGATGCGATTATTCAAAGTAAAAGAAGACGACATATCCAATGTAAATCGTAGCACGTATTCAAAGGATAAAATAGTAAATATTGGTGGCAATTTGAAACTTCAAACAAACGACCATATACGCATTCCTCGTGGGTTATTGGTGCGGTCGATAGAGGACGGTGAAGAAGAGACCGATGAGAATATAGTGTCTTTTTTAATACAAGAAATTTACAGTAAAACAATCAACCAAACTGACGAGGTATTTTTTCGAGGTATTATCAAATATCCATTTGAAGATGAAAAGCGAAGTGTTTACACTATTCACTTGAAAGATTTGGAGAAAGAACACACAAAAATTAAATTGTTGGAAAAAGCCAAATATCCAATAGGTACAGTTATTAAAGCGATTCCGAATGAAGTTACGGAATTCGGTGAAACATGCACGGATGAGGATGATTTTCATTATGCTACAATCAAAAAAGTACAATTAGAAAAGGATTTTGTGTATGATATACAATACTTTCCTCCATTCGATAAATTAGAACTATGGCCAATACCACAAGAAAACAAAGATGAAGTCAAAACGGGAAAACACACAAACCCACGGCAAAATTATTACGAGTCTTGGGAACGTGAAAAAATTGAAAGTGGGGATTTTATCAAAGTGAATAAAAAAGATAAATCGTTTGCAATCTACAAGAAAAAACTTCTTCAGTTTAAATTACCGGTTTCTAAAGTGTTAGGACATATTCCGCTAAAGGCAAAAACAAACGACGACGCCACGCACTATACTGTTGTGTTTGATAATAGGTCGAAAGGAAAAATTACGAAAGATGAATTGCCTGAATCTTTATTGGTTCCATATTGGGCGAAGAAGAGTTCAACCCGGAAGAAACGTGGAGGTTCGACTAAGCGTCATACACGAAGACATCATTGAAATATTTAAACCACACTGTCAATATCGCGAAATAAAACAAATATAAATACGGATACCACATTTTGAGTTATTTTAGTCGCCTTTCGATATTCAGTAATTTTCATAAACTTTTGTTGTTCGGTTTTATCAGTATAATACTGTGTCTGAGTAAATACAAACGCTGTGAACATTGTAAGATATAGACAATAATTCACAAGATTTACTGGTTCGATATTCATAAACAAATTGCGAAAGTCAGTTTCGCTGGTCAAATCTTTGATGAGCGACGAAATCACCGCTTTCGACGAAATTAGATTTTGAAGCTTTGAATACTGCGATTTGAATATGGGGGGAATCTTATTTGAGAATCCTTGTATAAATGGTATCAAGTAAGAAACGATGACGCAAACTCTGAAATAGTTCATATTCATATTCATCTTTAATTTTATATATATGGTTTTATAAAATCATATATTTTGTATCAATTTTTTAAATGGCTACCACATTTTGATGGGCATTTCCGAGATGATCCGGCGTCATTTCTTCGAGTGATTTTATTGTTCTTTTCACAGGAGATGGCTCCATCGCAATCTTCATATATTTGACGAGCACATTATTTACTTCTAAAACTTGCTTTTTGGAAAGTTGTGCAAACCATTCATATTTATGTCTTTTCAGTATTTCGTCTTGGTCAATATAGATACCGAACATTTCCTGAGAAAACTCGATGATATTATCTTCAAAAAGTTCTTCGATCAAGACCGGACGATTTTTCATCGTCTTGACGCCCACGTATTTTCCATCCAACATATTGAAATTATTGTGATTAATATTGGCTACAAAAAACTGGCTATTATACCCCTTGAATGTGGATTCTTCAGTAAAATGAGGGAGTTTAGACTGTGTTTTTAGGTATGAAATATAAGATTCGATTTGAGGGTCGTTTTTCATAGCCCCTATGAAAAAGTTATCCGGGACAAATGACATTTTTCGCGATGAATCATCGGTGGAAGTTCGATTGATGGCCTCCAACACAAACGGCTTATTACCCACGATACCTGTTTGAAATAGTGGGAAGAGGTTTTTCAAACATAGAAACGAATTTGGCACCACGACCCCTCCATAATAATACAGGAGTTGTGCCATAGCGATTTCACGATATTGGCTTCTAAATGGTTCGGCAACCGAGCAAAGTTGTATATCCCACGAAGGTAGCAATTTTGAAAAGCTCTCGTCCGAAATCAAACAAATGTGAAAATCATCACTACATTTTTGTATGATAGACTGGATACAAATATGGATATATTCTTGGTTCAAATCACAGGTATTTTTCGAATAAAAGTCGAGCCATTTACGAGCGTTAATTTCATATTTTGTATGAATCCACAATTTTGGTTTGTTATATCCGTATAATGGCGAATCGTTCAACAAGTAGTTTTTTATCATTTCATACTCATCTTTATCTTTGGTGTCAAAGCTGGATTTCACTTTTGTTCCGAAATATCCAACGACCCCTAAAACACATATTATAGTCGCGTATTTGAATAATGTTTTGGAGTTCATGCCTAATTTCTATAATATGAATGTATATTATATTATAAAGAATATAATATGCTCTAACTATCGAAATAAATATAAAATTCAATATTATATTTCGACTCGTTATATTTGACTTTGGTGATGAAATGATTATCATTGCTCTTACATATTTGCCGAACAATATTCGTAAATGAATTATATGATAATTTCCGGTCCAAGTATCTATGTTTTGAAATATGATAATATTCTTTAAGTGTGGTTATAAAATCGGTATGATATTCGTGAAACAACACTTTCTTATACGTGTCTATATTGACCAAATAATACTTGTCTTGTTTAATATCGAGCTTGTCGAATAATTCAAATAAAAGAGACATAGGTACTTGATGTTTAAATATTTGGTTTAACATTTGAAAAATAATTGAAGATTCCTAAATATTGATGATATATAATATACTTATAATTCCCCTGGGAGTATACCTCCAACTATTCGAATAAAGGGAGAATATCATTTGTGAAAAGTGCCAATTCAATTGCGTCTTCGTGGATCTTGTTGGTTATTGTTATATACTCACACAGAAAGGGTATAATTTGATATTTTATCTTTTCATCCAAAGAAGTAGTTTGTTTGATGAAGATGAAGAAAAAGTCGAGGATATCTATCACAGAGTAACCTTTGCAATAAACAGAATATAGTTTTTCAATACTTTTTTTGAGTTCCTTCTTCTTCAAATGATGTATGTACTCTTCGAAGCTCTTGAAACAAACATTGGAAAACAATTTCATACACATATCTATATTTATCGGTTCTCCTAAAATGTATATTTTCTCTAAACAATTTATCAAAACCCTGAAAGAACCATCACACATCCCCAATACGTATTCTTTTGATGCCTCATCCATCTCCAAATTTTCGTTTTTGATAATAAGGTCCATCAACTCTTTGATTTGATGCTTTTCGGGTGGAGCCAATTTTAGTATATGGGTCCTCGATTGAATGCTTTCATTAACTTTTTGAATATTATTACACACTGAAATAAAATGAATGTTCCGCTTATATTTATCAATGTAATTGCGAAACACTTGTTGACTTTGCTCATTAATGGTGTCTATATCGTCAATGATGACTATCTTCTTCTTTCCGCGTACATTCGATTGCGATTGACAAAAGGTCTTCATTTCGTTCCGAAAATAATGGATGCCTTGCTCTTTCAAATTATTAATGAATAATATGTTAGAATGAGGCATCGAGCTTGTTTTGGAGAGGTTATAATATTCGCGAATGATGGCGTTTAATAGTGTCGTCTTCCCTGAACCACTGGCACCGATGAATAATATATTCAGGTCGTCGAGTTCAAACAGTGTATCGATGATTTTAGATGTGTGTTCTTCTAAATAAAACCCCTTCAACGTGTACGGTTTATATTTGGATAATATCAAATCCCCTTCACTCATTTTTTAATATTTCTATGATAATGTTTCTATGATAATATTTCTATGTTAATATTTTTGTATATTATTAGAACATTATTAGAACATTTGCGAAAAAAATCATATATAAAAACCTACATAATGCATATATCTAAGTAAATGGAGAATTACTACGACATTTTGAATGTTCCACACAACGCAACTGAAGCAGATATTAAGAAGGCATACCGTTCCCTCAGTTTGAAATTTCATCCAGACCGAAATCCGACGGATACTCATCCTGAATATGACCCTTCCTTATTTCCAAAAATCAACCAAGCATACGAGGTTTTATCCGATCCTTCGAAAAGACAGCAATACGATATCCAATTGAAATTCGGCGTTGATTGTGGCAATGGATCAATCGATGATGAACTGAATGAAATCAACAATATCATACAAATGATGTTTAGAGGCGCCGGAGGAGGAGGCGCTATGCCACCTTGTCCAACATTTGTCAACGAAAAACGACGAGAGAATCCATTATCGTTTATGAATTTTTTCGGTGGAGGAAACGGCGAACCCCACAATCCCAACAACAACAATCCAAACATCCATATATTTCATACAGATGATTTTTCGCCATTTAGACAAAGACCAAGCGAAGATTCAATTCAAATTCCGGACCCCATTGAAGTTGTATTGAATATAAATCTGTATGAGGCATACCACGGATGTGTCAAAGAAATCGAATACGAACGAACTACAAATGAAAGATTCAATAATTGTGTAGAGCTTTTGAAAACAGAAGTTACCATACCTCCAGGGGTTAATGATATGGAAGAATTTTTATTGAAAGCAAAGGGCGATAAATCAAGCGGCAATATAGTTGGTGATGTGATGGTCATTGTGGAAATCCAAAAAGACGCCGTCTATGAAAAACGGGGATTAGATATCGTGTATAAAAAAAGGATTTCACTTAAGGAATCACTCTGTGGGTTCTCATTCGACCTCAAACACTTAAATCATAGAATTATCAAAATCAATAATCAAAATAATCGCACAGTAATACCACCCAATCATTCAAAAACAATCCCTAAATTCGGGTTTATCCGCGATAATACTGCTGGGAACCTCGTTATCGAATTCTTGGTAGAGTTTCCCGAATCTCTAACAGAACAACAAATCGAAACCGTCGGAACAGTCTTGTAAAAAAATATACATTATTTAGTATAATACATATTTTGAAAATTCAGAGTTAAGCACTAATACGCTTTGTTGGGATTTCTACGTCCACAATATAAATGGAGTTCTCTGTCATTACAATATACTCCTTTCCCACCTTGAAAATCTTTGCAATAGGACTCGTGTATTCGTCTTCGCTTTTCACCAAGAGTTTTTCTTTGGACTCTTTCACCCCAATAATGACGCTTTTATCCAAGGAATTTGTCCAGTAATCCATCATTATCGGTTTGTCTTCCACTACAGACAATTTAATAGCGTGTTGTAGTGTTGTATTTTCTGGGAGTCTATACCCATTTGGGGTGGAAAGATTGTTTTCCGTAGATTGCTTTTGTTCTGAAGAAACGACCGATGACATTATTATTATGTAATTATAAAAATATATTCGATTTACACTTTAAATACTTAAATTCATAATTAATATTTTTTGGGTGTTTTTGGATGTTTTTGGATGTTTTTGGATGTTTTTGGATGTTTTTGAACTTACCTTTTTACTAAACTATCTGATTCTAATTATTCTTCGCTATTGAACAGTTTCTTCATATTCATCGCTTCTATACTAACCTCGTGTTTCGAGAATAGTTTATGGATATGCAGGTCATCGCGAAACCGAATCGTGTAGTTTTGTTGGATTTGTCCTCTACCGATTCTTCCTAAACATTGTAATGTTTTTTCCTTCGTCATAGATTCCAAGTCTTTTCCTAAATAACCGTGGCAGAAACTATAGTTCGTTCCGTATATATAATCACTCGACGCAACAATCATAAACAAATCTTGCTGAGATGCCATCAGTTTCATTATTTCCAAATATTTTGGATGGACGTTTTCCATAAATAAGCCTATGCCCAACAACAGCAACACCTTCAAATAGTTATCGATATCTAACGCCATAATCTCTTTGACAAACCGTTCTTCGATGGTCGGTACGAAAGCATCCTTATAATTGGCTTTCGAAGGATTCCACTTGTCTTGATGCGGGGATGTGTTGGGAATATACAAAGGATCTATACTTATGTATTTGATTTGTTCTCTCAATTTGTCTATATCCTTGTACATCTTCTGAACTTCCGGGGATTTTTTATCAACATCGTCAGACCCCTTCTTTTCATTCTTATTTTCCAAATCTTCCAAACTTCTCTCTAAAGTATCAATCTTTTCCGACAGTTTACTATTCTTCAAAATCTTGTTCATCAAATCCTGGAATATTGTCGAAGGAATCGATGACTGTTGGATGTAAAACTTCCCGATTTTCGCAACATCTTCACACAGAAATATGGTCGGACCATCCGTCAAGGTATGTGCGTCGTGAGTCGTTGCCAAAATCCCCGTTCTTGGACCATTTACCGCCTTCGCACAGCTCGCAACACTTTGTGTTCTTACCAAAGACCCACCTCCCAAACTTCCTACACTATTGCTCAAAACATCGACGCTATGGGATTTCGACAGATTAGAGAAGTAGGGCAGGGTCAGTTTGGAAACTAACGGAAACAACTCGCCCCAGGCTTCGCGTGAAATGTTTTGTAGTAAATACAAATAATATTCCTTAATTGAAATCATCGTGATTTCTTCTATAGAACTCCAATAATTCTCGATACGGCTATTTTCGCACACATACTTGGAGCGGTTCATAAACAATATGAACTGTTTGATTTCGCGCAAATCGAAGTATCGTAACAACGTCTTGTTACTACTACACATTTCCAGGCAAGTCGTCAGTTCATCGTAATTCTCGTAAGTATTGTGCGGTAGCATCGCGAGACCCGACTTTTTTATGATCGGTATAGACTTTTTGAAATCATAACTCACTATATTATGCACCTGGGCACCCGGGAATTTATCCTGGAAGTCCATTATTGTAGGAACAATGTCTTCTTCGTTGGGTAAAGTCGCACAAGATAAAACCAAATTGGGGATCACATTCTGTCGCCAATTTGTCTGAATCACGGTGTGAATATCGTGCGTCAAGTAATCCATCGTAATTGTTGGTTCGTCCCAATACGTTATCATTTGTGATGCGTCGTTGAATGCTAGCATATAGTGCATCGATGTTATATACGACTTCACATCACTTATAATGATTTCCACCTTTTCGCCTTCAGCGTTATTCACTTTTCGGATTCCACCTGAACGATAATCCCGCTCAAAATCCGAGGCTGCGAAATAATGCAGCCGTATATCGCTCGCAGTCTCACATCCAAACGCAAACGCTATCTTTTTATTCATCGATATAGCCGATTTAGCTAAGGCCAATCCAATATGACGAGCCGCACACACGAAAATCACTCTATATTTGGAAGACAAACCTATCGGGGTTAGGGTCTTACCCGTTCCGGTAGGGGCCTTGTAGAACACTAAATTCGCACCACCAGATAGTCCGGACTTCATATTTTGACGAAACACCGAGTATATATCCTTTTGGTGACTGTACAACTCTTTGTCGGAATAGGTTATCAGTGTTTTGTTCCGTTCAATGAATTCATACGAATGCTCGATAATATCCACCAAATTTACTTGGCTATTTGCGTTAGTAATCATCCTTTCTACGAACTCCGACACATATGGGTTCACGCCTACGATGGAATTATTGCGAAGCATTATGAGCGTGTAGAGATACAGCGAATATTTGGATTTCCCGTCTTTCAAATATTTACATAATTTAGTGGCAAACGACAATAGTATGAACTCATACAATCTATCTTTATGATGCAAAATATTCGATTCCATATTTTGAATTCGAACAACATCCACGCTTTTCATTTTCTTTATTGCTGTGCTGGGTTTAGTTTCGTTCCTTTCTCCCATATTAGCACCATATTTCTTCCAGATTTTCGAAATAATGGGCTCGAAATATTTATCATACAAGAATTTTTCGTTTTCCGTCGTTATTTCTGTTTTCAAAAACAGAATCATTGAAATATTCTCGTTTTGCTTGATGTTCGGGTTATTATACCCTTCCATTATCATCCCTAATATTTCTCGTTCTTCCTCTGAAATAGGAACTTCAATACTATCCCATTCGGCACGCGTTAATTTATTTTGTTTGAGGTCCATCGTAACAATTATCTATACACTATTTGATACGATACTTCTAATCATTTTTTTGAATCAATTTTTTGTTCATATCGAAACATCGTCCATCATCTCATCGATTCCATCCATCTCATCGTCGTCTTCATTCTCTATTGACATCGTCTCTGACGATGCTTCCGACATTTCATCTGATACTGTGTTGACATCTTGCGGGGAGTATTCGCGACTTGTCAATTGGAATATATTATTTACTGCGTCTGATTGTCGTTGTCTTTCAAACATATTTATACGATTATTCGTATCGTGGTGGGTCGATGAAATTATTTCGATATCTTCACAATCTATATACTTCTCATCGTGATTATTCATAAACCCAATGACATTCTTCTCTGTGAACCGCGGAATCTCCATATTATATTGTGTTGTTCGAATCTTCTTATCAAAAGGATTATTTTTATTTACCTCGAAATGAATTCTTTTCCTACCGAAATTGGGATTGTGTTCCACTATATGACGAAGTTTCCGACTTAATGTATTACACAATTCGAGTCGCATTCCCACATTCGTATTGTATATCGAATCATAATACATATATATGTATTTCTTCATTTTTTCAAACAAAATGTCTTTGGGAATAGATGGGTGAATACGTAATTTGTTGAGTATTCGATGATATCGCAACATCTCGTTCACTATATCCAGCACTTCTTGTTTATTAATATTATCCACATAGTGTTTCAGATACGTCTCCCGTATGAGTGGAGTGTTCCTCATCGAAAAAATGCGGATATTGAAATCACACAAATAATATCGGTAGAATAATATTGGCATCAAATAATTACTGTCTTTGATTTTATAATACAAATTATACAAATGAGATTTGGACAAGGGACTATTTGTATATGGATTCTTACACGATAATGGAGTAGGGAAAAAATAAGGGGAATTCATCAAATTTTCATTGCTCGACTTTATCAGTTCATTCAGAGGGAATAAATACTTCCTTCCGTTCTGGAGTATCACCATTACATTCGGGTCTGTTTCGCTTACTGGGTTCAAATATAGGTCTTCTTGATTATATATTTTGGCACGCCTATATTTCCATATATGCGCCAGTCTTGAAAACCCGTAGTACATCCGTTGAACGCTGGTGTAAATATTTACTAACTCGTTTACCTTTTTCTTGGAGGCCAACTCTTTGTTTTCCAATAAGTTTTTAAAGTTTTCGTGTCTTGACATCGATCTATTTCCAAAAGTCGACTTCAATAGTTTACTATTATCATACTCGAAACACACATTTGTAGTGGAATTAATCAATTCATCATAAACTACAATATCTGTATAATATTTATCCATCTCATAATAAAACCAGAATAATGTTTATATTTTTTACAACAAATCAATTTAAAACTTGTTTTTCGATATCTTTATTCAAACACCAAATTAATGAATATCTTCAAATGGTTCTCCGAACAACCGAATAAAATCGGTTTTGAAGACGTCAAAAGAAGTATATCTAAAATGATCTCTATGCAGACTATTCTTATCAACACTCTTCCTTCTGATGAACAGTCTTGTTTGATAAAAACGACAATCAATAGTAGCCAGGAAGAAAGCATCATAAACGATTGGATACAAAAAAGTGATTTCAAAACCAAGAATATTATTATTTATGGGAAAAATGCCACGGATAATAGTGTATTTGAAAAATATAAACAGCTCTCAGGGATTGGGTTCTCAAATATCTATATATATGGTGGAGGAATGTTTGAATGGTTACTTCTACAAGATGTTTACGGGTTTTCTGACTTCCCAACTACAATACAGAACGCAGATTTATTGAAGTATCGGGAGCCATCATTATTATTGTAGACGCCATTCCATTTTCTTGGATAGGTTCTCGAATGGTTCTCAAATACTTAAAACAAAATCTCTTAAATAAATACCCAATAAAATACTTTAGAAAAAAACAGGAATTCTATTCAACAAATTATTTTGGAAGATTTGAGAACCATTCGAGAACCCCGAACATATAACTTACACAATTCCCTTTATTTTTAGGTGTTTAGTAATTTCTTTTTAATATTATCTTTATCTAATATATAGATAATGTCTATGAAAGGAGGAAAATTACATGAAACAATCGTAATCAAAGATCCATCAGATGCGAAGAAACACTTTCGCCCATATACTTGGACCTGGCATGGGGTTGGCCAGTATGGATTTTTTGTGGGATTGGGGGAACCCAACGGTGAGATTGGGTATAAAGACTTTTTTTGCACAGTTGATGACAAAGGGAAAATAACGAAAATTGAAAAACAGGAAAGGCTATTCTTTGCACGTTTAGATGGTGCTACTATTAAAAAATATCTCGATAGTTTCACAAATATTCATTATGACAACCTTGTGTCAAATGATTATGATAACGCATATAAAACTTTAGATAATGTGTTCGGTCGAGATGATGGTTTTCTGTTAACTAAGTATTACATACATAGCTATGACAACTATGACGCTGGAAAAACGGTTACTGGTAAGTTTACTGGGGAGTCCGATGGGTTCGAACTACTAACTCATATATTGCCAAAAACAATCAAGACACACGGTGGTAAGCGTAAGACCCGTCGTGTAAAGAAATCCAACAGGAAATCCAACAGGAAACGCAGAAGTAATACTAAAAGACATACTCGCAAGCATTAATCACCAAACTCATTCCCTTTATTTTGATTATTTATATATAAAATAAAGGATTTCTTGGATAGGTTCTCGAAGGGTTCTCAAATACTTGAAAACAAAATCTCTAAAATAAATACCCAATAAAACACTTTATAAAAAAACAGGAATTCTATTCAACAAATTATTTTGGAAGATTTGAGAACCATTCGAGAACCCCGCACATATTTATGAATCATTATAAGTGTATTTCATACAAAATATATCCATAACACTAACTAACCAATCATTGGAAAAACAGACATATTGCTCTACAATTTCCGGCTCCTTTTCATAAGGTTTTATCCCCAAAATATGTTGCCGTGTTAACGACGCTACATCTTCGTTATTCACAATCAAACGCCCACTAATGAAGGTAAACAGCATTTCGATGGACCTACTATAATTCACTAAATGGTTCTCCAAAAACTTCATATTAAACATATCCATAGAAGGTTCATTGAACCGTAACGCGTAGAACAAATAAATCAAGATGAAATAAATATCGCTGGTCCCGATGTCACTATAATCAGTAAATTTGGTTATCACCTTGCAAAGTTTACACACTAATAGCCTATCTTGTTGTCTCGAAAAGAGTTCATATTGTTGAATGACTTTGTTCCGTTTATCAACAACGCTAATAACCTGTACTTCATCATATGATTGTATTGTCGGTGTATTTACACTGCGCGAATAGAGATAGATAATGATATGGTTCTTCTTATATTCAATCGTCTTTTCGTGTTTCAAAAAGTTCCCCATAATATTTTTGATGGCTTCAGTCTTAAACGCATTTTCCACACGCATTATTAGTGTATCTTCTGGTGGGTTTCTTACAATGTTCTCAGACATATCCCTATGTCCATTCATTCGTTTCTATATATGGTTCGTATTATTTATTATTTATTATCATTTATTATTGAACATTTGTATGATGCGTCTTTTCGACAAAACGTGCGACGTTAAGTCGCTCGGATGTAGAGTGCTGTCATTTTCAGTAGGATAAATAAACATCGGATATTTGTAGATATAGGTTCTCAAACATTTGAATAAATAATGGTCAGCTTCGTGTGTATGATAATTTCGTAGTTTGTATCTTTGCGTGGATTCGTCGTAATGTTCACCGATGAATTTTATAGCCGATTTTTTGTTTATGATATATGCCGCCAAACTTGCGGTGTTACCATATTGGTTGGCTTTTCCGTAATTGGAATTAAGGGTGTATTCTTTGTTCATTTGTTTCGATGTAATATAACACAGTTGAATCATTTCCCAATTATAAGGGGCTCGATCAATGATTTCTTGTATGGATTTATTCCAATAAGGTTTGAACTCGAGAGTGACATCATCTTCCATAATAAGCGCAGTATCATTATCAGACTCGGCGAATTCCCTAATGGCTTCTAAATGAGATAACAGACACGCATATTCTACTTTCGTATTATTTATTTCGTTGGTTTTGAGTTTATCAAACACTGGGTACGATGTGCCATCTATAGCATTTATGCGTTTAATGCATTTTTTCTTGGACAAATGTTTGAATGATTCATCTTGGAACATTTTAAGCATACGTTCTCGTCTCTCAGTAGACCTTTCTAAATTGATCCAATAAACCTGGTCAATACCGTGTAAAAAATCGTGTTTGTATATCGAATAGGAATCAAACCCATAGTATCTGTAAAAAATAACAATTAATAATAAGAAAAATACTCCATAATACAAGTTGTAATGACTTAAACAAACCAAAAGCGTCAACAATAAAAGTTTGCCCATCATTGTGTTCATAAAAAATACTATACTGGTTCCACTTGGCATTCTGTTTTTAACTATATAATATATAATATATAAACAGTAATATTTTACTCGATTATATTTTTTTGTGATACTTTTTTTGTGATACTATTTTTGTTGGTCGATGTATACGATTTCTATTAGAGGCTCGACAACCAATTGATGATAGTGCTCTCATCGTTTATATCAATCTGTAATGAAGCAACATCCATAATCTCGTATGGCAATGTCGCTGAGCTTTCACGTTTCAACCAATCAATATGGTATTTATGACACTTTTCTAAATAGTTGAGAGGTATCGACTCTTCGCCGACTCGTCCTCGTTGTTTTATTCGCGAATCACATATTTGTGGGTCTACATCCATAAACAATACCTTGTCAACGGGAAATTCTGTTTTCGAATCATTGTATAAATGTCGATACACTTGGTAACTCATATTATCAATAAGTCCATCATCATACAACATTTTCGCGAATATGTTGGAATCAGATTCAAGCGACCTTTCACAAAATATAATGTCACAATCTGGATTGTCTCTGATAATGCGTTTATACTCGATAAGTCTGGTATTGAAGACCAGTGTCTGGAATGGGAAAGCAAATGTTTTAGAGTCTCGGTAGAAAGCTTGTAGAATATTTTCCCCTGTTTCAGTGTTATAAACCTTTGACCACATATCAACGGGTTCTCTCAAAACTATTATCTTTTTGTTGAAAGAGTTTTTCCCGACGATATCTTCGATTTTGTTTACAAGTGTAGTTTTACCCGAGCCGATATTTCCTTCTACTGAAATAGTTGTGATTGTCATTGTAATATTAATATATGTATGAATAGCTATATATACATTAAATAGAATCAATTTTTTGTAGAACACAGTTATTCGATGGTAACCCATATATTTATCTTGTTTGAATCGATGATGACCAATTGTGGGTTCCTATCAAAGTTGGATATGAAAAAATGGTATCGGTCGTCTTTCATAAAAAATCCCGTGCAAAATTCCACGCTGAATTCGTTGAAATAAAAACAGTTGCTGTGTCTGACGGGCTTGTATGTGACAGGGTCCAACACAACTAACATATGGTAGTAATTGCGTGGACTACCTTCATCGCTAAAGTGAACCACGCCAATCAATCCTTGTTCGGTCTCTTGAAAAATAGTTGAACCTCGTGCGCGATTCAAAAGAGGATGGTCATTATCGTGTGTATGAATGATTACAAGTTGTTGTTCGACGATTTTCCCGATTTTTAAAGGATGCCAACTATAAATATAGTATTGAGTTCCGGTTTCTTCATTGTATGGTAACGGAATCCAGTTTTTCTCACACACAATGGGTCCGTCGGGAGATTTTATATTCTGCACATCACACATATTATGTGTTTCGTAATCATAATTGCCAATAAACATCGAATTGGTGCCTGTAGGAGAATAATTAACGTTTGTGGCGATGAATTTCAATGTGTGACCTTCACTTATAAATAGGCGAATATCCTCGAACCCATATATAGAACCTCCACGACATAGTAATCCGGTCACGTCGGTTTTCATTATAGACGATTCTTCAATCGTTTCTAAAGATTGGCGATTCAACACAGAACACATATTTTTCGTGTGTATGTGCTTTTCGGGATGATATATGATGTAATGACTGGTTGGGGTCAGTGTATAGTTGACATAACGGGTATTTAGTATGTATTTATTATTGTATTCTATGAACGCGCACGAACTCGGGATAAATCCGTCGATAGGGTCCAACACATAACTTTTAGAAACCGCTGATTCGTGTATTCGGTGCGCAAAATATTTCGACGGTATTTCCAGTATGCGTCTATTGTGGTCACTTGGAAACCACACTGGTCTCCAATTGTATTCGTGTTCCAGATACGCCCAGAAGTTGACTTCCCATACAACTCTCTGATTATTCTTAATAAAAGGTAGTAAATGGTCTATGTGTAGTTGATAAAAATCCCGGATCGCCTTTTTATTTCCTGCGAAAAAGCCCCCACAAAAACGCCAATGAATATAGTCTATTATACTATTGGTATGTTCGATTTTCGACCAGCATCCAGGAATAACGACCGAATCCAAACTATGACTTATATGTGATATTTGCTGTAGATATTTTTGTAGATATCTTACATCGAGTTCACTCGTGAGAACTTGCATGATACTAAAATCAATCCACGCAAAGTTTTCTGTTTGAAATGGATTGTGATCCACTGCGATGTTCATAAAGTCCATTTTGGCGACCATTAGGGAAATATATTCCACAGTATCCTTTTTGATGTTCCTTTGGCTCGGTAAAGAAAACTGTTTTGAATTTTGTTCGCATATTTTATACAAAGGTAAATTCATATAGGATGCTATCAAATTCATCACTTTGATATTGGTATAGCCGTTTTGTGTTATTAATTCCTCCAATATGGGTCGCGAATCATCACACGCATATACATATGCCAAAACCCCACTGTCCGCTAACAGTCCAAATTGGGTTACTCGTTGTTCAAGAGAATAACGCACAGTTGTTTTGTAAATGTTAGCTAAACAACTAACAAATGTAGTGTTGAGTTTGGGAACTATTTTTAGAGACCTCTCTATAACCTTTTTCATAATATTGAATTCTTCATCAAAGACGTATGGTTCTGTAGTTTCGTCAGGGTGTGCCCGCAGATAGATTTTGAATATTTGTGAACCATTTGGCGTTGTGTGGTATAATTCTAATTTGGAAGAAAGGCGATGTTTATCGTATATGAGGATAAAATATACATTTTTCATAACGGTCTTACCATAATGGCGAATAAATTGGTCTACATTCAATATGTCTTCGATTTCTTCTTCCGAATGACTTATATACACACCCATTTTGAATGGTCCATTCGATAAAGAAGACCGAGCCAGTTCGCTACATTTTTTATAGTATGCATAATCTTTGTTGCCCGCGTTTACCTCATCATTTGTGTGATCGAGCAGTATATTCGACAATCGCGATATATTCCAGTCAAAATCAGAATTCTCGTGTTGTAGTCCCATTCGGTTTAATATCCCACTTTTCGTACATGTGTATCCCAAAGAGAAGCATTCGTATTTTGTCTGATTCATAATAAATGTCTATATAGAGAATGAACCCAGTTTTTATTATCTTTTCATTGATAAAAAATTGATTCTTTTTTTCCACAAAATATAATGCAGTATAAATCACTCTCGTCAAACACACTACAAATGGCTTATAAACGCGTTCTAATTTTCGATGTTGAAACCACCGGTCTTCTACCTAAGGGCTTCTCACAAAACTATTTGAAGCATTACCCGATACACAATCTCCCGTATGTGGTTCAACTCAGTTATCTGGTGTATGACTTCTCTTCGAAAAGCATAGTAGAGATTTTCAACACCTATGTTGATGCTCCTGTGGAAATCCCACCAGAGATAACCAAGTTGACCGGAATCAGCAAAAAAATGTGTCAAACACAAGGAATGGAAATGCGAGATGTCTTGAATAAGTTCTATCAAGCCTATATTGGATGCGATTGTATTATTGCGCACAACTTGGGGTTTGACCGGAATATGCTAATTATAGAGCTCGAAAGAAACCGGGAGAATTTTGCGACCGATGATGTGTTCAATCTGTTTGTCCCCTTATACAACCAAATGCTGAGCATTTCAATGTTATGTACGATGCAGATGTCGAAAGAATACTGCAATATTCAAAGGACAAATAGTGTAGGAACCTACCTAAAATTCCCTACACTCACGGAATTACACGAAAAGCTCTTCCAAGAAACCCCGCAGAACATGCATAATTCGCTGATGGATATATTCATATGTCTGAAGTGTTATTTGAAATTTCAGTTCAACCTGGATGTTCCAGAAGAAAACACAAGAAGAATCCACGATGAAATCGAAATGAGCACGTGTTCATCATAAACAAATAAACATACATAAACAAATAAACATACATAAACATACATAAACATACATAAACATACATAAACAATGCTCATTCTTGTAGGTGCGGGAGTTGTTTTATACGGTGTTATTGCGCGGTTGTCTTTCTCAATAATTGAGAACCCAGCAAACCGTCCTCCAAGTTTATATACGAAATCAAAACTATACATTCATCCATATACACTTATGACCCGGACTATATAAAAAATTGATTCCCTTTTTTCATTTTATTTATAAGAATCATTAAAACCCAAAGAATAATTTTGAAGATGAAATTTACGCCAATCATTAACATCACTGTGAGAGACAACCGGAACAAATGCTCAGTGCAGTGCCGCAATATAACTGCGAAAGTTGTGTTGAAACTCAGGTTGCATACACCGGTTCTAAAAATGTCGCTAGAAGATGAACGACATAGCCAGCGATAAAAAAGACAAACACCCGGCAGCTTGTTACTAATTTCAAAAACCAAAAATCGAAAAATAAATGAAACATCGGCAAAAAATAATGTTTATAAATTCATAAAAATTATTTTGTATTTTTAGTGGAATCCTTCCCTTTTTTTGTGGAATCCTTCCCTTTTTTTGGAGGTTCCTCTTTTTTGGGAGATTTAGCCTTTTTTTCTGGAGGCTTCGTGGTATTGATCATTTTATTTATAGAATTTTTGAAGTATCGTAAAATCATAGACACGTATCCTAAAATCTCTACTACAATCAACAACAAGAACAAATATTTCACCCAACTGTATAAACTAACCCGAAAGTATCCTACATAAATCAAAATGAGACTGAAATAGGAAATGTCCAATGAAATGCCGTTCAATAATGTGTATAAGATGAAAAAGCATATTCCTAAATACAGAAATAATTTATGGACATCAAAATCCACTAAATATACGGATAATGAATCAAACATCTATATATTATGCTAAACACATTATGCTAAACACATTATGCTAAACACATTATGCAGAACACATTTCACAGATTTCATCTTCTTCGTTATTTCCGTGTTTGGCCTTTTCTGGTTCAATCGTGAATTGTTGCGCTTGATGTCTTCCTCGTCTACGCAAGTAATATATACCTGTTTTTAATCCCTTTGACCAAGAGTGGAAATGCATCGACGTTAGGTTATTGTAGTTGGGGTCTTCCAACCACAAATTCAAACTCTGAGACTGGCAAATGTATACCCCTCTATCGGCGGCCATATCAACCAACTCTCTCATTGGAATCTCCCAAACAGTTTTGTATTTATCCCGGATTTCTTGGGGAACCATATCCAATTGTTGGATTGAACCATTATTGGCAATAATATTGTTTTTGATAGAGTCGCTCCACAAATCAAGCTTAATCAAATCCATCATCATATATTTGTTTGCCAGCACAAACTCCCCAGCACCAGTTCGTCTTGAATAAATGTTACTGGTTATAGGCTCAATACATTCGTTGTATCCCAAAATTTGAGAAGTCGACGCGGTTGGCATCGGAGCAACCAACAACGAGTTTCTCAGACCGAATTGCTGGATTTTGGCCTTCATATCGGTCCAATCAAAGAATTCATTTGTTTGAGAGTGCTCCCATAAATCAAATTGTAAGATCCCCTCACTTGCAGGAGATCCCACAAAAGTCTCGTATGCGCCATCTCTTCGAGAAAGCTCATATGAACATTCTAATGCCGCGTGATAGATGGTCTCGAAAATCCTCTTGTTGATGGCCTTAGCTTTCATACTATAAAACGGCATATCCATCATAATAAAAACATCCGCCATACCTTGAACCCCGAGACCGATGGGCCTGTGACGCATATTACTCACACGGCATTTATCTGTTGGATAAAAGTTTATATCAATAACGCGATTTAAATTGTTTGTAACCACTTTGACTACTTCGTGTAGTTTACTATAATCAAACGTTGAATTTTCCGAATCCACAAATGTAGGCAACGCAATAGATGCCAAGTTGCATACTGCGGTTTCATTTTCGTCACTATACTCGATGATTTCTGTGCAAAGGTTTGAACTCTTAATAACTCCCACATTCTTTTGATTGGATTTACGATTACAAGCATCTTTGAATAACATATAGGGTGTTCCAGTTTCCATTTGAGCATCCAACATATGAAACCATAACTGTCTGGCCTTGATGGATATTCTACCCTTTCCAGCTGCTTCGTAAGATTCGTAGAGTGTGTCGAATTCATCGCCGTAAACATCTGCTAACCCGGGACATTCATCGGGACACATTAGGGTCCAATCGGCGTTTGCCTTTACGCGCTTCATAAAGAGGTCTGGAATCCACAACGCGTAAAACAAATCGCGCGCCTTCAATTCTTCATCACCGTGATTTTTACGCATCTCCAAAAATATTTCTATGTCTGCATGCCACGGCTCCAAATAAATCGCAAACGAACCATTGCGTCTGCCTCCCCCATTGTGTTGCACTCCGTTATGAGTCAAGTAACTGTGAACATCCTTCATCTGGAGGTCATACAACGTGCCACAATATTCACGCTGGTGGATGTTCTTAATTCTTGTATACAAGAATCCGTCGTGTTTTAGAAATTTGAAAAACTTGCCAGATTCTTCAATTTCTAACAAATCACATATTTTTTCTGTTTTAGGTATTCGCAATACAATATTTAGTTGCTTGTGTGTGATGCACCCTTTTGTCGTCTCGTGTGTTTCACCAATACGGTCTCTGATATATCCACTTGTCAAAGTACCCATACGTAATAAAATATATCGCAGTGACTCTACCAATTTTGAAGATGTGTTGTCAAAGACAATTTCATTATGAATGCAACCATCTGTATGTATTAAACCTCTCACAATTTGTTCAGTTTTGTCGAGTGGAAGATTTAGCCATTTCGTCGCAACGTGCTTTTGCTTGTTTTCATCATACACATCACTATATCGAAACGGCATCGCAATATTTTTATTCCACCTTATTCTTGTTGTGTTATCATCTACAGTAATTTTATAGCTTATACATTTATTTATTAAATATGATTCACAAAATTCAAGAACGTGGTTTTTATTAAAAGTATGAAGACTAATATGTCCATTTTTATTATCATTTTCAAAGTATCCATCACCTAACAAGATACCGTAAAAATAACAATCATCCGCAGTAATGGATGAAATATCCTTTTCGTATGTGGGAATGCTGTATGCCAGCATATCGTCTGTGGTTAAATCTTTCACATCTTTCCATTCATTTGAAATAATATGTTTATCAATACGGTTTCGAATAACATCGAAGTTT
>Ga0257110_1000393_pt1 | contig 22014 bp, 16 predicted proteins | sample LP_taG_7_FD_190184 | JGI IMG/M metagenome (GOLD analysis project Ga0257110, IMG submission 190184) | Marine microbial communities from Northeast Subartic Pacific Ocean, Canada - LP_J_2015_P26_10m | ecosystem: Environmental > Aquatic > Marine > Oceanic | place: Canada: Northeast Subartic Pacific...
TGCCACAACTTCGCAATGTCCAGCCATACAGCAGGGTTGTCGAGTTCGTCAGCAGGTGATCGAGCCAACACGACCAAGTCCATTGAGCGATCCAGCGGAGTCAGCCTAAACTGTTCCCTAACGATTCGTTTAATACGATTTCTCCGCGAGGCGAGGCGGATATGCTTTTTCGCCACAATGATGCCGATACGAGACGGCCCGTCGTTATTTTCTACGGCTAATAAAAGAAACGCTTTGCTACTGGCTTTGACGTTAGGACCATCAAAGACGCGGCGGTAGTGGCAAGGTTGCGAGAGTCGTGCTTGAAGCGGAAAGGACGGCATGCGCTTTACTGCGCCTTGTCCGTTGGGGTCAAGCAGACAGGCTGTGTCGACCTCGAGCGCGGCGACGTGCCAACACTTTCCGGCCGGCCTTGGTTGCCATTCTGGCGCGGAAGCCGTGACTGCGCTTGCGCTTGAGTACGCTGGGCTGAAATGTACGCTTCATGACACAAACCTTCCTAAATGGATTCTGGCTCGCACATTACGTGAGTACGTGCTTTGGCAGAATCGAGCCAATTTGTTAACGGGCGCGGAGTATAGGAGTAGCCGAGGGGCTTGGCAAGACCCAAGCAGAGGCCCGTAGAGGTTTTAAGGCCGCAAGAGAAAAATAAATGCTCCACCGGCAGCCGGCTGAGTTTATTACCTATCCCGTCACCGATGAGGCACACGTAACCTAATGATATCGCTGCCCTATTGATAATTTGGTGGCCAGTGTATGCACTGGTGCAGGCGCGTGATTGGGGCGCTGTGAGAATCATAAGGCACAGGTTTACAAAATGATACTAACAGCTTACCCACAGGCAAATTAAAATAAGCTTGCAAACTCGTTTTTGATCCTCTAGGAGGCATATATATATTTAAGCATTTGATTTTGATGGGTAAAAAAGGTGTTGATAAAGACGTTTCCGTGTGGATAACTAACGCTCATGACGTACGTAGGCCGACAACGAGATTATGACTTCGTCTGGGCCAAACGTCCTCGTTATGATGATATGGACCTGCTTAGGAGACAGCAAATTGGCCGCGCTTCAGCCTCTCACCGACCCCTGGGAACACTGTTTGAATCGTATCGGTAGCGATATCCCTCAACAGCAATTTAATACCTGGATTCGACCTTTGCAGGCGCAATGGCAGGGTTCTGGGTTGATATTGGCAGCGCCCAATCGGTTTATCAGGGATTTTGTCACTGAAAAATATGTGCCGATGATCGCCACGTACTTGCTTGATATTGTTGCACCGGCCTCTGCGCAGGTTTCCGTGACGGTGGTTGGCGGTGCGGCACCGACGCCCCCTCAACCTGTCAGGCCAGCGCAAGATGCGCCAGCGGTGCCGCTGACAGGGGCGCTGACAGGGGCGCCGACGCCCCCAGTGGTTAAAAAGCCGAGTCCGGCGGCCTCCCTATCGCCCTCTAATTTAGTGGCGGGTTATACCTTTGAGCGTTTTGTAGAGGGGAAAAGCAATCAGCTAGCATTGGCAGCGGCACAGCAGGTTTCTGAACACCCAGGTGACTCTTATAACCCGTTGTTTCTGTATGGCGGCGTTGGGCTCGGAAAGACCCACTTAATGCATGCGGTTGGCAATGCGATGCGGCGTCGGAATCCGGACGCAAAAATTGTGTATTTGCACTCTGAGCGGTTTGTTGCGGACATGGTTAAAGCACTGCAGTTAAACGCGATCAACGACTTCAAGCGGTTTTATCGTTCGGTTGACGCGCTGCTAATCGACGATATCCAGTTTTTCGCAAACAAAGACCGTTCTCAGGAGGAGTTTTTTCACACCTTTAACGCCTTGCTCGAGGGCGGACAGCAAATGATTCTGACCTGCGATAGGTACCCGAGAGAAATTGATGGTGTTGAAGAGCGTTTGAAGTCGCGCTTTGGGTGGGGGCTGACGGTGGCGGTAGAGCCGCCTGATTTAGAGACGCGTGCCGCGATTTTAATGAAGAAGGCAGAGCAAAGCCATATTACGCTTTCGCCCGATGCGGCTTTTTTCATTGCCCAACGAATACGCTCTAATGTTCGTGAGCTGGAGGGCGCCTTAAAACGCGTTATTGCCAGTGCAAACTTCACGGGTAGGCCCTTTGACATTGACCTGATAAAGGAAAGCTTAAAGGACCTGCTGGCGTTGCAGGACAAGCAGATTTCGTTGGATAACATTAAGAAAAAGGTGGCTGAATACTACAAAATCAAGGTTGCGGATCTATTGTCGAAGCGTCGTAATAGATCCGTTGCAAGGCCGCGCCAAGTTGCGATGGCGTTGTCAAAAGAACTGACGCGTCACAGCTTGCCGGAGATTGGGGATGCCTTTGGTGGGCGTGATCACACAACGGTTTTGCATGCATGTCGTAAAATCAAAGAGCTACGAGATGACAGCCCCGACATCAGTGAAGACTATCAAAATTTGTTGCGGTCTTTAACAACCTGACGTGAGTCGGGCGTCTGATCTGTTATTGTGTTCAACAGCGCCCATTACATCTTATGAGTTCAATGCCATGAAATTTTCAATCGCCCGCGACGCCTTGATTAAACCATTGAATTTGGTTGCAGGGGTGGTCGAGAGACGACAGACCTTACCGATCCTATCGAATGTATTGTTGGTGCTAGATGGTACAACGTTATCTTTGACGGGCACGGATCTGGAGGTTGAGTTGGTGGGGCGGGTAGAGCTTGATGCGCCCGGTGTTGATGGCGAAGTCACGGTGCCCGCTAGAAAGTTCGTCGATATTTGCAAATCATTGCCAGATGGTTCTAATATAGAACTATCTGTGGAGGCGGGTAAGGCCACCGTGAAAGCGGGCCGCAGTCGTTTCACATTGTCCACATTGCCGGCAGCTGACTTTCCTGCTGTAGAGGGCGGGGCTGGCACCATTAGTTTGGCGTTAAGTCAGTCGTTGATGAAGCGTCTGATTGACGGCACCGCGTTTGCGATGGCACAGCAAGATGTTCGATATTATTTGAATGGCTTATATTTAGAGGTGTTGGGTGGTCGGCTCCGCATGGTCGCCACTGATGGCCATCGGCTGGCGCTGGCAACGGCGCCAGAGCGAGTGGATGTTGCGGATGCGGGCGTCATTATTCCCCGCAAGGGTGTGTTAGAGCTGTCCCGTTTGTTGGATGGCGCAGCACCACTGCAGTTGTCCGTCGGTAGCAACCATATCCGTGCATCGAATGAGCAATTTACCTTCACTTCGAAGCTAGTTGACGGCAAGTTCCCGGATTATGAGCGCGTTATCCCGAAATCTCCCGACAAAGCGGTGGTGGGTGATAGAGCGGAGCTGAAGCAAGCATTTACCCGAACCGCGATTTTATCAAACGAAAAGTATCGCGGTGTGAGATTAAAGCTGTCTGACAACACACTGGACATCACCGCCAACAACCCAGAACAAGAGCAAGCGGAAGAGGTGGTCGCGGTACAGTATGCAGGGGCAGAGTTGGAGATTGGTTTCAATGTCAGTTATCTGCTCGATGTGTTGTCGGTGCTGAGCCAGTCCAATGTGCGTTTATCCTTGTCTGACGAGGCCAGCTCGGCGTTATTGGAGCATGCCGAAGCGCCGACTGAGCAAGAGCCAGAAATGCTGTATGTCGTAATGCCAATGCGGCTCTAGTCGAGGCCGATAACCGTTCATGCTGGAGAGCGTCGAGGTTCAGGGTGTTCGAAATCTCTCAGGTGTTAATGTGCCGCTCTCATCAGGCGCGACGGCGTTATTTGGCGCCAATGGCTCCGGTAAAACCAGTTTTCTTGAGGCCATCTATCTATTGGGTGTGGGGCGCTCTTTCAGAACGCACCAATCCAGGCCTATGATCCAGCATGGCGCGGAGTATTGTCGTGTTGTGGGGCGGCTGACAGAGCAGGGCCGGAGCCTGACAATGGGCATTGAGAAGTATCGCGATGGAGGCGCTAAGGCAAGACTCCAGGGCGAGCCGGTGCCTTCGTTATCAGATTTAGCGCAGCAACTGCCATTAATACTGGTTGAGACCGATGGGCTGGGGTTGTTGACGGGCCCCCCGGAGGGCCGGCGCCGCTTATTAGACGGCACACTGTTCCACGTGGAACATGGGTTTTTGGGCGCTTGGCGCCGTTATGCACAAGCGATTCGCCAGCGTAATGCAGGGCTTCGCCGTGGTATACTTGATGGTGATGGCGCTTGGCGCGAAGAGTTAGCGCGAACGGGCGAGCAGTTGACTGCGGCGAGAGTCGCGATCGCGGGACAGTTAGGCGAAAAGCTTCGCGAAATCGCACCGCAATTGTCTAGTGACTTGAGGGGCGTTGAGCTGGCTTTTAGACCTGGCTGGGATCGACGCGAGACGTTGGCTGCAGCGCTGGATAAAAGCGCAGAAACGGACAGGGTTCAGGGGTTTACGCGGGTGGGCCCGCACAGGGCGGACATCAAACTAACCCGGGATGGGGTATTGGTGTCGGAGGTGCTTTCGCGGGGGCAAATGAAGTTGATGTTCGTGGCGATAAAGCTGGCTCAGGGTAAGTTAATAGAGGCTCTGTCGCACCGGGCGCCGCTTTATTTGATTGACGATTTGCCGGCAGAGCTTGATCGATCGCATCGCGCGGCGGTATGCGCTGAGCTGGGCGCTGAGCGGCAGGTGGTGTTAACCGCTGTCGACCGAGAATCGTTAGAGGCGGCATGGGGAGGGCGCCCTCTTGAATTGTTCCACGTGGAACAGGGGGTGATCTCCCCGTGTTGATTTGATGTTTAACGCACCGTTTAGTCGGCCGCAAAATGAAGACAGTATTAACGAGACAGGTCCTATATGGCAGATGACAACGTAACACAAGACGCTGGCACGCAAGACTACGACTCATCCAGCATTAAAGTGCTCAAAGGTTTGGACGCTGTTCGCAAGCGTCCAGGGATGTATATCGGTGATACCGACGATGGGACCGGTTTACACCATATGGTCTTCGAGTTAGTGGATAACAGCATTGATGAAGCGTTGGCGGGGCACTGCAGTCAAATCGATATCGTGATTCATCCCGACGAATCGGTGACCGTGTCTGATAACGGACGAGGTATTCCCACTGAACAGCATGAGGAGGGCGTGTCTGCGGCAGAGGTCATCATGACGGTGCTTCATGCGGGCGGTAAGTTTGACGACAACACCTACAAAGTATCCGGCGGCTTGCACGGCGTAGGGGTTTCAGTGGTGAATGCGCTGTCATCCACTTTGCAATTAACCATTCGACGGAAGGGTCAATTGTTTGAGCAGATTTATACCCACGGGGTGCCAGATGCGCCACTGCAAGTGGTGGGGGAGACCGCCGATACAGGCACCTCTGTTCGCTTTACACCCTCGCCAGAAACCTTCAATAACATCGCGTTTCATTATGACGTGCTGGGTAAGCGCCTGCGAGAACTGGCTTTTCTCAACAGTGGCGTCAGGATTTTATTGAAAGATGAGCGATCAGGCGAAGAAGAATTGTTCGCTTATGAGGGCGGGCTAAAAGCGTTTGTTGAGTTTCTCAATCAAAATAAAAACGCGGTGGCTAAGGTGTGTCATTTTCAAGCAGAGGCCGACGATGGCGTTGAAGTGGAGGTGGCGCTGCAATGGAACGACGGCTTTCAAGAAGGTCTGTACTGTTACACCAATAACATTCCACAGCGCGACGGCGGCACGCACCTCGCGGGATTCCGCGCTGCGTTAACGAGATGCCTCAATAATTACATTGAAAAAGAAGGACTTGGAAAAAAGGACAAGGTTTCTACAACCGGCGATGATGCGCGGGAAGGGTTGATCGCGATCGTGTCGGTCAAGGTTCCTGACCCCAAATTTTCTTCTCAAACGAAAGACAAATTGGTGTCGAGTGAGGTGAAAAGCGCGGTTGAGCAGGCGATGGGCCAGTTTTTCAACGACTACCTTCTTGAGAATCCTAGTGACGCCAAGATTGTGGTCGGAAAGATGATAGACGCAGCGAGGGCGCGGGAAGCGGCACGGAAAGCGCGCGAGATGACTCGCCGCAAGGGCGCGCTAGATATTGCCGGGTTGCCGGGGAAGTTAGCGGACTGTCAGGAGCGAGATCCGGCGTTGAGCGAAATTTACCTGGTAGAGGGCGACTCAGCGGGCGGATCTGCTAAGCAAGGTCGAAACCGCCGCTCTCAGGCGATACTGCCTTTGAAGGGAAAGATCCTGAATGTGGAGCGGGCTCGTTTCGATAAAATGCTGGGACACCAAGAAATTGGTAACTTAGTGACGGCGCTTGGGTGCAGCGTGGGCAAGGATGAGTTTGATCCAGATAAGCTTCGTTATCACAGCATAATCATTATGACTGATGCCGATGTGGACGGCTCGCACATCCGGACACTGCTGCTCACGTTTTTCTTTCGACAGATGCGAGAGTTGATCGAGCGTGGTCATATTTTTATCGCCCAACCGCCCTTATATAAGTTGACGCGCGGTAAGCAAAGCCGTTACCTCAAAGATGAGCAGGCACTGGACACTTATCTGACGCAATCCGCTCTAGAAGACGCGGCGATATTTCAAAACGCAGAGGCGCCGCCGCTATCTGGCACGTCATTGGCTGATTTGGTCGAGGCTTATCAGCGGGTCGCCACTGATATTGAGCGGTTGTCACGAGTCTATCCTCGAGATGTGTTGTGGCCGTTAATGTCGGTTGATTCCTTGTCGGTTGACGCATTAGCCGATGAAGGAGCCGTACAGAGCTTCGCGAACAGATTAAGTGAGCGCTTACTAACCATTAAGGATAAGACGGTGTCATTTGAGGTCTTTGTGCGTCAGGATCCCGAGAGAAGCCTCTTTTATCCTGTGGTGCGGCGCACAGCGCATAGTGTTGCAACCGACACGATCCTTGGACGTGGCTTTCTCAGCTCACCCGAATATCTCGCGTTGCGAGCGCTCGGTGATCAGCTCAATAATCTGATCGATGAGGATGGTTACTTCCAGCGGGGGGACAAGCGCTGCGAGACACAGGACTTTGCAACGGGCCTTGAGTGGCTATTAGCAGAGGCGCGAAAGGGGTTTTCCATTCAACGTTACAAGGGTTTGGGAGAAATGAATCCTGGCCAGCTTTGGGAAACCACTATGGATCCGGAGGCACGTCGTATGCTTCAGGTGACCATAGAGGATGCAATCTTAGCGGACCAAATGTTTTCGACATTGATGGGCGATGATGTGGAGCCTCGGCGCGAATTTATTGAGCAAAATGCCTTAGCGGTGGCGAATCTCGATATTTAATCGGTGAGAAGGCGCTCAGTCTTCCTCACCGTCTGGTGGTGAGAGCGCTGACTCGGGCAATTCCACCCGATCAACCTCGGGGTCGATCGGGGCAAGTGCGCTCGGAAAATCCCGGTTGGCGCGTTGCGATAGGGATTGAAATCGGGAGACCTTACCGACTAAACCTTGCTTGCCTTGGACCGCTTTTAAGGCGTCATTGTATTTGTTGGCGGTTGTGGAAATAGAGGCGCCGAGTGCAAAAAGCCGCTCGCCCAGTAAACACACCGTATTGTAGATATCACCTGCCCGGGAGCTGATTTCTTGTGCCTCTCGGTTGCCGTGTTCGATCATCCACAAGTTAGCGACCGTGCGCAGGATCGGCATGAGTGTCGTATGTGATACCAGCACCACATTCTTTTGATAGCCGTAATTAAATAACTCTCTTTGACTGCGCATCACTTCGATATACGCTGGTTCCACGGGCATGAACATCAGCACAAAGTCCGGGCTCTCGACACCGGGAAGGTTGGCGTAGTCTTTTGCGGAGAGGGAGTCGATATGCTGTTTGACTGCTTTTGCATGGGCATCGAGGGATAAGGTGCGTTCAGCATCAGTCGCCGCGGCGACGGCGCGCTCATAATCAACGAGCGAAACCTTACTGTCGACGATGAGGTTTCTGCCTTCAGGGAGTCGTATGATGAAATCTGGCAGGTACTTATCGCCGCGTTCATCTCGAAATGCCACTTGGGCATCAAAGTGCTCACCGCGCCGCAGCCCCGCAAGCTCCAGTGTTTTTTCGAGCTGCGCCTCGCCCCAGTTCCCGACTAGCTTTTTGTCGCCTTTGAGTGCACGAGTGAGATTATTGGCTTCACCAGACATTGATAGCCCGACTGATTCTAGGTGTTTGACCTGCTCAGACAGCGACGCGCTGTTACGTATCATGTCAGTGTGGACTTGATTGACGCGCGTTTGGAATTGGTCAATTTTTTCGCCTAACGGCTTAAGCAGGCTGTCGAGGCTTTTTTGGTTAGTGGTCTCAAGCGTTTTTCCCGAGGCCGACAGGAGTTTTTGGCCGATACTTTCTAGCTCTGCTTTGAGTGCAGTGCGAGAGGATTCCGCCCATTTAATTTGATTTTGATGGTTGGCTTCGCGTTCGGTGAGGGTGGCCGTTTGCGCGCTGAGGTCTGCCTGCAGCGTCGCCAGTGTTTGTTGTAACAGCGACAACTCCGCTTGAAGTTGGGCATTCCGTTCGTGAGCCACTGTGGTCTCAGTGGCCTGTGCGGTCAGCATCTGCTGCGCCGCGGTTAAGTCTGCCCGTCTTTTTTGTAGCGCGATAAGGCACAGTGCCAAGCCAACACTGACCGCGGTGGCTAGGCCGGCCCAAAACAACGCGTCAGCGCTCATTCTGAGCCCGAAGACAACAGTGCCAAATCAGCCAGCTGTGTGAATAAAGATCGCAATGTGCCCAGCAGCCGTAACCGGTTGACTCGTTCTGCGGGGTTCTCGGCATTCACCATCACTGACTCGAAAAAGTCGTCTACCGGTGCCCGCAGCGTTGCCAATTGCTCCAGGGCGGCGTGATAGTCCCGCTCGGCAATCAGTGGTGTCAGCGCCTGTCCTGCCTGAGTGACCGCGTTGAGGAGCGCGTGCTCAGCCGGCTCCTGAAATAGTGATGAATCTGGTGGCGTGACATCTCGCTCGTCGGATTTAGCAAGAATATTCGCCACGCGCTTGTTGGCAGCAGCCAGTTGCTGTGCTGTGTCGGTTTCGGCAAATGCGGCCAGTGCTTTGATACGCAGATCGATATCGTGAAGTTGCCGCGTTTCTACCGCCAGTACGGCGCGCACCACGTCTACGTGAATAGATTGGCTTTCGTACCAGCTATCGAGCCGCTCTAGGAGGTATTGCAAGACCTGATCGGCAGTATCGGGTGCCAACGCTGCCTCGTGGTGAGCGCAGGCACTCTCTAGCAGGTTATCGAGTGCTATCGGATGGTCACACTCTATCAGCATCCTGATAATCGCCAATGCTGCGCGCCGAAGTCCAAAGGGGTCTTTAGAGCCTGTCGGCGGCTGACCGATACCAAAAATACCCACTAAAGTATCAAGGCGATCGGCTAGGGCCACTGCCGTTGCTTCGGGAGTGGCGGGTAGGGCGTCGCCAGCAAACCTGGGGTAGTAATGCGCTTCGATTGCGTTGGCGACACGATCAGGTTCGCCGTCGTGCCGAGCGTAATGTGCGCCAGCGACACCTTGTAGCTCAGGAAACTCCAGCACCATCTCTGACACCAAGTCGCATTTAGCGAGCGCTGCTGCCCGTGTGGTGATATCGGGGTCGGCGTTTGTGGCGTCAGCCAATGCTGCCGCTAACGTTTCCATGCGATGCGTCTTGTCTAGCAGGCTTCCCAGCTCGCGCTGAAAGATGACACTGCTTAAACGATCTTGCCTTGATGACAAGGTCGATTGTTTATCATTGGCGAAGAAAAATGCAGCATCGCTGAGTCTGGGTCGGATCACGCGTTCGTTGCCCGCGATGACCTCTGAGGGTTGTTGACTCTCGATATTGGCGACGGTGATAAACGCAGGCAGCAATGCGCCGGTCTTCTGATCCGTGATGTGGAAATACTTTTGATGTGTTTTCATCGCAGAGATCAGTGCTTGAGCGGGCACATCGAGGAAGCTTTTATCAAAGCTGCCCCGCAGCGCGACAGGCCACTCAACCAGACCGGTAACCTCATTGAGCAATTCTTTGGATAAGGCGACCTGTTCTCCTGTGCCCTGAAGTTGAGATACCTGCTCAGCGACTCGCGCGCGGCGCTCGTCTACATCTACCATCACTTTTGCTTGGTGCAGTGCGGCCGTATAGTCACTCGGCGCGGCAATACTGACAGCATGGTTAGCGTGAAAACGGTGTCCCCTGCTTTCCCGACCGCTGTGTCGTCCAAATAGCTCTAGCGGAAGGGTGGCTTCCCCTAGTAATAGCACTAGCCACTGGACAGGCCTTAAAAAATCATACCGGGTGCGTCCCCATCGCATCCGCTTTGAGACAGGTAGCGCGTTAACAGCAGCGCTGACAATCTCTGGAATCACTGACGCCGCTTCGACGCCAACTTGAGCAATGTTGGCGACAATCCGTTCAACACCTTGCTCTTCCCTAATTAGCAAGGCATCTAGGGTGATGCCTTGTTTACGGGCGAATCCTTCAGCCGCCTTGGTCCAACCCCCTTCTTCGTTGCGAGCGGCAGAAACAGGCGGGCCAACCACCGTCCGCTCGATGTCAGGGCCTTTGAGGGTGACATCGCTGATCAATACCGCCAGTCGGCGCGGCGTGGAAAAACAAAGAGCATCAGTAAAAGGCAAACCTTGCTCTGTTAAGCCATTCGCTATGCCCGCTGACAGTGCGGTTACGAGTTGCTCAATGTCTCCGGCGGGCAGTTCTTCTGTTCCCAATTCAAAAAGCAGATCAGCTGAGCTCATGCGGCAGGCTCCTTCGCAGCGTCGAGTTGCGCCAATGCTGCGGCGGCGAGATCATGATCTGCCTGAGGAAAACCGAGAGCGGCTCTCGCCGCAACATAGGCCTGTGCTGCCGCTCGTGCCAGCGTGCGGACTCGCAGGATATAGCGTTGCCGTTCGGTCACGCCGATAGCATGTCGTGCGTCCAGCAAATTGAAGGTATGTGAGGCTTTCATCACCTGCTCATAGGCGGGTAGGGGCAGTTGCTTATTGGCTAGACGGATTGCTTCTTGTTCATAAAAAGCGAACTGGGTAAATAAGTTCTCAACATCGGCTTCTACGAAATTAAATACCGACATTTCCACTTCGTTTTGGTGATACACATCACCATAGGTGACAGGCCCTGCAGGAGTCTCTGCCCAGACCAAGTCATAGACTGATTCAACCCCTTGCAGATACATGGCGATTCGCTCGATGCCATAGGTGAGCTCGCCGGTCACCGGGTAGCATTCTAGCCCGCCGGCTTGTTGAAAATAGGTGAACTGGCTGACCTCCATGCCGTTCAACCAGACTTCCCACCCCAAGCCCCAAGCGCCGAGTGTGGGTGATTCCCAGTTATCTTCAACGAAGCGTATGTCGTGTATGAGGGGGTCTACGCCCAGCGCATAAAGACTGCCTAGGTAAAGGTCCTGGAAGTCCGGTGGTGACGGCTTCATAACGACTTGAAACTGATAATAATGTTGTAAACGGTTCGGGTTTTCGCCATAGCGACCATCGGCAGGCCGCCGACTGGGCTGCACGTAAGCGGCGTTCCAATTTTCTGGCCCCAGTGCGCGTAAAAACGTGGCGGGATGAAAGGTCCCTGCGCCCACCTCCATGTCCAGGGGTTGCAGGACAACACAGCCGTGGCTGGCCCAGTAGCCCTGCAAGCGCAGGATAATATCTTGAAATGTCGGGGGGCCCACAGGAAATAACCTAAAACAAAAGACAAGCATTAGTATAACTGCGTTGTGCGCGCCATAATAAGCTTTCCCCATGTGGATCTTACCGAGTTTCGGTATCGTTATGGCTGTGACATCAAAACCCGTTTGGTTGGAGTGGACGGTAGTCTCGCTTGTGAAAGTGTTGATGACTGTGACACGACTCATCCCGATACGTTGGTCACGAGCGCTGGGCAAAGGGGTGGGGCGCGTCCTATATCGGTTCAACGCACGAATGCGTCGCGTGGCGATTCGCAATCTTGAGTTGGCTTACCCTGATTGGGCCCCGGACAAACGGCGCGCCGTGGCTCTTCAAAGTGTGCAATCAACAGTAGAATTATTAACTGAAATTGGCCCGCTGTGGTTAGGTTCATGGTCGAAAACGTCTGCAATGTTAACCGTTGAAGGTATTGAGGCTGTCACCGAGCCGCTTGCCTCCGGTAGGGGCGTTATTGTGTTGGGCCCGCACTTGGGCAACTGGGAATTGTTAGGGATGCACCTTGCGACGCTGGGAGATCTTGTCGCGCTTTACGAACCCTTGGCCCTGAAGCGAGTGGACCGACTGGTGCATCGTGGTCGACAACGAACAGGCGGCCGGTTGGTTCCGACAACGCCACGCGGGATTGCCGAGCTGGTGCGCTCCGTCCGACGGGGCGGGATTACAGGGATATTGCCTGATCAGGTCCCTAAAGATGACAAGGCTGGGCTCAATGCACCGTTCTTTGGTGTCGAGTGTTTCACCGCCACGCTGGCCTATAACCTCATTAAGCGATCAGGCGCGGCGGCGGTCATGGGCACAGTGCTCCGCACACCAACGGGTTTTCACGCGATATACCGTGCCACAGAGGAGGGTGTTTATAGCGATGACTCGTTGGAGGCTTTGACGGCAATCAACCGTGGGGTTGAAAATCTTATCGTCGGCAACGAAGCCCAATATCAGTGGCAGTACAAGCGTTTTCGTTGCCGTCCGCAAGGCCCAGTCGATCATTACGATTGGCTCAATTCACCGCTTATCGATGAGGCTAGGGTGTCGTTATGAACAGAATTATCGGCAAGTGCATAGCGGGCACCATTGGGTTTTTGGCCTTTGGTCCTGCCGGCTTATTATTCGGTTTGGTACTCGGCCACGCTTTTGATCGAGGTTTATGGCGCGCGCTGCAACTGTCCGGACCTGAAGCCGTTCCTATGATGCGGGCCCAATTTTTTGAAACCTCCTTTACCTTATTAGGGTTCGTTGCCAAGGCGGATGGGCGCGTTTCTGAAGCCGAAGTTGCACAGACCGAATCGTTATTCACGCAACTCAGACTCACCGCGTTGCAACGCCGTAATGCGATTGAGCATTTTAAGGCGGGGTGTTCGTCTGGCTTTGATCCCGCACCGACGGTTGCGCGCTTCACCCAGTCTTTGGGGCCACGGAGGCAGGCACAACATACTTTAATGGCGTTCTTGATCGGCATCGCGCTTGCCGACGGCACCTTTTCAGAGGCTGAGCGAGGGGCTTTGTATCAAGTGGCGGCGCTGCTTTCACTGCCACAGCGTGAAGTTGACCAACTGATCTCAATGGCCAATGCGCAGGCACAATTTCAAGAGCGCTACTCCTCGCAGTCGGACTATCGGCGCTCGGGGCAGAGTAGTGCCACAAACGCGTTGCATACCGCTTATGCTGCGCTCGGCTTGCAAGCTGATGCCACCCCTGCAGAAATTAAGCGCCGATATCGGAAGCTGATGAGTGAGAATCATCCGGATAAGTTGATCGCCGAGGGTGTGCCTGATGAGTTACTGCGAGTGGGTACCGAGCGAGCCCAAGAGATCACGGCTGCTTATGAGGTCATTCAAGAATCGCGAGGCTTGAAGTAACAGCGCGGCTAATGAATCAGTGGCGCCAAAATGCAGGGGTGAACAACACGAGCAAAGTGAATACCTCTAGTCTACCCATCAGCATCGCTAAGCAAAGAACCAGTTTTCCTATTTCACTCACGGATCCGTAATCGCCGGACACCTCGCCTAAGCCCGGCCCTAAATTATTCATCGTCGCGACCACTGCTGAAAAAGCAGAAATAAAGTCAAGATTAGTGGCCAGTAATGCGAGCCAAATCATGACGAAACAAAACATATAAACGGCAAAAAAACTCCAAACCGCACTGATCACTTCTGTTTGAACTCTCCGCGCATCCAGTTTGAGTGGAATCACCGCATTGGGGTGAAGCAGTTGCCGAAGTTCTCGCACACCCTGGCGGAATATCAGCAATATTCGCATCGCTTTCATGCCGCCTCCTGTCGATCCTACGCAACCGCCCATAAAGCTCAGCATCAATAAAAGAATGGGCAAAAACAGGGGCCATATTGAAAAATCTTGGGTGGTAAACCCGGTTGTTGTTGCGATAGAAATCGTTTGAAAAACCCCATGGATGAGACTGTCTTCCACTCCTAGCGTTTCGGTGGTCAGTAACAAGCTGCAGGTGACGACGGTGGCCAGCGCTATCACGGTGATAAAAAAACCGGTTTCCGAGTCGCGTGCATAGACCCGCGCGGTGCGGCGTTGTAATGCGACAAAGTGCAGACCAAAATTGATCGCTGAGAACAGCATAAATAACGAGCTCACCAATAAAATAGCGTTTTCTTCGTAGTAGCCTAGGCTCGCATCATGGGTAGAAAAACCCCCGATCGCGACTGTTGAAAAGGCATGACACAGCGCATCAAACGGCGACATGCCGGCGGCAAAGTAACTCAGTGCACACGCTACGGTGAGTAACAAATAGATACCAAAAAGTGCTTTTGCGGTGCTGGTGATGCGCGGCGTGAGTTTGCGATCTTTGGAGGGGCCCGCACTTTCTGCACGGTATAACTGCATGCCACCGATGCCGAGCATCGGGAGAATCGCCACGGCTAAAACGATAATACCGATGCCGCCGAGCCATTGGAGTAGTTGTCGATAGAGCAAGAGCGAGCGAGGCAGTGCATCGAGCCCGGTGATAACCGTTGCACCCGTGGTAGTCAGCCCCGATATGGACTCGAAAATAGCGGAGATCGGCGATAAGTCGAGTTGCGGTGTGATCCAGAGGGGTATGGCGCCAAATAAGCCCAGTACAATCCAAAATAAGGCCGTCACGAGAAAGCCATCACGGATATTTAGATCCCGACGACGAAGGCGGTTCGGCAACCACAGCAGTATGCCTGCCGCCAGTGTTGCGCCAAAGCCTATCGCAAAGGCCGACTCGATGCCGTCTTGACTGATTACCGATAAGAATAGCGAGGGCAGCATTGCGCTACTGAATAATATCAACAACACACCGATGATTTTAAAGGCCATCGCAAACTGCATCAGATAAAGCCGAAGCCCACTGCAAACAATTTTTCGACGGCGGAAATCTGCGTGCGGTCAGTCAAAAACAGAATCACGTGATCATTCGCTTCCACGACAACATTGCCATGTGCGATTAATACATCATCACCACGCAAAATCGCACCAACCGTGACACTCGACGGCAGTTTCAGTGCATCTAGGCGCTGGCCGACTACTTTAGACGAGCGTGCATCACCGTGCGCCGTGAGCTCAATGGCTTCAGCTGCGCCCCGGCGAAGAGAGTGGACGGCGCTGATATCACCGCGGCGAACATGCGCCAGCAAACTACTGATTGTGATTTGTTGCGGTGAGATGGCGATGTCAATTTCTTCGCCAATTAAATCATCATAGGCTGAATTCGTGATGAGCGTGATCACTTTTTTGGCGCCTAACCGCTTGGCCAGCATCGACATCATGATGTTTGATTCATCGTTATCGGTGAGCGCACAGAAGACATCTGTATTTTCAATATTCTCCTGTCGTAACAGCATGGGTTCATTACCACTGCCGTGTAAGACGATGCTGTCCTCTAATAAATCCGATAGCGTCCGACATCTTTCATAGGAGCGCTCAATCACTTTGACTTGGTACCGTTTTTCCAATCGACCCGCTAGGGTCGCTCCGATGTTGCCACCGCCGGCAATCATAATGCGGTGATAGGGCTTATCGACGTCTCTGAGTTCGGCGGTGACATCACGAATATGTTCTCGTGCAGCGATAAAGAACACTTCGTCGTCAGGCTCGACGACGGTGGAGCCTTCTGGAATGATCGGATCGCCGAGACGTCGAAAAATAGCGGCAACCCGGGTATCCACTCGCGGCATGTGCTCGCGAATTTCTTGTAGCTCTCGACCGACGATGGGGCCTCCCTCTACCGCCCTAACGGCTACAAGGCGAATGCGGCCCTCGGCGAAATCAAGGACCTGTAGTGACCCGGGGTTGGCAATCAACTGCTCGATATTGCGGGTGACGAGTTGCTCTGGACCAATGATGACATCGACTGGAATTGCGCCAGAGGCAAATAAGGCAGCGTGTTCTGATAAATAGTCGGTAGACCTCACGCGGCTGATCTTAGTTGGGGTCCGAAAAAGTGTGAAGGCGACTGAGCAGGCGAGCATGTTGATCTCATCGCTATCGGTCACCGCGATCAGCATATCGGCATCGTCAGCGCCAGCGTTCATGAGCGTTGTGGGGTGGGCGCCGTTACCTAAGACCGTGCGGATATCCAGCCGCTCTTGCAGACGCTTCAATGTCGCCGCCCGTTCGTCAACCACGGTAATATCGTTTTGCTCGTCGGCCAGGTGCTCTGCGAGCGTACCCCCCACCTGACCTGCTCCGAGGATAATGATTTTCATGGGCCTCTGGACCCTCTCAACGATGCTGCCTCACCTTAAACTATGTCAAACCCACCACGCCATGTGGATTAGTCACGTTGCGGCTGACGCGAAGCGATTAATCTGCCGGCTTGGACAGTAATGAAAAGTAGAGACCATCGCCACCGTTGACCTCGGGCATTACCTGCCAACCAGCGTCCCGTGCGATGCCTCGTTCCATCACAATCGGCATGACGTGAACGGTGTGCTGTCTACTAAAGGCTTTCACGACGGCATCGTTTTCAGCATCGAGTATTGAGCAGGTGACATAGAGCAGTCTTCCGCCTGGCTTTAAGGCCGGCCATAAACCCTGCAAAATGGCTAACTGCTGTTCAGCGAACTGACTGATATCCACTGTTCGGCGCAAGAGCTTGACGTCGGGATTGCGGCGCATCACCCCGGTAGCCGAGCAAGGCACATCTGCCAAAATCGCATCGAACCCCGGTGATAACATCGCCGAAGGAAGTGCACGTGCGTCAGCTTCGATAATCGTCGAGGTCAGGCCAAGTCGTTCGGTGTTGTCTGCAACTCGTTGCAAACGCCCCGCACTCGCATCACAAGCAACGAGTTCTTTCAGGCCGGGCTGTCGTTCAAGTAGGTGGCAGGCTTTTCCGCCAGGTGCAGCACAAGCGTCAAGAATTCGCTCATCGGGCTGTGGGTTGATGAGATCGGCCACGCGCTGTGCGGCGCTATCTTGAACACTGACCAGCCCATCGAAAAAGCCTGGCAATGAGGTCACATCAACGGGTTGTTGCAGCGTAATACCGTCACACAGATGATCGTGAGGGTGCGCTGAAAGACCAGCGTCGGTTAGCAGGCTTAGGTAAGCGTCCCGCTTGTTACGGACGTTATTGACGCGCAGTGTCATGGGTGGGCGGTGACGCGATGCCTCCGCAATGGCGTCTAAGTGGTCGTCGTATTCCTGCTCAATGAGCGCGTCAAGCCAGTTGGGTAACGCCCGCTGTTGCGCTGGTGTCAGGGCGAACCCAGACAGGGGCTCTGCGCGTTGAAAGGACCGTAAGACGCCATTGACCAACCCGGATGCCCACTGTTTTTTCATCAGTCGAACGGTATTGACGGTTTCGGATACCACGGCATGTTTTGGGGTGCTGAGTTGGGTGAATTCGTAAAGAGCGCTGCCGATGAGTGCGAGTACATCGTTATCTTTTTGACGGAGCGGTTTTTTAATCAGGCTGTTGATAATGCCCTGAAGCATGGGCCACTCTCTGAGCGTGCCATAGACCAATTCTTGACACAGCGGCCTTTGCCCGTCAGCTACCTGATCGAATGCCGCAGGGAGTAAATGATTCAGTGACTCCCCACTGAGGACACGACCGATGATGTCGGCCGCCACTTGGCGTGCACTAGACATGCGCACGGTTGCCGGTGAGGGTGAATTGCACGCCAAGCTTGAGTTTGTCTTGATGACCGTTGAGCAGTGTTGCCATGGACTGGGGTTTTCCGCCGGGCATTTGTGCCTCCGTAATCACCAGAACACCCTCACCACAGGCGACGCTCAGTCCGTCGTGATTGGCGCTCATAATCTCACCGGGGGCCGCGTCGTGGGCTTGATCAAGGGCGTGTGCCGCCCACACCTTGAGTCGATCATCGTTCAACATCGTAAAGCAACCGGGTGAGGGCAGTAGTGCGCGGACTTTACGATCGATCTCGATGGCACCGAGACCCCAGTCGATGGCGGTTTCGGCTTTCTCAATCTTTGCTGCATAAGTCACCTGCTGTTCATCCTGTGCTTGTGCGCTTAACAGCCGCGACGCAATGTCCGTGAGGCATTCTGTGAGCGCCTGTGTCCCAACCCGCTCAAGGTCCGCCAGTAGTGTGCCTCCGGTATGGTTGTCGGTAATGGCCACCTCCCGATGCAGCAGGACCGGCCCCGTGTCGAGACCGGGCTCCATCACCATAATGCTGACACCCGTTTTACGGTCCCCAGCTTCTATTGCACGTTGTACCGGCGCCGCGCCGCGCCATCGCGGCAATAGGGAGGCGTGGACATTAAGACAGCCGATACGAGGTATGGCCAGTATCGCTGCGGGCAGAATCAAGCCGTAGGCCACGACGACCATGATATCTGCATCGTAAGCCGCTAATTGTGCCTCGCCTGCCGGGTCTTTCAGCGTGTCGGGTTGCCAAAGGGGAATATTGGCGTCAAGGGCCACTGATTTGACAGCCGATGGTTGCAGCTTTTTGCCACGGCCTGCGCGTCGATCTGGTTGGGTTAATACGCCGACGACCCGATGGCGCCCGGCTATTAAATGGGTCAGGTGCGCTGCCGCGAACTCAGGCGTGCCTGCAAAGACAATATTCAGTGGCGCGGTCATCTACGAGTCGCGACGCTTTTGATCTTTGACTAGCTTGCCGCGAATGCGTTGCCGTTTTAATGCCGACAGGTAGTCGACAAAGAGCTTTCCCTCAAGGTGATCGATCTCGTGTTGGAGGCAGATAGCCATCAAGCCGTCTAGTTCCTCAGTAAAGGGATGTCCGTCGCGATCTAAGGCTTTCACAGCGACCACCTTGGGACGCTGAACCGTTTCATAAAAACCGGGTACCGATAGACAGCCCTCGTCATAGGAACCCAAATCCTCGTCAATCACGTTGATTTCAGGGTTGATAAAGACCCGAGGTGCTGAGTGATCGTCTGACAAGTCCATTACGATGATGCGCTCGTGCACATCGACTTGGCTCGCTGCCAACCCGATCCCGGGTGCGGCATACATGGTTTCAAACATATCATCGATCAGCGTTTGGATACGGTCAGTGACCTGATCCACGGGCAGTGCCCGTGTGCGTAGCCTTGGATCAGGAAATTCGAGAATCTGAAGTAGCGCCATGCTTGGTGAGTCCGGTTCGGAGCGTGTTCGTCAGCGTAGAAAAGTGTTCGGATTTGGTCTTGCCCTGTGCTCGACAGCCTCGCACACTCACAGTATACCGCGATGGCACTGATCTGCATGGATGGCAGGCGGGTAGCCTCTCAATGGATTGAGTCGCGTTGAAGCCAATGGAGTGGATGCCTTGGAAAAAAGCAAATGGATTGCGATGCTGCAGAACAAAGTTGGGCGCTTAGGGCGTGCTGGCTTGTTGATCACACTATTAATACCAACGACGCAGCTCGATGCTGCGCAAGCGGAGCCACCACTAACGCTGAGCGCGACTGCTCCCGAACACTACACCGTGCAGGCCGGCAATACGGTATGGGACATTGCATCACTGTTTTTGAGAGAACCATGGCGGTGGCAAGAACTGTGGGCTAGCAATGAACACATTGATGACGTTCACGCTATTGAGCCCGGCGACGTACTGAGCGTTGTTTGGGACGAGGGCAGGCCGACACTGAAGGCGACTGAGCGGGGCGATGTGACGCTATCACCGAGTTTGCGGCGTGGCCCATTACATGCGGCCATCCCCGCTATTCCCCAAGCGCAAATTGCGCCTTTTTTGCGGCAGCATCGCGTGATTGAATCTGCCGCGTTAGCTCAAACCCCCTATGTGGTGGCGACTGACGCCGACCGTCTGCTCAGTAGTGTTGGGGACACGCTTTATAGCAGGGGCATTGGGGTTAACACAGGCAGCTATCACTTGGTGCGACAGGCAGCGACACTGATCGACCCTCTGACCGAGGAGGACCTCGGCATTTTTGTGACTGATATTGGGCGAGCCAGCGTCAACAGCTTGCTGAGTTCAGAGGGGTTGAGCGCACTGGTGGTGACGCAAGCGCGGCAAGAAGTTCGCCTAGGTGACCGCCTGTTAGGTGTTGAGGAGGTCATGGCTCAGGCGGCGTATCACCCTCAGGCGCCGGCCGTTCTGATCGAAAATGCCCTAATAATTGCGACTGCCAGTGGTATGGCACAGATCGGTGCGCTGGATATTGTTGCGATCAATCGTGGTGCGCGCGAGTCAGTGCACGAGGGGGACGTTCTGATGATTCAGCAGCGACCGCCTCCAGTAGAGGGCTCTTTGACGGCTCAATCAGTTGTACTGCCCGATCGTTGGGCCGGCGTCTTGATGGTTTTTTCCGTCTTTGATCGAGCCAGTTTTGGGTTGGTGCTGGAGGCCAGTCGACCGCTAGCAGTCGGCGACGCCTTGCGGAGCCCTTAATACAGCGACCCTCAGCATCGCTCGTAGGGCGTCGCGCGCCGGTGCAATGTGACGGTCGAGTCGTGTTTTCGATCACTGATTTCAGGAGCTTGCATGGCACACCAATTTGGACTGGACGCTCAGGCTGACGCGCGCTGGATTGCGCTCACGCAAACGATCGAGCGCGGTGCGAGTTGGTTAGATCAGGTTTTGCAGCGGTGGCCATCACCTGAGTCGATACTGGGCGACAGTGAACTGTCGAGTTCTGGTCATAGTGAGACGAATGGTGAGACGAATGATGAGACGAATGATCGGCTAGCGGGTTGGGCGTCTTTGCAACGGATGATCGATAGCGCGTCCCCCAATCAACTGCTACGTTGCCTGCCAAAATCATCGTCACTGTATCTTGTGACGATACGCGATCCTTTATATCCGCCGCTGCTGGCCGAGTGCGGTGACCGTCCCCCCTTTCTGTTCGTGCAGGGAGATCTGGATAACCTAAGAAGCATCACACTGTCTGTTGTAGGAACCCGTAAGCCTTCCTTAGATGGGCAACGCGCTGCGGCGGATTTAACCCATGCGGCGGTTGCGCTGGGCCTCACTGTTGTGAGTGGCTTGGCCCTCGGCATCGACGGGGTTGCGCACCAAGCGGCACTGTCGGCAAAGGGTAAAACGATCGCGGTATTACCCTCTGGCCTTGATCAAATCTACCCCTCGAGACACCGTCAATTGGCAGCGAATATCGCCAAGTCGGGTGCTGTCGTGAGTGAATTTCCGTTGGGCACCCCGCCAAGAAAGCATCATTTTCATCGTCGCAATCGGACCCTATCGGGATTCAGTCAGGCGACGCTGGTGATTGAGGCCGGGCGGCCGAGCGGGACGCTCATCACCGCCACTGCTGCCGCGGATCAGGGTCGCGACGTGATGACATTACCTTGGTCGATCTATCACCCCGAAGGAGCGGGGTGTCGATATCTTCTCGATGCGGGTGCGATGCTCATTCAGTCGCCCGAGGATCTTGCCCACTGCTTAGATCTCAGGATACCGGACCCGTTAATGACCGAGTCGGTGGCTCGTCACGCCAGCGCTGTGCCGGCTCAGCCTCAATCACTGCCGCTGGATCAGCGTGAGATACTGTCTTTGCTGGGGCGGGAATCTCATCGAGCTGAGGCCTTAGCGCTGCGACTTAATTGGGACGTGGACCGCTGTCTGGCGTGCTTGTCTGCCCTAGAAGTGCAAGGCTGGATACAAAAGGGCCCAAAAGGTTACGGTGCTAAGCGCTAAAAGTGCGTTAGCTCCCTGCCCGCAGGGTGCGGTAAAATAGCGTCTTTCACTGTGAGCGACGGTTATGCGCCCACTCGACCAAGTTCCATTTTATGCGCAATGGCGCCTGCCGTTGCTCCGCTCGGTTTTGGATAGCGGTGGGGTTGTAGCCTGCCCCGCAGAGGGCGTTTGGGGGCTCAGTTGCGACCCTTACAGTGAAGTGGCGGTTCATGACTTATTGACCCTCAAACGGCGCTCAGTCCACAAAGGGCTCATTGTGGTGGCCGCTGAT
>Ga0257110_1000394_pt1 | contig 22003 bp, 20 predicted proteins | sample LP_taG_7_FD_190184 | JGI IMG/M metagenome (GOLD analysis project Ga0257110, IMG submission 190184) | Marine microbial communities from Northeast Subartic Pacific Ocean, Canada - LP_J_2015_P26_10m | ecosystem: Environmental > Aquatic > Marine > Oceanic | place: Canada: Northeast Subartic Pacific...
GATATTGTAAAGAAGATAGCTCCTTGGTATTTAAACTAGAAATTCGAAAGTCTGAGAAGGATAAGTCTGAGAAGGATAAGTCTGAGAAGTATAAATGAAGGAATGATATCGCAATATTGTGTGATAACAATATAAAGGTAAAACGTTTTTTGGAATAGGACTAGAAAAGAGAATTAGATGAAATGAGAGAAGAAAATAGAACATCTTTGCAGAAGATTCTCGAAAACCAAAAAACAAATGTTATTTTATATGGAAACTCTGGCGTTGGCAAGACACATGTATTCCAAAGCATATTTGGTTTTCCAACTGAGAAGCTAGTCGTTACCATTGATGGGGACGAATACAAAGAAAGTTCAAAGTATTTGAGATTCGATGGCCGAACAATCGCAAACAATAAAATGAATTTGGCAGACGCCATATCGAACATTACAAGCACAAGAAATGTAACGAATACAAAAAAAGTCATATTTGTGAAGAATTTCAATCTGCTATCTTCATACACACAAGAGCAATTTCGTGAAATCATCGAAAATAATTTTGATACAGCTATATTCGTCATAACAACTTCCAATATAAACTCGATCGATCCAGCCATTATTTCAAGATGCTTTGTTCAGAAAATCAAACAAACGAATGAAGAAATGCAGTCATTCATAAAGTCTCACGGAATCACAAATACAGACGTTGTTAGAGAAATATTAAAGGTGTCACATAATTACAACATAATACGCACAATGATCAAGATTTATAATATCAAGCATGAACTTGTTGATGTCAATCGAATCTTAGCGGATGAGCTGGAAAATGAAATGAAATCGTGCAACGATCTGAATGATTTATTGAGAATCGTTGAGAAATACTTCAGTTTCTATCTTGATATGTCACAGATTTGTAAGTACATCAAAAGTGCTGATATTCAAGATCTAATTGATTATGAAACTTCAACCAAATCTTTCAATGATCTCACGATACTGCTTTTCAAATCTTTCAAGTCAAATTCGTAAATTTTTTATATATGGTATATTTAATCATCTATGGCGAGTATATACGATAGTCAAATTATCGATTCTCGTAATATAGAAAAAAACAGAATGAATGATCATTTGAAATCTACAAATACAATTCAACCAAAGTCGTTTCAAAAAGACTTTGGCACTTCAATTGAAGCTAGTTTCAATAAAGACACAAACAACTTTATTTCAGCATTGTCGGGAGAAAAGATCACAAAGGAAGATTTTACCCACTCGAATATGACTCCTTTCTTCGGATCCAAGGTGAGACAAAACACTGACATTGATAGAACAGAGGGTATTGTGTCAAGACATACAGGAGTCTCCGATCTAGATAAGCCAAAAGATGAAATTTCTCCCATGTTCCAATCTTATAAGGAAAATGTTCATGGTGATAGATATGATTACGAGAATCGTGCGAGATACACATCATCGAAGTATCACCAAGGAGTACCAATTCAAGAACCTGTAAATGTTGGACCAGGTCTCAATAAGGGATTTACTGCGGCTCCCTCAGGTGGCTTTCAACAAAGTGATTCACGTGAATACGCACTTGAAAAGAGTGTCAATGATTTACGCGTAAAAACAAATCCTAAAATTATATACGAAGGTCGACACACCGATGGCTTCAAAGGATCTCGTCGTGGTCTTCAAGCTGATGTAAAACAAAATTGTGCTGTCCGTGTTCATGATTGGAGCAAAGTTCGTCTGAATCCAATGACTGATAATAAGCAATATACTGTTCGCATACAACATTGCAGCGATACCTTAAAAGTTGGACCTAAACGCACAAATTACATAGGAACTATGGTAGATCCTGTTAAGGGACTTACGGTCGGTATAGTAGACAAGTTAAAAGAAACACTCAAACATGCGTCTCTATTCGAATTCATTGGATTCGTTGGTGATAAGGATAAGCAGGTCACTTACTACGATCCGAATGATACCGCCAGAACAACTATTCGGGAGACGACGCAAAAAGAAAGCAATGGCTATGATGGAAATATTGGCAACAAGGAAAAGACGTCAACATATAACCATGATTCAACCGATACCGCCAGAACAACGATTCGGGAGACGACGCAAAAAGAAAGCAATGGCTATGATGGAAATATTGGCAACAAGGAAAAGACGTCAACATATAGCCATGATTCAACCGATTTCGCCAAGACCACAGAGCGTGAAACTCAGCATACTTATTATTCGGGCACCGGCGAATCAATTCACGATCGCCCGACAGATTACACACAAATTTACAACGCAGAACTCAATGAACTTAGAGAAGGTATTAGCAAAGGACGGGAACCCACGACTACATCGGTTAAGGTAGGAGGTATTGCTTCACAGATTGGTGAAGTTGAGCTTTCGAATGGAATGGAAAATACTTATCTTGCCCCTATGGAATCGAAAGTAGATACTAAATTAGATTCGTGTGACATCAATATGACAGATAACAAAAAAGACAATGATCCCGACGATCGCCTCGATCCCGAATTAATTGAAGTTCTTCGTGAGAATCCTTACGAAAGAATACTGGCTGACCTAGCAGCAAAAGAAGATCGTCGCAAAAACGTCGAAATCCGCATACGTGAAACCAATGTTCGTGAAAATGACTCATGTGAATGCTAGTGTCCCCATAGATTGCATATAGAGATTGCATATCATTTTATAAATTTCGGTTGAATTATTTTGATCCTTATCACATTCATCGATACAATCTCCGATAATCAACGCATAGTCAATTTCGTTCAGAACGTTGTAAACATGATCCATAAGATTTTTCATAATGTTATTTTTCGAAAATCCCAATTTCTCTGTTTTACGGATTTCAAGCAGTCTTCGTTTCAATGATGTATCATTAAATATGATGTCGTAATCGATACTTATTGAGGTTGAAGATGAAAAATCAACATTCGTTTTGAAATTCGATTCCAAGTGAAACATGAAATTGTAATAGTTTGAACTTGAAATTTCTATACAATCATTAACGATTTTCTCATCATATTCAATATTTTCAGTTTTTAGTATATGTTTTGCAAATTCCTTTAAATCATATGGATTCAAGGTATCAAGTTTGAAATCTATTACATATTTGGAAATTTCAGTATCATTGAAAGAATTGTCAACGTCAATGAAGCATACAATTGCTTCGTTTTGCTTCAAAATATTAATCAAATCGTTCATGAATTTATTAGATATAGATTGAAGATGTTCAATGATGATGAACTTACAATATGAGCTTTTCGAATCAAGAAATTGGAACAGTCTATCTTTATTCTCAAAGGTTTTGATGTTTTGATAGTCGATATAGAAGATATGTTCTTTTACAGCTCCAATTTCTTTCAAATAAAGATTCAAAATCCGTTTCCTTCCTATATTGCAATTATCTGAATATATACGGAAATGTGTCAAACTATCTTTGAATTTCCTCAAATTTTCAATCGTTTCTCTATGAAAAAAGAAATCGTCAAGACTTTTCGGTGTGTATTTCTGATGAAAATCCATGCTCTATATGGCTTATAATATGCATACTTATATACTTTTATATGGTTTTACATAGTTCACAACACATCATCGTTCTCTCCGAAAGAGAATGAGTTCGCATCACTAATTTTTAGCCCATCGATGAAATACTTTGTCGTCTTGTTTGTTCTAGAATGACAGACACAGCATGCTACATTCGGGTCGAATTGAGATTTGCAGTTCTTACATACAATGTCTTTGCTAACGTTGAGTTTCATCTTTGCGAACATAACATCGCTTACTTTAGGCTTACGCGGACGATTTGGCTGCCCTGTAAAATGTTGATGAAATAGTGACACAAAGTCTTCGAAAGGAACTCTAGATGATTTCTCCATTTGAAAATGATCCGATTCACTAATGAATCGATAGATATAGTTGTTTTCAATCAAAACATCTTCGACTTTATCGTTGAAATATTTGATATTCCACTCATGAAACGGTCTGCCATCAAAGGTTTCAATTAGTTTCTTACGTGCTAGAATGATCTTGATAAATACTTTATGAAGTTCGGTATTGATACAATTATCTTCAAGATTTGAATCAGTAGCATCGACCGGCTGGAAACTAAAGTAGGCAATTCTTCTAATTACTTCACCAGTATCCATCACATCTTGAGTATATTGGGAGCAAAATAGCATGCGTTGTGTTACTTTGTGTTGATTCTCGGTCTTCTGGTTCTTAATGGGTATGGCGATTACTTCCCCCGAAACAGCCTTCTGAAATTCGCATTTACCAAACTCACGAATCATATCACAAGGAGTATCTGAATCAATTATGACATCTTTCGTAAGGAATGCTGATTTGCCGAATGTCTTTTCTCGAAAATTGATTGTTCCGATATTTTCTTGAGAAAACGTAGACGACACAATATTTACGATCGTAGATTTGCCAGTTCCGGATGTCCCTACTAAATACGGAACAACCTTGATTGAATCACTTCCATTAGGGAAATGCAAACTGCCCAATAGTCCATAGAATGATAGTTTCACCATAAAATCGCTCGAAATCAAAGGTTGATCTGAGATAATTTTATCGAAAATTGGACAGTCAATATCAGTCCACTCACAATTCAACCAAGAAATATCGAAATCAAAGGGAAGAAACTTTTTCGCAATGAACGTATATTTCTGATTGTCATTATAAGGGTGAAATGTGAATTCCTTCAATTTTAAATAACCATTTCGAAAACTCACAATATTTTGATCACGTTTCAGGATGTTGATGTCTGTGTGAATTGTTTCAAGGTAATTGATAAGGTTCTTCTTTGATGTAGGTTTCTTATAGACCCGCTTCATAGATATATCGGCGTCTTTGAATATCATGTCAAGAAATTCATCATAAGGTGCAACGGCCTCATATTCTATTGCACAATCTTTAGACCGACGCATAATAAAACCATCTTTTTTCATCAAGTCTTCATTTTCACAGTATTCATCAAGATGTTCTTGAATTAAGTCATATGACATCTTTTCTTCTTGAGTACCAAATCCATAGAACGTTCGAATGGCATTCCATGAATCTCTATCTTTCACTACATCTATTTTCTTTTCACCGCATGAATGACAACGAATTTTCACTGAAGTTTTGGAAAGAATTACGAACGACTGAACACAAGAATGGCATTTGCTTCCATCTACTATACAGTTTCTATCACTAGGTATAAGGACGGCTGACTTCTTATCTTCATATATGTTTGATTTCCATTCACCTTGAACGTTGAATATGGAATTCAATTTGTCAGATATATTCGAAGATGGGCATGATAATATTTCACGACGTTCGATTTCATCGGAATTCGAAGTATTGTGGTCGAAAATCTGATAAATGTGTCCCGAAAAGTTCTTAATGTCAACTTCTGAATTATACACTTCTTGTGTTTTCTCGGCATAAGAACCCTGACCGCACAATAGCTCAACGTCTTTCCACTTGGTATCAATCCTCTTTCGCCCTAATCCATGAAAGCCACACACGAAATAATGAGGCTTGTCCTTAGAAATACTCTTGAAATAAGGCGTATTGATGTTAGGATCTATGTTACCGTCTACATCAATTTGGTTGATCATCTTCGTATCAATCCAAATGGTATCGTATAACGCTCCATATGTTGACTGACGTTCTCTTACTAATTCATCATTTGAGAAATCATTATAAGAAGGCATCTTACCATCTGGATAGGGACGAAGCATCTTCTTTATTTTTCCTGTGGATTTGACCAATTTCTTTTCTAGATTTATGGGAAAATATAGAATTCTATTCTTGTCTAAAAATTCAATCAAATACATAGTTAAAATCGCTCTAATTCTGTAATTTATAAGTGTGCGTTGTCGTATTATATAAGCTCTGTGCAATCATTTTTGATTTTTTTGTGTGAATTGTATATTTTTACACTCAAAATTTCAAATTTCGAATCGATGTGGAGCCAATTGGCTCTATTACGTCATCTTCATCTTCTCCGTCTTCTCCGTCTTCTCCGTCTTCTCCCGATTCTTCATAGTTTTCTTTATCGTAGTCGATGTCATTTTCGGCCAATTCAATCTCTTTGTTTAGTGGACGATTCTTGCCATCTTTATTCTCCCTTTCTTTTGTTTTCGTTGAGTATATTTGTATATCATCTTCGAATTGGTCCTTAGAATTACTCGAAGAACTAGCACAATTGAACATCTTTTTGCTCAACCTATCAATCTTTTTGAAAAATGTTGGCGTCGTTCCTATAATAACCACCAAAAAGACAATGAGACCAACCTTAGAAGAATAAATATTAGACGCGATAACAAACGAAAAAACGACTACAAACAACTGGGCTAATATTTCGAATATTAACGATATCTTTTGTTGGTTCTTCAATTCAGGCATCAGATTTTCAAGAAACGCACCAAGTAAAAAAGCGAAAATCGAATATGTGACTACATCGGGCATAGCCTTAACAAGTGATTGTTCAAGGTTTTTGACATTCAGTTTGTTTCTCATAATTTTTATAATTAGTATTAACACATATAAAAAAATGAAAAATGATTGCTGAAAAACATTAACACTTATAAAAGCATATGTCATGAATCCAATCATTTATAAATCGAAAGAAAATGTGTTAGAATTGCTTAAGGATCGTCATTTCAAAATTTCATCGAAAAAATCGGATGAATTCCTAAAAAGTAATGTCAATACAATTGAAGTTTCGAATAGTCAAGAAATGGACATTTTCACATACTGTGTGAACGTGCCGAGAGTCAATCAAAAAATCCTCACAAAATTGATTGAAGATAATTACAGACAAACTAACAAATCAATCACATTATCAATTATAACGATTGATTCAATTACTCCTTCAATCATCAATTCTATAAAAACGTTTGAAAAAAAGTATGGTCTAGATATCGTATTCTTCCAGTTAAAGAATTTGATGGTAAATCCTACGAAACATTCAATGTATTCCAAGCACATTCGCATGAAAACTGATGAAAACTTCAAGAAAGATTTGTGTGATTCACTACACATATGTGACATAGAGCGTATTCCAAAGATTTCAAAGGACGATGTCATTGCTAGATATATCAATCTAAAGATTGGTGAAATTGTCAGAATTGAGAAAAGAACTGAAAATTCTGGTATTTGTAATGTATTTAAATTATGCGTCTGAATCGTGTCCCAATTATATATATAGGATTATGGTTAATGACATCATTTGCTGAATTCACAAAGGGATTACAAACATCTAACATTGTTACGGCTGCGAAATTCAAAAAGAATATCATACAAAAGTCAAGAGATGATATCAATGAAGAGACAGATTCCTATGAAAATGACTCGTATAATACAGACTGTTCTGATGAAAAATCGAAAGATGTAGATCGTATAGAAGAACCATGGACGAAAAAAATTGAAGAACTGATAGAAAAATGGAACAAAGATATAAAGAAAAACCAAAAAATGCATGATAGGTCTGGCTACTACTATAAAAAACTCCGACAAAAATGGGGATTACCGAGTATATTGTTGCCAGTTACGATGGCCCCGATCTCAGCCGTATTTGCAGAGACAAACTGGATAAAGTATGTGAATATGGCATCCTTCGTGTCCGTTGCTTTGCTGTCAGGCGTTGACAGCTTTTTTTCGTTCGCCTCTCGGAAGGAAAAACATTTCAATCACTCTTGTAGATATGCAGAGTTATCTACTTTCATAGATTCTGAAATGTTTAAGAAAAAGGCATTTCGAGTTCAAGCTGATGTTTTTTTGACAGAGGTCAGAATGAAGCTTGATACTTTGACAACAACGGCACCAACGATTCCTCAGTTCATTTTGACACATCAAATGAACACTGAAAAATTTGCGGAGATTGTCGAAATAGTATAAACGTGCACTTTATCCCGATACTTTTTTGTTTCATAATACTAATACTAATAATATGAACAACGAGGTTAAAAATTTTGTTAATCATAACCATGATTCGTTCGATACATTTATGAATTCGCAATTACACAAGATTGTGAACAATGCGAAAGTTAATGTTTTAAAAGGCGAAAAAAAGGGTACGAAAATCCAGATTTCGTTTGATGAAAGGTGTTCTATCGAAAAACCCACTATGCTTCCGAACGAAGCTAGACTAGATGGTAAGACGTATTCAAGTAAAATTTCAACGAAGATCCATGTAGAGTTTGAGCATAATGGAAACAAGAATGAGGAGGACGAAACATACGATCTTGACCTTATTGAGATGCCAATAATGCTGCATTCGTCGCTTTGCCGCCTAAGAGATAAGACAGAGGACGATTTGATTCAAAATGGAGAATCAAACATTGAGCGCGGAGGTTACTTTATCATAGGAGGAAACGAGAAAGTTATTGTATCACAAGAAGATCAGAAGAAAAATTTAATTATCAATTCAATCAAGAAACTAAGTGATAAAACGGAATACCGTTCTTCAATACAATCTAGTATTGATGATACACGAAGACCCGAGACCTTAATTTTGCACTTAGATACCAAGAAAAACGAAATTCAAGTAAACATTCCATATTTTACCGGAGAAATGCCACTCATTGTCTTATATCGTGCCCTAGGATTTGAAAATGACAAAGATATTCTCAAAAGTATTTGTGGCGGCTTTGAAACAGAAATCGCAAACAAACTTTTTGAAGAACTCAAACCAAGTTTTCTAGAAGCAAATCGGATCTTTGATCAGAACACTGCATTGATGTGGTTAAGTTTTAATACTGATAAGAAAGCAAAAAAGAATGAATCGGTTCAATACACAAGAAGTCGTCTCGGTAAAATATACTATCTTTTGCGAAAGTACTTTTTACCTCATATGAATGATGAGACTATGAATGACAGTTCCTATGAATATCATCTAAACCTTCGCCGAAAAGGTATGTTTTTGTCTTTGATGGTTAGAGATATCTTGTTAGTGAAAATAGGATTAAAGGAAAAGACCGACCGTGAAGATTTAGCAAACAAGAAGGTACGATTGCCCGGTTCAATTATAATAGAAATGTTTCGTGATTTTTTTGAAGAATTTGTGAAGGACACAATTAAAAAACGCATCGATGCATACCTAGAAGACAATAGGGTCAAAAATGTCACAGAGTTGATAGACATATTTAAAAAAGAAAAGGAGTATTTTTTAGATACATCACAATTCAAAGAGAATATTATGAAATCATTCAGAGGAAAGTGGGGTAAAAACCCTTCAGGAAAACGTAATCAGGGCGTATTACAAGATTTCGGAAGACATTCGTTTTTAGAATCCGTGAGTCATTTAAGACGCATTCACTTACCGCTTGATTCAGGTATGTGGACTTTTGATTTACGACGCCTTCATACATCACAATTCGGTTACATATGTTCAATCGAAGTGCCGGATGGAATAAAAGTGGGAACATCTAAACATTTTGCACACACATGTGTCGTTTCTGAAGAGAAAGACCCATCTAAAATCATCGAATTTATAAAATCTCTAACGTATACACATGATATTTCCGATGATACTATCGAAAAGTTCAACGGACACAATCACAATGTATTTGTAAACAGTAAGTGGATTTCTATCACAAATGATCCGGAAAAATTAATCAAAAGACTCAAGGAGCTTCGTCATACTACGACTACGAATGATAATGACATCCTCGATTGGCAATCATCTATATGTTGGGATATAGAAAATACACAGATTAATATCAACATGAATGGTGGCCGTTTTTTGAGGCCCATCATTAACTGTGAAAAAGCAAAAAAAGACAATCATAAATTTAGCGAGTTGGAAAAATTTTCGTCTTCACCGGAATTTCTTATTAGCAAAGGATGCGAATATTACGATCCAGAAGAAATCAAAAACATTGTTGTCAAATATGACACTACTGAAACTGGATTCAAGGAACTTACCAAAACATGTCAATTAGGAATTTCAGCGCTGTCTTTACCATTTCTCGAACATAATCCACTTGCTCGTAATAGGTATGCTTGCTCACAAGTTCGTTCTTCGGTTTCTTTATATGCATCAAATTACAGAAAAAGGTATGATCAAACAGCATCACTCATTCATTATGGTCAAAAGCCACTCACCTCCACGGGTTTTATGAAAAAATTGAATAATGACTCATCACCATATGGAATCAATTTGGTAGTCGCGATCGGATGTTTTAATGGTTTCAATCAGGAGGATGCTGTTTTCTTCAATAAATCCGCGGTCGAGCGTGGAATGTTCTCGTCATCGTATATTTCATCGTATGATTTACGGGAAGAAATACAAAGATTTCAAAAACACGGCAATGTGTATATTGGAAATGTTTCTGAAATGACGGACATCAAAATAAATAGTATGAATGATTACAGTAAACTTGATAAGAATGGTATCATAAAGGTTGGGACGGTTATAACGAGTGACACCGTTCTTGTGGGTTCTTACATTGAAACCGTCAATGGTAAAAAGGATAATAGCTTAACTTGTAAGGCGCATGAAGGTGACATGGTTACAAAGGTATATTTGTCGAATACGGAACCTAGAATTGCAAGAATCACAACAATGCAAAATCGGTTCCCGATCTGTGGTGATAAATTTGCATCAAGACAGGCTCAGAAAGCTACGATTGGAATTTTACTTGAAAATGAAGAAATGCCGCATACAGAAGACGGTATCGTTCCTGATATTTTGTTCAATCCACATTCGTTCCCTTCAAGAATGACGCTTGCATATTTTTACGAATTGTTAGTCGGAAGAATTGGATTAAAGTTTGGGTTCATTCCAGAAGTTTCGCCTTTCAATGCAATCGATGATATTCAGGGGAAAATGGAAAAGATACTGGGAGACGAGAGATATTCTGAAGAAACTCTATATTCAGGAGAAACAGGTGAAATAGCTTGTGAGAATGCAGCGGTTGGAATTGTGTACTATAAACGTCTCAAACAACAAGTCGAAGATAAAATATACGCTGTCGGACGTGATGTGCGTGTAGACGAAACAACTAAACAAGCAAAGGGAGGTCGTTCTTCTGGCGGGGGTTTGAAGATAGGATTGATGGAACGTGATGCCCTATTGGCCCATGGCTTATCAAGTTTCGTCAAAGAGTCATACATAGAAAAGGGAGATGGTGCTTATTTTGAGGAAGAATCTAAATTTGGTAAGGTCTCGATTCAGCAACCATATGGGTTTAATCTATTCAAAAAAGAACTTTGTGGTATAGGTCTAAGAGTCGAAAATGTTTTGAAAGAAAATTGAAAGAAAATTAAAACATATAAACACATTTGCTTTCAAAATTAAAATAGAACCATAGGATATGGATGAGTGGGAAAATAATCCTATAGACGCTAAAAACGGAGAACAAATCACAAACGGAGACGTTGTGAATGAATTCACTGAAAAGTATTACAAAACCATTCGAGAATTCAACGAAAGATATGATAAATCTTTCGTCTTTTTGAATGAAAAATTGTCAACCCATTCAAAAAAAATCAAGGACATAATCAAGACTAATTGCATATAAAAATTTGGAAAAATGGCTTGAGAATTGACTTAGAACAGAAACCGAAAATGTAAGAAAGAGAAGAAAGAGAAGAAAGGATGGAGTGTGAAGATTGTAAGATTAATGTGACACCCATCAATATGTTCGTTTATTACGATACAATTATCTGTGATAAACATATCATTTGTGTGGAATGTTATCAGAAATCAATCAAGTAATAAGGAAGATCCTTTATTTTAAGAGACTCGATGAGTTTTTTTAACATTTTCTTGAACTCATCTGAATTTTTTAACTTGTAATATTCCTTGAATTTCGGAAAGTAAGTTGTTTCAAACTCATCCTCGAACAATTTGAATAGATCAAACCAATCTTTCATGAATAACCATAACTTTTGATTGGGATTTAGTTCATAATATGCACACTCTGGTGGAGTCATATCGTAGTGTACATCGTGTTCATTGGGTGCGCAAAGTATTTTTGACTTTGAATAATCAATAAGTTTCCATTTTTTCTCCGTCCCAGACATTTTGACAACGTGTGTAATCGAAATATTTCCGTGAATTATAAATCTTCTATGGAGTTCAATCAACTCTTTTGAAACGTTTGAGACCGCTTCGTGAATTTCTGTTGGTTGTAACATGTACTTATAATCCTTTAACTTTCTTTCATATCTCGGTAAAATCAATAACAACGTGTTTTCTGACACAATTGAGCGAATACGTTCATTGTAAAGAATGGATGTAAAAAATAGTTCGTTTTGATAGTGTTCAAAGTGAGAAAAAATAAGCTTAAAAACACGATTTTTAAACCCAAATACACAACACTCATTGCTCTGTTTCATTATCTTAAAGTTATTACAAGAAAATGAAATCACCTTTTGCTTAAAACTGTTTGTGAATGATCTTCTTTTTTTTGATATCATTGAATTCGTAAGGCAATTAAAAGCCTCCCATTTTTCAACATCAATGTGTTTGATTAATGTTGCTCTTGGTGGAATATCTATTGCTTGCATCTTACATTATAATAAAGTGATATAAAAATTAGACTCAAATACGAAACGCACATAGTGTGATACAAATGAATTCGATGCTAGAGGCACATAAAACGTATGTTTTTCCGAGTATGTAAGGTATGGGATTCAAATAAAAGTTCAACTTGACTTCAACATAATAGTCAAACGCATCTCCGAGAAACAGATTTAAAGACATATAAAAACAAAACGCCATTTTCAAGTTGATATAACAAGACAAAATTCAAGAATGACGTTCAAAACTTTCAAGAAATACTTTGGAAAGAAAAGAGTCGTAAAACCGATTGTTTTTTGCGATTCATTTGACAAGAAGAAACATATGAATTTGAAAAGAAAGAAATTGCCCGATGAAGAATTAACAGTAAAACGGGGTTATGAACCATACTTATGTGATGATATCCATGAAGTTCCAAAAACATTAGATTGGATGCTTAAAGATGATAAGACTAAAGCACAAATTTTGGATAATCAAATGGATAAGTATTGGGCAGAGGAAAGAGAGGAAGAGGAAGATGGAGAGGAAAAACCTTCTATTTATACTCCCCTGAATCTAGTCATGTTTTCGAGTGTGATTTCATCTTATTCTGTTGCGTCAGCTGTATTTCTTTTTCACATGACCATATATTGTCTCGATGTTCTTGGATTTGTCGAATAGACAACGAAGGAAAATAAATAGAAAATGGTCTCCAAGGAATCTTGAATTTTTATGTTACATATATAACAACTTATACATAAGACAATGAAGACAATGAATTTCGGTTTCGCGAATAGAACCGGACTTACTCTTCGCGAAGAATTGTATATTCAGAAACAGACTAAAGTCAATCCATATAATGTGATGAAAATTATTGAAGTCGAGTCCAAAGAGAACTTGAAGAAAGAGTCGAAGGGAAACAAGTTGAAGAGAAACAAGTTGAAGAGAAACAAGTTGAAGGGAAACAAGTCGAAGGGAAACGGATAGAATAAAAATAAACTGTATGTATGCAATTCCATTAGCATTACTATTTATGCCATCTCATTTAGATTTGTTTTTTACCTATTTTACTGTAGATTCTTGTGTGCTCTTCATATTCATATGTGCGTTTGAAATCATATAAAAGTAAGAAGTATATAGTAATAATAGTTAGAACTAATATGTCGCATCTCAAACAATTCAATACAAATCTTATCAATTTTGTAGGCGAGCTTAAAAATATGAATCTTCCAATGAAATCTGAATTGATCCAGTTAGAAAACTTCCTTGAAATAACTAACGTGAACGCTCGATCTGTAATTAGCATATTTCAACGATACTTCTTGCGTGATCTGTTCGTACAAAATATACTGAAGAACAACATTGGTTTTTTTATCATGTACGATGATTTTGAAGACATTCCTGTAAAGGATCGCGAAATTGCGGTGTCTGTGATCGGAAAGATTCAGAATATAGCGAAAGATCTTAAAGATAAGAATGACACTTCCAAGATCTCTGTCATTCTTAAAAATTTGAAGGTTCTATCGTACTTTGCTTACTCTGACCTTGGATTAGACGCAAATAAAAAATTCAAAGACCTCCTATCGACATGAACGTGTAATTCATAAGGGATTCTATTTTTTTCTTACCTAGTTTGGCATCCTTAGTTTTTTCCTTAAATTCCTCTATATTATTCCTCAAAATATGAATCAGTTCTGCCCAATTCGGGTAATATGATGCAATAATTCCAGCGAGTTTCTTTGAAATTAGTGGAATTTGCGCGAGTTGTAACACAAAACACATTTCAGGCGTCAAGTTTTCCTTTTTACTTAGCTTCAACGTATCAATGTAATTACATTGATGTTGATGCTGATGGTGGTGCTGTGACGGATGAATGAAATAACTCTCATCTTTCTCACACTTTTTTACACATGTGTTGATTAAATTACACGTACCCTCTTCGTCCTCTGTTAAGAAAACCAACATGTGATACTTCATCTGGAGACGGATTACAATCTGGACAAATATATCTTCGAACTCTTTATCGACACGTCCTTCAAATATGTAGCATTTATGAATGAAATCACTGGAAAGTATACGTGCTTTTTGCTCTCGGAACCTTCCATCTGTCAAAGAACATTTCAAATCATTAATAGATTTTCTCTCAAAAACCGATATGTTATGATTATTTGATATAATTTGAATGTCTCCGATGTTCAAATTTTGATATGTTATGTTTTTTTGATCTATCTTTTCAAATTTTTTTTGTAATGTGCCCTCACGATAATCTACAATGATGTTCATGATGATGTTATTCAGGATTTTTATCTTTATATATCTTAATTACTAAATAGAGATTATGAAGTTTTCTGCGAAAATGACTTCCTGCACCTTACTGCTTATAGCCGTCATCGCTCTTGTTCTAGTTCTTGTTCTTAACGATCGTCGTAACAAGCGCAAAAAAGAGGGTTTCGAAGGTATTGTTACAAACGATGATGCTGTAGTTGTACTTGAAACCCCTCCTACCAACACAGTTGTTAATAATGCGAACACATCTCCCGACGCTGTTGATATGAGTGAAATCGAATCTGAATTTCTTAAAACCGACGAGAAAGATGGCAATCTTGTTGACGCTCCTGTGAAGAAGACATCCGTAAAACCTACAGAACTTCTCCCCAAGACTGATGCGGCATCGACCTGGGCCGACGCGAACCCCGTATCCGATCCTGGTCTTGATGAGAATCTTCTAGATGCTGGATTCCACGTTGGTGTGAACACGGTCGGCCAGTCTCTCCGCAACGCGAATCTTCAGATCCGTTCGGAGCCAGCTAATCCTGTTTCAAACGTCAGCCCCTGGCTTAACACCACCATATCCCCCGACCTCGAACGTCGTCCTCTTGAAATATGTTCAGACGATGTCGCCGCTGCGTTCAACGTTGTCGGTCTTGGTGGAGGTTCTGAAGAGTTTGCGTCTCTCGCCTAGAATGTTCCTTATAAAAAAAAGGGAACGCAATTTTTAGGAAGATACAAAATCCCCCATTTTCATTATAAATAATAATAGTAGTAAACAATATAATGTTCAATTGATACATAAATGAACCAATGGCTTCTCTTTCAACATCACGAGACTCTGTGTCATTTCATATGAACTACTTGCCATCGTAAGGAAGGAGTAATTTTACGCCTTTACTGTTCTGGGAGACAAACGTAATGTTCTTTATTCTATATGGTAAATTTGCAATCCTCTGTTCCAAAAGTCTCAAGCGATCGAATGGAGTAACGCATTGCATTCGAAAGGGAAACTTTTTAAAGTTTTCCGTGTATTTTTCAGAGAGGAAAATACAAACTTTTTCCAAGCGTTCTAGAAACTTCAAAATTCTGATATCCTCGCCACACATTGAGATACAATCATTCACAAGCATGAAAAAGCGATTTCCCTTAGAATATACACGAGTCGCTTCGAATAAAGTTCCGTTGAAAATCGTGTCATCTTTCACATCGACATTCATTACTAACACCTTCGGGTATCTATGACCTTCGTCCAACTTGCGACATATGATAAAACAGCGATTCTTATCTTGAAACTTTGTAAAGTAAATATAGCACGAAAGATCCTCTGGAATAGCTAGTGCAATCGCACCCGATGAAAGCTTGTTGATGTTTCCAGAATTAAGTCCGACGGAATTGCTTATATTCTTTTCAGGAAGCTGAATCTTTGTTTCATTGAAAAAATGTTTGATGAAATTATCACGATCGTTATTATCAACAAGATGGCTAACGTGGCTTCCTCCGAATAGTTTAGAGCTTACACGCATATTTCAATATCCGAATATTATAAATTTACTATTATCATACGATGTCTTCCTTTTATATGTTGTAATATATAAGCATATATGAGCAAGTATAAGCAAGTATAAGCAAGTATAAGCAAGTATAAGCAAACACATCTAAAAATCGTAAAAATGAATGTATAATTCTATTTAAAATATATGAATATATTATAGAGAATGAATATTTTCGAGTCAAAATCACTAGATTTAATAGAAAACATCATAAAAGATAAGGAGTCTAGTTTGTGTGTAACTTTTCCAAAGCTTGAGACTGCGAATGAATACAGAAAAGTGAAAAAAACTTGCGAAAATGAAACAGAAGATCCCAGTAAATTCGGACTAGATATCAAAATAGTGAAATATGATTCGATTTCCCTGGAAATAGATGTAAAAGAAGAAGACTACATCGTTACTATTTATGGCAAGTATTACATCACCAAATTTATAAATGAAGAATCATTGAAAATTCTTCCGAAAGATGCGTATGATATTGTAAAAATCGATAAAGAAACACATCGCGACGAGATAAATGACATTAGGATTGAAAAACTAAAATATGAAGACGTTAATGTAAATGATATCAAATTCAATGAGGCTTTCAAAAAGAAAAAGAACTTCAAGTGTATTACGAAAAATTCTTACAAATTTAACAGTTTTGTCGTTAATCTGACATGCGAGAAAAGAGGCAGTGGTATGAAGTTCGCTCTCGAAACAGAAGTTCACAGATACGTGAATATTATGTATTATGATGATGAGAATTCAGATGATATGAATGATTTCAAGAAACTTGCTCGTTTCATTTTGATTAGTTGTATTCGCGATACAGTCTATGAAAAAGATATCAAAACACTAAACGAATTGAAAAAGTCAATGGACCACAAAGATTTCAAGGATCGTAGTTGGTATGCTGCACCAAAAACAGTGACTCTTACACGTGAACGATATGAATCTATGAAGTACGACATGTCTAAATCATCAAATGCATACACGGTTACAACTAAGACGGACGGTCTTCGAATGGTTGGATACATCCATTCCGACCAATTCCTATATTTACAAAGTAAAGAACATCATCTTCCTCATTTTACACGTGTAAAGTTTGACAAAAAGTTTGTTGGATCGATAATTGATGGTGAATTCGTGAGTGAGTTGAAAGACAAGACACAAGTATCTCATTATTTGATTTTCGACATCTACAAATCTGGTGAAGAAGATTTACATTCAGAATCATTCGATACTCGACAAGAAAGACTTACGGAGTTGATGAAAACAAAGGATGCTTCTCAAATTGAATATGACATTATCCAGAAAGAGTTCAAGCCAATTTCAAATGATACTATATTCAATGAAAGTGAGTCTCAAATGAGACCTCCACTTACTTATCATATAGATGGACTCATTTATACATCTACGAAATCAATCATAGATATGGAAAAAGATAAAAACGATGGTTTCTTAAATGTATTCAAATGGAAGGATGCCGATACTTTATCTGTTGATTTCAAAGTGGTCTTCGACAAAATAGAAAAAAAAAGAATCAAAGTTGGGAATGATATCGTTATCAAAGATTATCAAGTGTGTGATATCCATTTGAACAATAGGAAGGAACAAAGGATTGGTAAGCCCATCAATTATCACAAATTTATTGAAGGTGATATCGAAGAAACACGACTTGGTGTCGTTAGCTTTCAACCATTTTTACCAGAAAATGAAGATGCTTCCAAATTGGTTGTCGAAAGAGAGCAAAACAAAATATATTGTATGAAGGAATTCGATGACTATTCCAAGGACTATTCCATGGACTATTCTCAAGAAATTACAAATACAAGTATCGTCGAATGTACATGGCACTCGAGTCGTAAAGTCGGTGGTAAAAAGATCCCCGGTAAATGGATACCGATACGTATTCGACAAGACAAATCATATCCAAATGATTACAGTGTTGGTATTGATATTTGGAAATCTTTGAATGAACCAACACACGAACCAATCACAAAAGATATGATTACTGGAATTAAAGAGATTCCTCCAATTGATGAGAAGCGCAGAATTTACTATTCAAACAAGGAAAGATTCAAATCAAAGAAGACATCAACACAACGTGCAGACGATAAAACAATACGCGATTTTCATCGTCTCAATGTAAAAGCAAGTTTATTCTCGCGAATTGGAGGAAAGAATTCGAAATTACTTGATATTTGTTCTGGATGCGGTGCAGATAGTCCGAGATACTTAGACTATTTCGACGAAGTAGTTGGTATTGATCTGTCTTACAATAATATAGAAAACGGCAACGATGGTGCGTATAAATTGCTAAATCTTGTGCTAAATGACAGACGTGTAAATACATACAGAACACGTTCAAAATTCATGTTTCTTGTTGGTGATGCGTCAAAACCATTCGAAGATCCAAAGACCTTCTCTGGTATTTATGAAAATATAGCAAGAGATACTGAACTATTTGCCAAAAAGCAAACTTTCGATGCAATGACTTCGATGTTTTCCATTCATTACATGTTTGAGAACGAAACGAAATTCAAAACATTGATCATGAACATTCATAACAATGTCAAAATAGGAGGATACTTCGCAGGTTGTACATATGATGGAGAAAAAATCAACGAGGATCTACAAACGGATGATGAAATCAATGTCGAAATTGGAAACGAAAAAGATAAAAGTGGAAACGAAAAAGATAAAAGAAATATTCTCAAAATTACACGTGATTTCAAAAAAGATACGACTTTTGAACCTAACAAAACATCACTTGGAAAAAAAATTAACGTGCGTGTTGCATCAATTGGTTCGGCATTCCCCGAATACTTGGTTAATTTCAATTATCTTATCAAGGTTCTTGAAAATATTGGTTTTGATGTCATTCACACATATACTTTCAAGGAAATCTACTACTCGCAAGATAAAAACGAAGGATTTAAAAAATTTGTATTAACCGAAGATGAACAGAAATTCTCGTTTCTCTATCGTTCATTCGTATTTAAAAGAAACACAGTTCCTAAAACAATCCATGACATTTCAATATTATTTTAATATCCTACTATAGTAACTGCAATACATGCATCCATTCTTTGTTTTTTTGGGTTTTTGTGGTATTTTTGTAAATGGCTTTGAAGGCAAATTGACACAAAAACAACAGAAATATAAGAACGACCTCGTAAATGAAGATTTACATTGCGTTATCTGTTCAGGTCCCGCAGGAAGTGGAAAGACTGCGATCGCAACAGAAACGGCAGTCGAGTTATTACATAATAAGAGGTTCAATAAGTTGATACTTACCAAACCATTAGTTACGGTAGAAAATGAAGAAATCGGCTTTCTCCCGGGGGATGTCAGTGATAAGATTTCACCTTATGGAAAATCCATGACAGATTACTTGAAGAAATACGGTTGTTGTGAAGATAAAATAGAATTCCTTCCTTTGGGATTCATGAGAGGATTGACTTTTGATGATACCATAATAATTGCGGATGAAATGCAGAATTCAAGTCCGGCGCAAATGAAGATGTTGTTAACCAGAATAGGGAAGAATTCTAAAATTATCATAACTGGTGACAAGGATCAAAGTGATCTAAACATAGATATAGACGGATTGACCGACTTTACACGGAAATTGTATTTGAAATACTCGGCATTTTACTGGAAAATGTTCCAGGATGGTCTATCAATGATAGAATTGGAAAAGGGTGACATAAAACGGTCAGAGTTTGTTAAAAAGATAGTGAGTATTTATGAATAGTTAGACTCTGACTATCTCAATCTCACTGCCTCATTGGTTTTGCGGGAACATCAATAGAACGTCTATTCATCATGTCCTCCATTCGTTTCGATAATTCATCAATTTTTTCATCCTTTTGTTCAATCGATCCGTAATTCGATACATTTTGAATATTCTCCGTTTGGTGACTCGATAAATCTTGTTTCGATATAAAATCAAAACTATGGGACATGCTAGATCCCCCGTTTCCCTGAGAGGAGCAATCTACATCGACAAAACTATAATTATCACTATATCCACCTCCCATTTCACTAATTGAAAATGATGAAGGACCTGTGGGTTCTACCGCAGGTGTCGCGTGTCTCGTTCGCACAACAGGCTTTTTCTGCTTTTCGTTTACTTTTTGTAGACTCATCATTTTTATGTATCCTAAAATTTGATTACCTACATGAATCTGATTCGTTCTTCCTACTACGAGCGTAGGAACACTCTTAATATACGGAGGAAGTTTTTTTCGAATAGCTGGGTCATCGATGCAGACGAATCGTAAACTATTTCTAACTGGTGTTTCGTTGATCTGACCTACAATCTTTTTACAATTTTGACATTTATTGCTATAAAACAGCAATGAAACATCTGTCATGATATTATTATAACACAATATATTAAATTTTGATCATTTTTTACGCAGTTTGAAAAAATTAATATGTCTAGTTATAGTATATACAATGATGCGCACAAATACTTTGAACGTTCTTAAAAAGGTATTCATTCTATTTTTAGTGATAAATGCTTTATTTTGGGGATTATTTCCTCATTCGAAGCATTGCCAGGTAGCCTCGATGCTTGGACTTGTTAAGTGTCCTCCACATTGGATACACGTATACGTCATGGGACTTGGCTCGTTTGTTTTGGCCTTATACTTAGAACAAGGAGACGCAGGTTTCTTCTAATTGAGATGTGTTTCATGATGTCATTTGATACAAAAAAAAACCGTGTTTGGTTCTTTTTTCATTTTTATTTTGTTTTTGTGGACGTAAGTCCTTTTTTTATGCTTGATAAGAAACATGACCAAATGAGATCATGGATCCTTCCTCAATCAAATGTGCATAATCGCAACATCCAAGTGAATGATATTCATCCATTGAATCATCATCATCAATCCCATCATCCTCAAGTGTTGCAAGAATCTTTGCACCAAATGCGACCTGACGATCTGTAGGTGGTGACTGCAATTCAGATTCGTAATATGCCTCTGCCATAGGGATGCAATCGCACTCCGCAATCGGAAGGAAATTGACATCCACTGGCAGACTGCCATAATATGGGTGAGGAAGCGCAGGCAAAGCATAACTTCCCTTCAATTCAGGTGTAGTATCATGCAACGCACGAATCATTCGTCTCATATAGTCATCATCATCATCATCATCTGTTGCTGGGAATAAATTCCTAGAAAGAGAATCGGAAATAAGAGAATCGGAAATGCCATATTCTCTCATATCCTCGATCATCTCAACCTCAGCTAAACTAATCTCAATGAAACTCATCAATTAATGTGATAAGTGTTGTTGATTCTTTTGTAATTTTAAGGATTATAAATTCAAGGGGTCCAAATAACCCATTTTTACTCCTTTGTAGGTCAAGTATTACAGTATTACAGTATTATAGTATGTTTGTGTAATTATTGGATTTTGTTTGTTTAGGTTTGTGTGGAGTTTGTTTTGATAATAAAATATAGGCAAATATCAATAAAATTACCAAAAAAAACCGTGTTTGGTTCTTTTTTCATTTTTATTTTGTTTTTATTTTTTATTTTTTCATCTTTCATCGAGTTAGTAACGCATCTTGTTCCCCTTGTAGTAGCTAATCTCGTAAAGTGCCGCAATCTCGGGCCGATACGGCATCACCACATTATAAGTATCCCATTTAATGAATTTTCGACCAATATGTGCCTCATTGCCATAATTGAAAT
>Ga0257110_1000395_pt1 | contig 21973 bp, 29 predicted proteins | sample LP_taG_7_FD_190184 | JGI IMG/M metagenome (GOLD analysis project Ga0257110, IMG submission 190184) | Marine microbial communities from Northeast Subartic Pacific Ocean, Canada - LP_J_2015_P26_10m | ecosystem: Environmental > Aquatic > Marine > Oceanic | place: Canada: Northeast Subartic Pacific...
GATCTGAACACAGCAGCATGAAAGTTTTACTAGAACGTGGACCTTTTAGGTTTGTTGAAAAAGGTATCATTGAACTCAATGGTAAACCTGATTATAGATTACAGGAGCAAGACTATTACAATCGTAGGTGGTTTGATGTTTACCTGTTTGACAACCAGGCACAATGTCTTCTAGCAATGGAAGACTCAGAGTATCCTAAGTGGTTGACAGGTAAACCTTGCTACATAAAAGACAGTGTATGTTCTCAAGTCACGGATGGACTCTAACAGCACTGGTCGGGATACAACCCAATGAGTTTCTTGTTTCTCTAAAGAACAAGTGGCGTGCATGGATCTTAGAAGCAGGGTAGGAATTCTATCCTGTTTTTTTTTTTCTATATAGATGTAGATTTCAATTTTATTAAAATGTCAATACAAGGAAAAGCAGCAAAGTCTGCAAGTGGAGCATCAATGTCAAAATATGATGTTGAGGTTGAAAAAAAACTTGAAATTATTGAAGCAAGATTGGCTGAGATTGAGGTAAAAATTTATGAACTTAGTAATCATCAACATGAAGCACCATCACAGTTAAATGATAATAAAAAATTAGATGTGCTTTGGAGAATGGTAGAAATGATGGAACCTAATTTTGAAAAACTTGCTAAAAGATTGGGATCTTGATATAATATAGTGTAGATAATAGTACAATATGGCACAATATGTGAAGAAAGCGTTAGTCCTTGGCGCTGGTGGATTTATTGGAAGTCACATGGTTAAGAGACTTCGTAAGGAAGGATACTGGGTTCGTGGAGTTGATGTAAAACTTCCTGAGTTTTCTGAAACAGAGGCTAATGAATTTATTACTGTTGATCTTACCCACTATGATCATGTTAGACAGTGTTTAAAATTCAAAGGGTATCTGGGTAATTATCATAATGAAATTCCTCATCAAATGGTAGAACCGTTTGATGAGATTTATCAGTTTGCTGCTGATATGGGTGGTGCAGGTTTTGTTTTCAGTGGTGAGAATGATGCGCAGATTATGCAGAACTCTGTGACTATTAATCTACACGTTCTTCGTGTAGTAAAAGAAATGGGTGGAGATTACCCTAAAATTTTCTATTCTGGATCTGCTTGTATGTATCCAGAATATAATCAACTAGACCCTGACAATCCAGATTGCCGTGAAGAATCAGCATACCCCGCAAACCCAGACTCAGAATACGGATGGGAAAAACTTTTCTCTGAGCGCCTCTACCTTGCGTATAATCGTAATCATGGCATTCCTGTTAGGATTGCTAGATATCACAACATTTTTGGTCCAGAGGGGACCTGGGATGGTGGAAGAGAGAAGGCTCCTGCCGCAATTTGTAGAAAAGTAGCATATCTTCCTGAAGTTGGTGGATCAATTGAAGTGTGGGGGGATGGAAAGCAGACTCGTTCATTCTTGTATATTGACGAATGTATTGAAGCAACACGTCGTTTAATGGATTCTGATTTCATTGGACCAGTAAACATTGGTTCAGAAGAAATGGTAACAATTAATCAACTTACTGAGATTGCTGGTAAGGTATCAGGCAAAGTAGTTCGTAGGATGCACAAACTAAATGCTCCTCTAGGTGTTCGTGGACGTAACTCCAACAACGATCTTGTGCGTGAGAAACTTGGTTGGGATTATTCTCAATCACTTGAAGAAGGTATTCGTATCACATACAATTGGATTTTATCTCAAATTAATTCATGAAAAAAGCACTGATTACTGGAGTCACAGGTCAAGATGGATCTTATCTAGCAGAGTTTTTATTGAATAAAAAATACAAAGTATATGGTATTAAAAGAAGAAGTTCTTCATTCAATACCAATAGAATTGATGAAATTTTTGAAACTGATAAAAATTTTAAGTTGTATTATGGGGACCTCACAGATTCCACAAATATTATTAGATTGATTCAAACAATACAACCTGATGAAATTTATAACTTAGGAGCACAGAGTCATGTAAAAGTGTCATTTGAAACCCCAGAATACACTGCAAACAGTGATGCTATGGGAACTCTACGTATTCTAGAGGCAATAAGAATTCTTAAGATGGAGAATGTAGTTAAATTCTATCAAGCATCCACCTCTGAAATGTTTGGTAAAGTTCAACAAATTCCTCAAACTGAGATAACTCCTTTTTATCCAAGATCACCTTATGGTGTAGCAAAATTATATGCTCATTGGATTACAAAAAATTATAGGGAGGCATATGATATTCATGCAAGTTCAGGAATTTTATTTAATCATGAAAGCCCAAGGAGAGGTGAAACTTTTGTAACTAAAAAAATTACAATGGGATTGAATAGGATTAAAAATGGAAAGAATAATTGTTTATATCTTGGAAATCTAGATGCTAAAAGAGATTGGGGACATGCTAAAGATTATGTTGAAGCAATGTGGTTGATGTTGCAGCAAGATGAACCAGATGATTATGTTATTGCTACTGGTGAGCAGTATTCAGTTAGGGATTTTGTAGAAGAATCTGCATCTTACTTTGGTTTTGATATTGAGTGGGTGGGTCAAGGACTTGATGAAGTAGGTGTTGATAAAAATACTGGAAAAACAATTGTTAGAATAGATGATAAATATTTCAGACCTGCTGAAGTTGAAACTTTATTAGGTGATGCCACAAAGGCAAAAGAAATCTTAGGTTGGGTGCCTAAAGTTTCTTTTAAAGAATTAGTTAAGGAAATGTGTCTTTATGAATAGTCAGAGTCGAGTCTATGTTGCTGGCAACACTGGATTAGTGGGGTCTGCAATTATTCGTATGCTTCAAAGGAAGGGGTATGTAAATATTTCTTTATCTCCTTCAAGTGATTTTGATCTTCGTCAACAAGAAGATGTAGAAAGATTTTTCAGAGATAATGAACCAGAATATGTTTATCTTGCAGCTGCAAAAGTAGGGGGTATTCTTGCTAACAGGGATTTTCCTGCGCACTTCATCTATGATAATTTGATGATTCAATCAAATATCATTCATGCTGCTAGGAAATTTGGTGTTAAAAAACTTTTGTTTCTTGGATCTTCTTGCATCTATCCTAAGGAATGCCCACAACCAATCAAAGAAGAATACCTTTTGACTGGTCCCTTAGAACCTACAAATGATGCATATGCAATTGCTAAGATTGCTGGCATTAAGATGTGTCAAGCATATCGTAAGCAGTATGGATTCAATGCAATCTCTCTAATGCCTACTAATCTTTATGGACCAAATGATAACTTTGACCTTGAGTCATCTCACGTTCTTCCAGCATTGATTCGCAAGTTTGATGAAGGTAAGGATGTAATTGATCATGATCTTGGAGGACCTTTCAATCCATCAATTAGTCTTTGGGGCGATGGAACACCCAAGAGAGAGTTTCTTCATGTTGATGACCTTGCAGAAGCTTGCTTCACTGCCATGGTCAATTATGATAGTGATGAACCTCTTAATGTTGGAACTGGTGAAGACATTGAGATTGGTGCTCTTGCGAGGATGATTTCTGATGTAGTTGGTTTCAATGGTGGTATTATCTGGGATACTGATAAACCTAATGGAACACCAAGAAAAGTTCTTGATGTTACTAAAATTAAATCTCTTGGTTGGGAACCTAAGATTAAATTAAAAGATGGAATTAAAGAGACCTATGATTGGTATAAACAAATTTTAATGGAGAAAAACTGATGGATTTAAGTGTTGTATTGGGTGGTAGGGATGACAATTATGGTGAACAATTTATTGATAGATTAGAGCAAGCAGTATCACATAATCTTAAACTACTTGATAGTTCAGGTATTGATTATGAAATGATTGTGGTTGATTTCAATCCAATCAATGAGCAGTATCTTTATGTTAATTCTTTAATGGAAGAAGTTCTTCAACACCCTAGAGTGAAGAATTTAATTGTTGACCCTTCAGTATCTGTTGCTGAAGATTTAACACCTTCAACTTACTATGAGTATTTTGCAAAAAATGCTGGATGTAGAATTTCAACAGGAGAGATGATCTTCATCACTAACTCTGATATTATGATGACAGAAAAATTAATTGAAGAAATTAAAAAAGAATTTGATAGTGATAAAAAGAATGATGTTTTTTATAGAGTTAGATATAGAGGCGATATTTCATTAGGAGATTCTCCTTCACTAGATCCTAGATTAATTCCCAATGGTGATGTTTTAACTGGACCATTAAATGGATGGGGTGATCCTGAACAAGTTTTGGATTTGTATGAGAATCTAAAACATCACAATCTTCTTGGTGAAGATCCAGTTATTGGTTTGTGGTCTGGAGATGCATGTATGTTCTCAAGAGATGTATTCTTCAATGTTGCTACAGCATACAATGAAGGTGATTTTAGTCATAGGACTAACAAAAATCAATCAAATATGGATACTGAAATTCTATGGAATTTAAAACTTAAAGGTAAAGAACTCAAATTGATAGATGCTCCTTATTATCACATTTATCATGGACATCCTCTTCCTAGAGATAATAGTAATTATACTAAATTAAAGTATGAAAATAAATCTGACTGGGGATTTATTAAGTATAACAAACAATCAATCAATGATAACACAGAAATTATTATTAATGGAGAAATTGAATGGAACTAAAAAAATTTATTGTCACCACTACAATTAATAAACCAACAATTGCCACACGTAAGTTTACTGAATTTAAAGATTGGACTTTAGTGGTTGTTGGAGATACAAAAACACCTCACTCAGAATACGAAGATCTTAACTGTGTTTACTTATCTCCTAATATGCAGGAGGAGATAAGTAAAGAACTTTCTGACATTATTGGGTGGAAGAGTATTCAACGTAGAAACATTGGTCTGCTATTTGCATATCAACAGGGTGCTGATATTATTGCCACTGTTGATGATGATAATATTCCTTATGATGACTGGGGTAAAGATATTTTTGTTGGTCAGGAAATTCAGTGTGATCTTTATGAACCTATTGATTCTGTATTTGATCCTCTTTCAGTAACTAATACACCTCATATTTGGCATAGAGGATATCCAATTGAATTATTAGGAAGTAGGCATCAAGTTGAATACAAGGGAAAGGTTAAGCGAAAGGTTTTAGTTCAGGCAGATCTTTGGGATGGTGATCCTGATATTGATGCTATGGCAAGACTTACAATGAAACCAATTGTAAAATATGATGTAGAGAAACCATATTGTTCTAATAAAATTGCACCATTCAATAGTCAAAATACATTTTTGGCAAGAGAGGTAATTCCTTATTATACAGTTCTACCTCATGTAGGACGTATGGATGATATCTGGGGATCTTACATTCTTCAACACTATTTTCCAAATAGTGTTGTTTATAATAAGGCATCAGTATATCAAGATAGAAACGTTCAAGATTTAATCACTAATCTTGAGAAAGAAATTATTGGTTATCGTAATACTTACAAACTTCTCAATAATCTAGAAAACTTTATGGATTATCTACCAGAGGATACTAAAAAATTTTATAATACATATAGATCTTGCTTTTAAATGAAAGGTATTATACTTGCTGGTGGAAATGGAACAAGATTGTATCCATCATCTCTAGTTGTGTCAAAACAATTAATGAATGTGTATGATAAACCTCTAATTTATTATCCACTTAGCACTCTGATGTTAGCAGGCATTAGAGATATTTTAATAATTACTAATCCAGGACAAGAAGACCAGTTTAAAAAACTCTTTTCTGATGGTTCTCATTTAGGTATCTCCATATCATACAAGGTTCAAGAAAATCCAAATGGATTACCTGAGGCATTTATTCTTGCTGAAGAATTTATTGGTGACGATGATGTTTGTATGATTCTTGGGGATAATATTATCTTTGGTAATGATTTGGATAACATTTTAAAGAACTGTCAAAATCAACCTGGTGCAACTATTCTTTCATATCCAGTCAGAGATCCTGAAAGATTTGGTATTATTGAATTTGAAAGTTTTGATCAAGGTCCCATAATTTCTATTGAGGAGAAACCAGAGAATCCAAAATCAAATAGAGCACTAATTGGTATTTACTTCTTTGATAATCGATGTATTAAATATTCAAAACAATTAAAACCATCTAAAAGGGGTGAGTTGGAAATTATTGATCTTTGTAAGAAGTATCTTGAGAATGGAGAATTAAATGTAAAAAATTTAACTAGATCTATGACATGGATAGATGCTGGAACTTTTGAGTCTTTATTGTTAGCATCTAATTTTGTGTCTAATTGTGAGAAGATACAATCTTATAAAGTATCTTGTCCAGAAGAAGTTGCTTACAAAAATAAATGGATAGATGGTAAGCAGTTGTTGAAGTTATCTGAGACATATCCTAAGAGTGGGTATGGAGATTATCTTGCAACTATCATTGAAGATTATTGACTAGGGATAATTATTAGAGTATAATACTGATGAGTGCATATCATATATGAAAAACTTAGCTATTGGATTTTCATCTCTCAGACCAAAACAATATTCTGAAGAGGTATGTGATTTTAGGGAGAAAGAGTATTTTGTATGCATTAGACAAATACTAAGAATTTTACCACAGTCATTTGATTTTATTTTATGTGAGAATACGATTGACTCTGAATCAGATATTAAAAATGATGATCTAAGAAATCTCATCAAAGATGTTGATCTATGTGCTACTGGTAGTGGATCAAATATTGGTTCTGATAATAAAGGAGTTGGAGAATTATCACAACTTAAGACAGCACTTGAACAAGTCAATCCATCTGATTATGAAAATATTTCATATGTCACAACAAGAGGTGTGTTAACTTGTCCATATGTATTTGAGAAGACAGAGAGACTTGAAAAACAAGCCTTACTTGGAAATCCAGATTTTATTTGGATGGATGGAAGAACTTCTCCAGCAAGTTCAAATCTTTTCAATGATCAATTTTTCTCCATGAAATCAAACATCATGGTAGATTTTTCAAATTTTAGTTTCAATAGATTTGATTATCTAATTAATAATCACATTGGTTCTGAGTATAATCTCTATGATTTTGTTGCTCAAAATAACATTGATTATGAAGAGCTAAATTATCTTGGTAGAATTCGTAATGATTGGAGTGCAAATGGCATTCCATTTGATGCTAATAATTTTCATTTTTGTTAGAGGTAACTATGATTGAAGGATGGACTAATTTAGATAAGGGTGAAACTAGTTTTCCTTATGCTGACATTTGCAATGAGGCAGTGTCTGACAATAAAGTCTTTGATAAATTTAAAAAAGATCCAAGATACATATCTATTCTTGAGCATGTATCTCCAGAGCAAGGACTCAAATATATTGAGGGAATTCAACAGTATGATTTAGATCAAGATCTCATAGAGTCATTTAAAGAAAATGATTTGTATGGTGGATCTTCAAAAGTAGGATATGATTTACCATTTGGTACTATCTCACCATCCACATTAAGGTATATGCAAAATGCATTGGATATTTCACATTTCTATAGTGAGGGAGAACTCAATAGAATTGTTGAAATTGGTGGTGGATATGGTGGATTATGTAAAACAATTAGTTGTCTTTGCGATTTTGAAGAGTATCACATTTATGATATTGAACCAGCAGCAAAATTGCAAGAAAAATATCTGTCTAAGTTTGATATCAATGGAAAAATAATTCATCATTCAACCATTGAGAAGTTGGAGGACATTGATTTAGTTGTCAGTAACTATGCTTATTCTGAATTGAATGAAGAATTGCAATCTAGTTACTATGAAAATATTATTTCTAATGCTAAAAAAGTCTATATGATCTTGAATAGAGGACAGGTGAGCAGACAAATTTTTCTTAATAGAGCAGAGAAGGATTTTGACATTAATGTTGAAAAGGTTCTTGACTTTTGGCCACCAAATGGTTATCTTTACTATACAACAATGACAAGAAAATGAAAATCAGAGAAAAGATTTTACCAGTTCTTCAACCTGTTGGTGGTGATGAAGAGATTAAAAACTTGTCAGAATCTATTAGTAATGGATGGTGGGGGAAAGGACCAAAGGTTGCTGAATTTGAAAAACAATTCGCAGAAATGGTTGGATCTAAGTATGCTGTAGCAGTGACCAGTAATACTGCAGGTCAAGATCTTGTAATCAAAGCACTTGGTCTTAAGGGGTGTGACATCATTAGTCCAACTATGTCTTTTATGACTACCGCAGTGGTCCCTTTGTGGAATGATTGTACATCCACAATTGCAGATGTTTTAGATAATACATTATGCATTGATCCAGAAGATGTTCGTAAAAAATTAAAATTAGATACAAAGTTAATTATTGCAGTCAATTTTGCAGGTGTACCTGCACCCATTGATGAAATTCGTAAATTTTATAATGGGTTTATTTTGGAAGATTGTGCCCATAGTTGCTACACACCTGGAGCTGGATCAAAGGGTGATGCTGCTGTATGGTCCTTCCAAGCAGTCAAAACAATGCCTTGTGGTGATGGAGGCATGATCACTACTAATGACAAAGAACTCTATGAGAAGCTTGTCCTCATGACCTGGATGGGAATTACAAGCACTTATTCACGCACAAACAGTTTGGGTGGAACTCCTGGATACTCATGGGATTATGATGTTGATACTTTAGGATATAAATGTTATATGATAGATCTTCAAGCAGCAATTGCACTTGAGCAAATGAAAAAATTACCAAAACATCTTGAGTGGAGAAGACACATTCAAAAGTGTTACAATGAGGGGTTGTCTGGTCTGATTAGGAATCCTGCATGGTCTGAAACAGTTCAACATTATGGAGCAAGAGTTCCTTCTATTGAACGCAATGAGTTGATTAATTATCTTGCTGATAAAAAAATTCATACTAGTGTTCATTACAAACCACTTCACAAACACAAAATTGTAAATCAAAATTGTGAATATAATGTTGCTGATAAAGAATGGAAAAAGTTGATTAGTCTTCCTTGTCATCCAGGTATGACACAGGAGGACATTGATTATGTGATTTATTGGATTAAACAATATTATCATGAGAAATCAATCACATCATATGATGGTAAAACTGCCATCTATCATGGCACCATAGTAGTAGAGGATTAATATGTATTTGGATCTTTATAAAATTAATGGGACTCAAAACAATGATACTAACCCCTGTTTTGGCAATCCTGAAACATACCCAAACTTTCAAGAGAAGTTGAGTGAGTTCAAAGAACTTCTGGTTGATCTTGTTGATAAGAATGAATCAAAAACTTTCTACAAGTTTGGTGATGGTGATTATTTCTTCCTTAAAGGTGAGTCAGTTGGTAGTGCAACACCTGGTCGTAGAGCATTAAGTAAACCATATAGTCAGATTGATCATCAGGCATTCAAAGATGGTGCAAGAGAATGTGACTATTATACTTGTGAAATTTACCCTGATAATCGCCAAAAATTTAATGAGGTTCTCTCTGGAGTAAATATTGACTATCCAGCAGAGTTTGGATATGGATTAGTTATTAATAAGTGGTTGCTCCAAACCTTTGCTGGAAAGATTGGTTTGATTGGTGCAGATATGAAAATGAATATCATTCATAATGTTATTGAAGCACCTCAGTATCAAGAGTATCTTGGACTTGAAAAGTTTGAAGATTATGTATCTCTCCCCCAAAAATTTGCATGTGATGATATTGATGCAACTGAAAAAATGGTTGGGGAACAATTGAAAAATACCACATCTAAGATTTTTTTGATGGGCATGGGACACGTTAAGTCTGGTTTAATACATAGACTTAAGAAGTATACTGATGCTGTGTTTCTTGATGTTGGTGCTTCTATTGATGCTCTTGCAGGTGTTATTGATGTAGAAAGACCCTATGCTGGAGATTGGACCAACTATCAAATTGATGAACCAGAATTATATTCTGGAGTTGATTACCTGGCATATGAAGGAAAAGGTAATCATATTCTCCTAGAAAGAAATTAGTAAATAAAATATTCTATTGGAGGTTAGTTAATGAGGAGAATATTAATTGGTTATAAAGGAATCTTTCTTTTACCAAGACTTCTGTCTGAGGGTATTACAGAGAGTTTTCTTGATGATATGAAAAGTATTATGGACAATCATAAAGAAATGATCTATAATCATCTTGGTGATTGTCATATAGATTTTATTTTTAGTTCATATGAAAATGAAGAACTGGAAAAATTTTACACAAATTATCTCAAACCTATCTCTTATAGTCACATACCATCATCAAATTGCACTACATCTGCAACTTGGAACCCACAACTTTTACATCATAAAAACTTGATATCAAAGATCAAAGAGCAAGATGATTATGATTTATTCATAATCACTAGACCAGATATTAAATTTTTAAGAAATTTTGATACATTTAATATTGATGAGTCAAAATTTAATATTGTGGTGGAACACAATGGGTACACAAAAAACTGTGATGATAATTTTTGGGTGTTTCCAAGAGAACATTTACAGTATTACGAAAGTTGTATAGATAGCATGATTGGTCAAGGAAAGATTACACATGAAATTAATCATGAATTGAACAGATTGAATGTGCCAATTAATTATCTTACAGAGTATTTGTGTACTATGGAGATAGGACAAGATATATTTTCAACTTACAAATATAAGTGGGAAAAATTTGTATGGACAAAAGATAACCCACCCACTGCACCATGGGGTATGATTTCTGATGAATGAACTAGTAGAAAAACCATGGGGTTCTTATACAAACCTGATGGATGAACCTTACACAAAGGTAAAAAAAATTGTAATTAAACCTGGACAATCTCCTAGTTATCAATATCACTTTAAGAGAAGTGAGATTTGGGTGGTTGTTCAAGGCATTGGAAAATGCAAGATTGATGATCAGATTACCACTCATGAAGCAGGTGATGTGATTTATATTTTGAAAGAACAGAAACATCAATTCACTAACGTTGGAAATAGTGATTTAATATTTGTTGAGATTCAACTTGGAGACTACTTTGGAGAGGATGACATTGTGAGGTTAGAAGATAAGTATGGTAGAGTATAAGGTATTACTTACCACTAGTGGTATTGGATCTAGATTAGGCAATCTTACAAAATTTACAAATAAAAGTTTAGTTCGTATTGGTGATAAACCTGCAATTTCACACATCATAGACTCTTATCCTGATGATGTAGAATTTGTAGTTACTCTTGGACATCATGGTTCACAAGTACAACAGTATATTACTCTTGCTCATCCAGAAAGAAAAATACAATTTATAGAAGTTAATAACTATGTGGGTGAGGGAAGCAGTCTCCTTTACTCAATTTCTTTGTGCGAGAAACACTTGCGTTGCCCCTTTATTTTTCATGCATGTGATACTATTCTACCAAAAAATTACATTGAATCATTTGAATTTAATTCAAACTGGTCCATAGGTGGTAGTGGAGAGAATAGTCAGGCATATAGAACTATCAATTGTGTGAATGGTAAAATTGCCTCTATCAATGAAAAAGGCGAACAAAATTTTGATTTTGTTTATGTGGGGGTTTCTGGTTTCAAAGATTATGAAAAATTTTGGAGTGTTTGTAATCAAATTTTATCTTCTGTCAAGACAAGTGAACTAAGTGATTGTCATGTTATTAGAAAAATGTCTGACTTCTCAGTCATTGAGATTGATGATTGGTTTGATATTGGTAATATTGATTCATTAAAGAAAACAAAATCAAAAATTAAAGGAACCATCAATGTTCTTGATAAAGAGGATGAGAACATTTTTGTCATTGGTGATCATGTTATTAAATTTTTCTACAATAAAAAGATTTGTTCTGATAGAATCTCAAGAACTAAAAATCTATCAGGATTAGTTCCTGATATAGTTTCAAGTTCAGAAAATTTTTACAAATATAAATTTGTAAAAGCAGATTTACTTGCTGATACTATTAATAGTACACAATTTATTCAGTTATTGGAATGGGCAGATAAAAATCTATGGACCTCTAAAAAAGATAAGTCATTCAAAGAGAATGCTTTATCATTTTATAAAGATAAAACTTTAAAAAGAATTTCAAAGTTTTTAGATAAGTATAATCTTGAAGATGAATCAGACATTATAAATGGAATTCAGGTTCCCCCATTGAGGGAGATGATTGAGCAGATTAATTTTGATGATTTGATTGGAAAAAAACCCACAGGTTTTCATGGTGATTTCATTCTTGATAATATTTTAATTAATGACCAGGGATTTACATTGATTGACTGGAGACAAGATTTCAATGGAAGTATTGATGCTGGTGATATGAATTATGACATTGCTAAATTAAATCATAACTTGATTCTAAATCATCATGTCCTATCAAATAATCTTTTTACAATAAATTCCAAAGATGAAATTACTTGTGATGTGTATGTAAAGAAGTCTCATCTTGATTGTAAAGAATACCTCAAAACTTTCTGCAAATTTAGGGGTATTTCATATGATTACATTCAGGTGTTGACCTCTCTCATTTGGATTAATATGTCTCCTCTTCATGAACATCCTCTTGATATGTTTTTATATTATTTTGGTAAGCATAATTTATTCTTGAGTCTCTGATGAATTTTCCCAAATATTATATTGGTCCAATGAGTAAAAATGTTGTTGATTGTGTGATTGATCACAGCAAACAGCATCCTATTGGTCTTATTCCATCAAGAAGGCAAGTTGATTGGTGTGGTGGATATGTAAATAAATGGAATACTGAATCATTTACTGAGTATGTAAGAGAGAAGAGTGACTCAGTATTGCTGTGTAGAGATCATGGAGGAGAGAATCAAGGACTTGAGCAAGATGATGGACTAACATCTTTTACTAAGGATAATCAAAATTTTAATCTGATACATATAGATCCTTTTAGAGTATCTAACAATATGTTGGACGCTGCTAAATGCACAACAACAATTATTCAATGTCTTTATGAATCAAATAAAGATACAATGTATGAAGTTGGCACAGAAGAGGCTATCTATAAGTATCAACCTGATGAACTTAAATGGTTTCTTGAATATTTAAAGATGGGTTTAGGTGATGCTTTTAATCAAATTAAATATGCAGTGGTTCAATCAGGTACAGGACTTGATTTATCTACAAGAACTAATACAGGAAACTTTAGTAAAAGAAGATTGAAAAATTTCATCAAGGTGGTGAAAAAATATGGTGTTATGAGTAAAGAACATAATGGAGATTACCTTACAGATTCTTTTGACGTTGAATTAAGATTTGAATGTGGTTTAGATGCCATCAACATAGCACCAGAATTTGGACAGATTGAGTCTGAGTTTTATTTGAATGAATGTAAGAAGGATAAAAAATTATTTGAAGAACTTTATCAACTATGTTATACTTCAAATAAATGGAGAAAGTGGATTAAGGATGTAAAAAGAGTATCTAAAAGTCAAATAATTATGACTTGTTGCCATTACATTCTTTCCAATCAAGAATTCAAAAATAAAATTGCATGTAATTTTCCACATTCAGAATCAAGTATAAAAAGTAGAATTAATTCAAAACTAAAATTATTAAATGAGCAAACTAAAAACTATTGCTTTTGATTTAGATGATGTAATCTGTTATCGTCCTAAGGATATTGAGCACTTTGGAATTAACAAATATGATTTTTGTGTTCCTGATAAAAATGTAGTGGAACTTGTTAATAAACTATATGCTGATGGCAATACAATTGTGATCTATACAGCAAGAGGCATGTCACAGTGCAAGGGAAATATTGACAAGGTTTATGAACTATTATATGATAAGACTATAAACTGTCTTAAAAATTGGGATGTTAAATATCACAAGTTGGTTATGGGAAAGATTCATTATGATGTCTTAATTGATGATAAAGCTATCAATTCAGTTGGAATTACAAAAGAAAGTATTATTTCATTCTTACAATCATGAATCTATATGTTTATCTGCAGGGTGGTTTGGGAAACCAAATGTTCCAATATGCAGCAGGTCTATCAGCACTTAAAGAATATCCACAGTTTACTAAACTGTGTGTAGATACTTCTTTTTATAAAAATCAAGATAGAAAAGTTATTGTAAATGGATTGACTGGACGTAATTATGATCTAGATCTTCTTAATATCAAATACACTACTGAGGATGCACCAGAGGGTGCCACTATGCTTCAAGGATGGTTTCAAAATCTTAAGGAGTTTGAGAATGTTATTGATGAAGTAAAGGATCAATTTCAATTTGTTGTTAATTTTTCTGAGGAAACAAAAAAGGTAAGAGATAAAATTCTTGCAGAGAAAGAATCAATTGCAATACATGTTAGGAGGGGTGATTATATTACAAATCCTACTGCTGCAGCACATCATGGTGTTTTGGAAAAAGAATTTTATGATAAAGCAATTGAATTGATGGAGGAAAAGTATTCAAATCCACATTATTTTGTTTTCTCTGAGGACCATGAGTGGTGTAAAGAGAATATCATCACAGATAATAAAATTACATTTGTTGGATCTGAATGTAATGATGTTAAAGATAGTGGACATCTTTACCTTATGACTCAATGTAAAAATCATATCATTGCCAATTCATCATATTCTTGGTGGGGAGCATTTCTTGGAGACAGTAAATACACCATTGGACCAGAAAGGTGGAATAAGGAGCAATCTGGATCAGAAGTAATGTTAGGGGAGTGGGTAAAGATATGATTAATTTGTGGTATGAGGAGTCTTATTGGAGTCACACTGGTGGTAGATTAAGTGGACCAGAGAAAGTTGTTCAGAATACTATTGCATCTTTAGAGCAAGAAAATATTGACTTTGCAATTAATAAAGATGTACATAAGTATAATTTTCTGATGCAGTATCAACATGATGAAGCATTTAGAAAGCATGAAAAATTAGAACATGATACTTGTATCATAGGACCTCAAGTTTGGTTCTTTGAAAATAATCCCTATGGAAGATTTTTGATTGATAATCCTCAATATTATAAAAAAGTAGTTGCTCCATCTGAATGGGTTCAGAATAAGTTTGTTAATAAACTCAATATACCAGCAGAGAAAACTTGCATTTGGCCTGTTGGGATTGAAGATCTTAAGAGATATGATAATGGTGTAGGAGATCTTGATTGTTTAATTTATTTTAAGTCTAGACCAATTGAGCAACTAGATTATGTTAAAAAATTTCTTGACTCAAAAGGTATTAAATACGCTGTCACCCAATATGGTAATTATTCAGAAGAAGAATTTAGAAATCTTGTAGGATCTGTTAAATTCTGCTTTGTCATTGATAGTACTGAAAGTCAAGGAATTGCTATTCAAGAAATGATGTCAATGAACACACCTCTTTTAGTTTGGGATGTGAGTGAGTGGGACTATATGGGAGAAGATTATAGAGTTCCTGCTACATCAGTTCCATATTGGTCTGATGATTGTGGTGAGAAATTTAAGGATTCCGTTGAATTGGAGTATGCTTTTGATAGATTTTACTCTAACCTAGATAGATATACCTCAAGAAAAGTATATGAGTCTGAATTTTCATATGCTGCATCTGTCAAAAAATTATTAGATATTTTTGAAAAATGAAAATTTGTATCTTAACTATTGCAACTAACAAATATCTTCAATTTGTTGAAAAATTATATGAGGATATTTCTGAAAAGTTCTGTCCTGGAGCAGAGATTAACTGCCTTCTCTTTACAGATCACGAAATTGAAGAGTGTGGCGACAATGTAAGAGTTCATTATATTGATCATGAACCTTGGCCAATGCCCACTTTGAAGCGTTATAATTACTTTGCCAAAGAAAAAGATTTCATCCTTGAGCATGACTATTGTTTCTACTTTGATGCAGATATGCGTATAGATGGATTAGTGGAGGCAGAAGAAGTTTGTGGTGATCTTGTTGCTACTCGTCATGGGTATCAATCATTGATGGACCCTTCATCACAATCCTTTGATAGGAATCCAAAATCACTTGCTTGTGTTCCTCCTGATGAAAAAACAGTTACTTATTATGCTGGTGGTTTCAATGGAGGCAAGACTGAAGTCTTTATGGAGATGGCAGAAATAATAGCAGAGAGAGTGAACAGAGATCTTAAGAATGATGTTATTGCTCTCTGGCATGATGAAAGTCATATGAATAGGTATCTCATTGATAATCCCCCTTCTCTTGATTTGAATCCAATCTACTGCTATGCTGAAGAGTTTATAGGAACTGACTATCCTCATCAACCTGGAAAAATTATTGCACTGAAAAAAAATCATAATGAACTTAGATCTTAGAGAAATTCCTGTTGTTTATATCAATCTAGATAGAGACACTGAGAGGAGAGAAAGGATTGAAAAAGTCCTTAGTGATCTTGAATTTAAAACAATCATAAGATGTCCTGGAGTGGTTCATGAGGGGGGACCTAAATCTGGTTGTGCTCTTGCACAATTTAATGCTTTGCATGAGATAGATCCTCCTTTTATTATTCTTGAAGATGATGCTACTCCTATTAACTTTAAACCAGAAATAGAAATACCTGATGATGCTGATGCATTTTATCTTGGTATTTCTTCTTGGGGAAGAATGAATGGACACTCAGGTCCTTTTGTTCAATATCAAGAGGATGTTGACGGAGAACTTCTTAGAGTTTATAATATGTTGGGAACTCATGCTATTTTATACCTTACATCAGAATTTGTTTCTGTTTGTAAAAAAGTAGCATTACACCAAGCTACTATCAATGAACACGTTGATATTGGGTTTACAGATGTTCAAAAATATTATAATGTTTATACTTTTGATAATCCATTGTTCTATCAGACAAGTTCAAATGGTACTAACCAATCATTAACATCATACCCAACAGAAGAATGTCTGAATTATAAAATGCCATTTTGGCTGTCATCACGAATTATTTAAAATGATTAAATCATTAGTTACTGGAGGATGTGGATTTATTGGATCTCATCTTGTTAATAGGTTGGTTGATTTGGGTCATGAGGTTATTGTGTTGGACAGAGTTCACCACCATAATCAAAATCCTAAAGCAACATATTATCTTGTTGACTTAATTGAAAATTACACAAAATTTATTCACCTTTTTGATAGTGTGAATAATGTATTTCATATGGCAGCAGAGGTTGCTATTACATATTGTGTTGAAAAACCAAATGAAAGTATGGCAAATAACATGTTGTCAACAATGAATGTATTAGAGTGCTGTAGAATTCATAATGTAGATAGAGCTGTGTTTTCATCCACATGTGCTGTGTATGGTAACACAATGTTTAATCCCAATTATGAAACAAACAGTGTTGATTGTTTGAATACTTACTCAATTTCAAAGTATTCTGGAGAGATGCTGTTTAAGATGTACTATGAACTCTATGGTCTTAAGACTGTGATGTTCAGATATTTTAATGTGTATGGTGAGGGACAGCATCAGTCAGGACAGTATGCTCCTGTCATGTCTATTTTTAAGAAACAGAGTGAAAATAAAGAACCACTTTCAATTGTAGAACCTGGATATCAAACAAGAGACTTTGTTCATGTATCTGATGTGGTATATGCCAATATTCTTGCTTCTCAAAGAGAACTTGAAACATATGGAGAAGTCTTTAACATTGGAACTGGAGAAGGAACTGAAATTCAAACTATTGCTGATTTAGTTTCTGATTATCAAATTAAAATTCCTGCTAGACAGGGTGAAGTTATGCACTCCAGAGCAAATATTGACAAGGTTCAAGAGATTCTTGGATGGAAGTGGAGTGTCAATGTTATTGAATGGATTAGGAAAAATTTAAAATGACAGTAGCCTTTAATCATCTTGGTAAGATGGGTCAATTGGGCAATCAAATGTTCCAATATGCTGCCACACTTACTACAGCAAGACAACTTGGTGTAACATTCATGGTTCCCAATCATGATGAAATATTTAATGATGGAATTGGTAACAAGTTACGCATTTTGCTATTTGAATGTTTTAATGTTAAACCTGAAAATATAGGTATTTTAAATACAGAACTTTATCATCAAGAAAAAGGATTTGCATTTGATAATTACATTTTCTATGTTGATAAAAGATTAGACTTTTCACTTTATGGATTTTATCAAAGTGAAAAGTATTTTAAAAACTGTGAGAAAGAAGTAAGAGAACATTTTACTTTTAAAAAACATATCATTGATGAGTGTTCTGATATTATTGAAGATGTTTTTGATGATCCAATATGTCTACACATACGTAGAGGGGATTTTTTAATCAACTCTGCCAATCATCACAATCAAACTCTTGATTATTATGAAAGAGCACTTAAAAAATTTGAATACAATAGACAGATCATTATCTTTAGTGATGATCCTGATTGGTGTAAGGAGCAAAAGATATTTTCTTCAGATAAATTTATAATATCTGAGGGCAATAGTCAATTTCATGATCTTTATCTTATGTCTCAGTGTAGTGATTTTATTATTGCTAATTCATCATTCTCTTGGTGGGGTGCATGGTTGGCAAATAAAGGAAAAGTTATTGCACCTAAGCAATGGTTTGGATCTAACAATGCACACCTAGATACTAAAGATTTATACTGCAAACATTGGGAGATTTTGTGATGGATAAAAATAAAGCAGCATATAAATTAAAAGGTATTGCTCCAATTTATCTTATCAATCTAGATGGACAACCTGAAAGATTGGAGTACATGGAGAATCAATTTAAGTATTGGGAAATTGATAATTATGAACGCATTTCTGCCTTTGATGGTAGAGAAGATGATCTTGGTCATGTATTGAAAGGTAGGTATCCAGACATGATGTCTTCTGGTGAGGTGGGTTGTTCTACCTCTCATCTCAAAGCAATCAAAAAGTTTTATGAGGAGACTGATGCACCATATGCAGTCATGATGGAAGACGATTGCAATCTTGACCTAGTTAGTTACTGGAACTTTACATGGAAAGACATGGTAGCAAAACTACCCTATGATTGGGATGTAGTTCAAATTGCAATTATTTGCACTGGAGATATCTTTACAAGGATTCATAAGAGATTTGTAAATGAATTCTCTACAGCCTGCTATCTAATCACAAGACATCATGCTAAAAAACTTATTGATCTACATTGTAGAGGTGATAGGTTCAAACTAGATAATGGTGTTAGACCTAGGCCAGTAGCAGATGATCTCATCTATAACTCAGGAAACACATATGCAGTTCCTCTTCTTCTTTATCGCATCGAACTGGGATCAAGTATCCACCCTGAACATATTGACGCATTCCACAAAGGGAACTATGATGCTCAAATGAACTTCTGGTCCCAGATGGGAGCTCAGCAGTCCATTGATCAGCTGATGGATTATGATCCCTATCTTGGTAGAGTCACAGAATCCTCAAATAAAGAGTGATAACCACACCCCTTGACACATTATGAATCCTCTGCTATCATAAATACTTAACCTTTTGTCTTTAAAAAATTAAAGTAACAAAAGGTAATACTTAACACGGGACAGTCGAGTCCCTATTCATCTGCGGGTATCCATTCCGCAAGTAACTAAAGGTAAAACAAATGTTTAAAACGACTATCGCTGCAGCTGCCGCTGCAATTGCTCTTGCTCCAGCTGCTGCCCTAGCCGGTCCCTACGTCAATGTAGAGACAAATGCTGGTTGGGTTGGTGATGATTACACTGCTGCAACCACAGACCTTCACGTGGGGTTTGAAGGAACTGCTGGTGCTGCTTCATACTATGTTCAAGCTGGACCTGCAATCGTAGCTGTTGACGGTGAAGAAACTGACACCCAGTTCTCTGGTAAAGCAGGAGTTGGAGTCCCTGTCACCGATGCTCTTGGAGTATATGGTGAGATGTCCTTCCTGACTGCTGATGACGATGATAACTTTGGTGTTGGTGGTAAGTTGGGCGCTAAGTTCAACTTCTGATTGTTCATATAGACAAGTAAATATCTAGATGTTATACTGGGGGTGCGACGGCATCCCCATTTTTTGTGAAAAATTATTTTATAAAACTCATTACCCATCCTGCCTTTCACTATAATATTATTACTATCTCATTACTTGTTCTTATAGGGATGCTTCATAACCATGCTCACTACTCTATGGAAGTAGATGCTGACTCCTACGTGCTGCAATGGTGTAGCAAGCATCCAAAGAAATGCACATACAATCGTGACTGGTAGGTGTTGACAAAACTTTATCTTTCCTATATAATATGTAAAGATTCATTACAAAAGGTAAATGACTGTAACAACCAATGAGCGTGGACAGCAAAATTTATTTGCTAAAGAACCCCAAATGTATGTTTCTCAGACTGACGCAGAGCGTTATGGTTATGAGAGTTATGCAGAAAAAGCAGAAAAACTCAATGGTCGCACTGCTATGATTGGTTTCTTCTTTGCAATCTTTTCTTACTCACTCACTGGCAATCTTTTCTTTGGTCTTCTCTGATGATTGAGATTATTTTTACAAGTACGGCAATTGCTTTTTTCTGCCTTCTTGGTTATACTGTGGAACAACTTGCTGAAACCTACTGATGGAACCCTCTCTACTTGAAATTCTGACTTATTATGTAATTGGAGGAGCTCTTTTAATTGGTGCTCCAGGAGTATTTTTCTTTATTGCCTTTATGCCTGCTTTGCAGAATACTAAAGGAAGAATGGTTGGATATGGCGACCACAAACAGTATGGGGATATTTCATCTTATGAGAATTCACCAACTGATCAAACTCAATTTTACCTTACACTAGGAGAATAAAAATGTTTAACGAAAAAGCAGAACGTATTAATGGTTGGGCAGCAATGATTGGTATCATGGCTGCCATGGGATCTTATGTGACTACAGGTCAACTGATTCCAGGTTTGTGGTGATGGGATTTGTAGTAGCAGCACTGCTGTTTCTTATTCCAATTGGCGCAGCAGCTAGAAAATCATGAGTATAGAATGGGCACAGGCAATTATTTTTTTCTTAACACCCTTATTCTTTATGCTCCTCTTCATAGAAACTAATGAAGATGATGATGGTCCACCTGATGGGGGACTCATGACACCAGTATATCAGGGGGTTTAGTACCCCTTTTTTTTCTAAATAAATTAGTTGCTTCACAATAAATGCCTGAAGAGGTTAAGAAGGAAGATCCAAAAAAGAAAGGTGTTATTGGAAAGATAAAGGAGGCTGCAAGCGACAAAGAAGAGCAGCTTGATATTCTTTCTACTTTTGTTAGGCTTGGTATCCTTGTTTGGAGTGGTGGAATACTCACATTAGCGTACATCCAGTTACCACCAGTACTTGGTATTCCCGAACAAAAACTAGATCCAACTTTTATCGCGAGTGTCTTTACTGGGGTGCTTGCGACTTTTGGTGTTCAGGCAGCAAAGAAAGGTGGCAATGGTAATGGTAATGGATCTTCCAATGGTGGTGGTATCAGTAAAGCAGATATGGAAAGATTGATTGCAGCAGCAAAAGAAACTGCGCCAGCACAAACTATTCGTATTGAACAAGCACCAATCAAAATTTCTACTGATGAATCATATAAAATGTGATGTTAGAACATTCTAACAGAATATAAATGATAGGCATTTACACCATACATATGCTATGATAATAATAGTATTAGGTACAAATATTTCTTTTGATAATGACTCATAGATTTGATGAAATAAAACCATCTCATCATATTTCTAAAAAAGAAGTTCAAGAGATGATTGATCTCGCCATTAAACAGCACAACTATAATGCTTCTATTATCAGTATGATATTGGGAACTATTGTACTTGCACTTTTTCTTGATGGGCTTTTGAGATTACTTGGTATCATTCCCCCTTTCATGGGGTTGAATGTGAGTATCATTCAAGAGATTATTGACATAATTAAAAATTCATGACACAAAATATTATTTCTTGTGTAAAGAATACAAGAAAAACTTACTCAAGATATCTTGAGAAAACAATCGTTGAAGTTCAAGTACAATTTAAAGATGAGAATCCAGCATGGATTCCTCTTGATACACTTGCTGCATTAGAAGGAAGACTAA
>Ga0257110_1000396_pt1 | contig 21948 bp, 24 predicted proteins | sample LP_taG_7_FD_190184 | JGI IMG/M metagenome (GOLD analysis project Ga0257110, IMG submission 190184) | Marine microbial communities from Northeast Subartic Pacific Ocean, Canada - LP_J_2015_P26_10m | ecosystem: Environmental > Aquatic > Marine > Oceanic | place: Canada: Northeast Subartic Pacific...
TAAACTTTCATAAATTTATAAATATGATCACAAAAGTATAATTTATCAATAAAATTATGATCATAATTATTCTGTTAAACTTTCATAAATTTATAAATATGATCACAAAAGTATAATTTATCAATAACATTATGATCATAATTATTCTGTTAAACTTTCATAAATTTATAAATATGATCACAAAAGTATAATTTATCAATAAAATTATGATCATAATTATTCTGTTAAACTTTCATAAATTTATAAATATGATCACAAAAGTATAATTTATCAATAAAAAATTAATAAAAAATAATAATAATATAATATATATAAAAATGGATAAAGATTTATTATTGTTATTTATTCTAATTTGTTATATATTTTCAATAATTTTATTAATTAATAAATATAGATATAATAAAAATATATCTAGTATAATATGTGATGATAATAATAAACACATATTTATATTATTATTGTTTATTGCAACAATAGCAATAATTATATATGAATTAAAAAGAAAAGATTTATATTCTAAAATATTAATATTTACATTAATAATTTTTCTATTTTTACTTATTTATTGCAATGAAAATACTATATTGCATCAATTATTTGCATTTTCAATATTTATACTAATTTTATTATTTATGTTTAGAAACTTATTTTTAACAAAATGTAATATCATATTATTAATTTCTTTATTATTAGAAATTATATTACTTTTATTTCTAATAATAGATTTTTATGAAAACATTTTTTATTTTGAAGTCTTATATATTTCAAATTTTGCTTTATATTATTTATATTTACATTTTATTGAAAAAATACATGGTTATGAATTTACATAATAAAAAAGTACATTTTAATTATTATATTTTAAATTAATTTAAGTCCATCTTGATTAATATAATTTGTAACATCTTGAAAAATAATATCTTTTATTTTTTTAATAGGTTTTCCATAAGTTTGTGGAAAAACTGAAAATAATTTAGGTTTATTTGGCCAATGTGAAGTCATTCTAAGTTGATTAAATATTAATTTACGTTTATCTAATTGTTTTTGATTAGAAAAAATTCTTGGAATCATACATATATAAACTACACATCTAAAATTAAAATTATTTGGGGAAGTTTTATCAATAGGTTTTCCATAATGAACTGTTCTACTATCCCAAAATACACCATAACCTTTTGGACATTTTATAATTTTTTCTAAACAATTATTATTAATATAAAAATTATAATGTTCTTGATTAAGTTTAAACCAATCTTTTTTATCAATAATATTAAAAAATTCTTGAAATTTTTTATGAAAATTATGACTATTTTCTAATATAACTAATGTAGCATCTCCTTCATTTGTATCATAAGCATTAATCCAACTTTGAACACATTCAAAATTATTTCTTGTATAACTTTGATCAACATGAAACCAAGATTTTTGTATTCTTGTTGGTTTATCTAATATATAAATACTAATACCATCAAAACTAACAATTAAATCATTTGTATTCCAAATTTTTGAAAAAATTTCTTTAACTTTTAAATTTTGTCTAACTTTCCAAACTAATTCAGAATGACCAACTTTCCAATGTTGAAGTAACATTTTATGATTCGGATATAATTCTAAAATTTGTTTATAAGTATTTTTATCATTTCTATTAATAGGTATTTCAAAATTACTTGTTAAATATTCTAATAAATTCCATTTATCATTTATCATATTATTACATTCATTTTCATTTAAAATTGGACAAATTGCAATTCCATAATTATTTAAAGTTTCTTTAATATTTTCTTTATTACATAAATATTTTTCAAATTCATAATTAGACATTATTTATGTATTAATGGAAAAATCATTTTTTACATTCCATATATATAATCTAATTCTGAATCATAATCATAATTTTCTTCACAACTTGAATAATACCAATATTGTTCAACATCTTCTAAAAAATTATCTATTTTAGTAATTTCATTTTCAATATTTTCAATATTAATTTCTAAAATTTGAATTATAATATCATCTGTTAATAAATCAAAATATAACATATATTATATTGTATATATTAAAATAATTTTTATATTATTAATTAAAAAATGATATATATATATAATTAAAATATAAATGGAATCTTTTACAATTGGTAAATTTAGATTTAGACAAAACTTAGCATGTTTTGATTATGATGGAACAATCATAAAACCAAAAGGTAAAAATAATATAGTTCCTAAAGATATTGATGATTGGATATGGTTAGGTGATAATGTTCCAGAAATATTAAAAAAATTATATAATGATAAATATGCTATTATAATATTTACTAATCAAAGTAAAAAATGGAAAAAAGAACAAATAACAAATGTATTATCATTATTGGATATACCTATAATGGTTAATATAGCATTTGATAAAGAATATTATAAACCAAATCCAAAATTATTTATAGAAAATGTAAAAAATAAATGGAAAGAAAATAAATCTTTTTATTGTGGAGATGCTTTGGGTCGTAATGGTGATTGGTCTAATGTAGATATATTATTTGGTAATAATATAGGTATAAAAGTAATAGAACCAGAAACAATATTTCCAATTATTATTAAAGAAAATGATATACCAAATCTGACAGTATTACATAATGAAATGATAATAATGATAGGTTTTCCTGGTAGTGGTAAATCTACATTTGTAAAAAATAATTTTTGTAATTATAAGATATTAAGTGGTGATGAATTAAAAACTGAAACAAAAATTATAAAAGAAATAAATAAAAATATAGAAAATACTTCTATAATAATAGATGCTACAAATCCAACTAAAGAAAAACGTAAAAAATTTATAGATATTGCAAATAATTATAATATACCTGTAAGATGTATATATATGAATGTATCTAAAGAACAAGCATTATTACAAAATAATAAAAGAGATAAACCAGTTCCAGCTATAGTTTTTAATATATATAATAAAAAATTTGAATATCCAACAGAAGATGAAGGATGTTCTGTAATAGTTATTTAACTATATGTTCCAGTTTTTATATTATATTTAAGTAATTGTCCATCAGACCATTTATATTTGTAATTATTTTTGTTTCTTTTATAAATAAGTTTTTTAATATTAGTTTTTTAAGATTAGAAGTTTGTGGAGTAATTTCAATACCAAGTTCTTTAACTTTATCCCAATTAACTTTACAGGACGTCATTTATATATATAAATATAACTTTATATTTACAAAACATTATATAATAAAAATGATAAACATTTGTAATAAATACAAATGGAACATTTATATAAATCAATTGAAATAAAAAATTATTTAATTTGTTTTTTTCCATTACCGGATTTAGCAATAGAACTAATAATTAAAAATTTAAAATTAGCAATAGATCTTAATGGATATACGAATGAAATGTTAAAAATATATATATTAAATAATTTAAAAAAAAGAGATGAATTGAATTTATATATTCGTAAAAAATATGGAAAATATCGTAGTTCTTTAGGTTTATTAAAAAAATTTCATTTAATTCATTTAATTCAACATTTTAACATAAATATACCGTTAAAACCATATGTTATAGATGTTATAAAACAATTTCAAAATAATATTAATATAACAGGCAACAATAATATAATTACAATAAAAGTTGATGATAAAGTTATTGAATTAAAACCAAATACGTTAATAGAACTAAATGTAATGGTAAAAGATAATTTATATTTATATTATAAAGAAATACGTGAAAATAAAATATATAATTATGTATTAGTATCAAAAAGACCTTATTCAATAAAAGTTATTTGTAATTTTAGATCAGGACCTGATATAAGAAGAATTGCTTTATTATGTTATTATACAATTCTTATAAGTAATACAATTTACAGTTCATTAGATGAATTATATATTGAAATTAGAAAAATATTTTTTTTAATGTATGATAAATGTCGTGATTTAACACCAAATGATATTAATACAGGTATTACTATTTCACAAAATGAATTAGAAAATATTAGAAGTAATTTATTTGATAATATTTAAATAATATCAAATTTTTTAATTTATAATAATATTTATATAGAATTATTATTAATTTTAAAAGTAATATATAAAATTAAAATTAAAGCACACGAACAAAATATAATTATACTATAACTGTGTAATAATATACCCCATACGACCCATAAAAAATAAATTACACATAATAATATAAAAGAATAAATATCTAAATCATCTGTTTTATTTGTCAGAAAAATTTTATAAGCTTGTGGGATATATGCCATTGTAGATAATGTTCCAGCTATACTTGCTATTATTTCAGCATAAATATTATTAAGCATTTAATATATTATAAGATACAAATACGTTATATAAGATAGTTAAATATTAATTATAATAAATATGAAATAATCGATAGCATCTAAAATGATATTACATAAATCATCTTTACTACCTTTATTATATACAAATTTTATATTAAATAGCACATTTGAACATATATTATGAATTTCTTATATGCGACATCATATTCACACAAGAGATATTCATAATATTTATTCAACAAGTGATAAAATGAATCAAATAAGATGTAATTATGAATTTAATATTTTACCTAAAAGTTGTTATAAATGTGAAAGTAATATAATATGTAAGATAAATAAATATTTTTATCCAAGAGAAATATTATTTTATCAATAACACTTTTATATATTTTTCTAAATATTATATAAAGAAATAATTAAATAAAATATTTAATTGAAGAAAAATATAATAAATATTTCAGAATATTAAAAAAATGATTTTATAATATTATAATAACAAATGTTATTGAGAGATATAATTGATATAAATGAAATTAATATTGAAACATTAGTTTTAGAAACAAGTGATAAAGAGAAAAGTTATTATAGTTATAGTGGTGAATTAAATGAAAATAAACAACCACATGGATATGGTTTAGGTATATTTAAAGATTTTAAATATTGTGGAACCTGGTATAATGGTATTCAGAATGGTGATGGTATAAAGTATTGTACTCAAACAAATAAAACATTAGTAATAAAATATATAGGTGTTTTTAAAGGTGCATTTTTGGAAGGAAATGGTAAAATATATATAAATAATTATTTGTATTATGAGGGTAATTTTGTAAATAACAAATATAATGGATTTGGTAAAATATATTATAATAATAAAAAAATAAGATATGCTGGTAATTTTAAAAATAATTTAAAAGATGGTAATGGTAAATTATATGATATAAAAGGTAATTTATTATACGATGGTAATTTTAAAGAAGATAAAAAAAACGGAGAAGGTAAGTATTATGATCCAAATTTTAGTTTAGTATCACCGGTATATAATGGAAATTGGGATAATGATATGTATAATGGTAAAGGGTTAATTAATTATGTATTTGGTGATTATTATTTAGGTTATTTCCTAAATAATAAAAAAGAAGGAAAAGGAAAATTATATGAGAATAGTAATTGTTATGAAGGATATTTTAAAAATGATAAAAAGAATGGAAAAGGAATATTAAAAATATATAACAAAAATTCAAATAGATCAACGGTTATATATGATGGTATTTTTGTAAATGATATTCTAATAGGTTATTGTAAAATAACTTATAAAAACGGAGATACATATGAAGGAAATATAGAAAATTATAAAAAACAAGGATTTGGAATATATATTTGTAATAAAACTAAAAATAAATATGAAGGTAATTGGAAAGATGATTTAAAAAACGGTAATATTGTAATAACAAATGAAAATAATGAAATTTTTAAAACTATTTGGAAAAAAGGAAAGCAAATTAATATGAAAAGATACAAATCTGATTTTGAAGAAGATCAAGAAAAAATTAAAAAACTAAAGGTAGATATACCGACAGAATATAAATGTCCTATTTCGTTATATGTAATGAAAAATCCTGTAATAGCAAGTGATGGTAATACATATGAAAGAAGTAGTCTTGAAGATTTATTTATAAAACAACATACAATTAATAGTCCTTTAACTCGTGAATTATTAGACAAAAATGTATTAATTCCAAATAATAATTTGAAAAAATTGATAAATGATCTTTTAATTGAAAATCCATTAATATTACATATGTAATATTATTATAAAATCTATTTATATTATAGTTTTGAATATTCAATAATAATATTTGATATTAACTACTATATTTTTCAGAATCAGAAGAAATAGTTTCATATGATAATGATTGATTTGATGAATCATTTAAAAGTATATTTGGTACTAAAAATAAATTTTTATTTTTTGTTTTTACATTTAAATAATTATTACATTTTTCTTTTTCTACAAAATAAAAATAAATTTTATTTCCTTTATATAAATTATATAATCTTTTATTAGATTTATTATGAGTATCATATGTAATATTATTACATTTATTTATAAACCAATTTAATTTATTATTAATATCAATATTAAATAAATTATCACACCGTGTATCTGAAATACAATAATTTTTATTACATTTGATACATGCAATTGCATGAGGTCTTCTATTTTCTTCATTAATATTATAGATTTCTGATAATTTAAAACTATCTAATTTATAATATTTTCTATTATATTTAATATTTTCTATTATCATATTATTTTCTATTTCAGTATTATCGATTATAATTATAATATTTGGATTATTTGAATTTAATTTTTTTAAATATTTATATTTATATAAATAGATATCATCTTTATATTCAATTAATTCTGAAGTTTTTTCAAGAATTGTTATATTAATATTAAATAGATTTGATAAATTAATAATATATTTAATTTGGTAAAAAATATTATTACCACAATGAATCATTTTATGTAAATTTGATTTATCCATTTCAGGTAATATATGAAAATCAAAACTATCATAATAATATAAATTAATCATTAAATCTGTTATTAGATCAAATTCATCTTTTTTAATGAAATTTAATTTATAAGTATTTAATACTTTTTTTAAAATATCAAAAATATTATGTAATCTTGACTTTGATTCAAATAAATCATTTTTATATTTTATATATTTATTATAATTTGTTTTATTTTTAACTAAATTATTTTTATTATAATCATTAATAAATTTTTTTTGAATACTTAATTTTTTATTAATATTTTTATTTATAATTGATTTATTATATAATCTATTTTCAAATAATATTTTTGATTTATTACCATATAAAAAACAAGTTAATATTGCATTTAACCAACAAGTTCCATTTTTTTGTTTTATTGTTGGTATAAATTCACAATTATCGGGAATTTCTGATATATTTCTTTTTTTATTAGACATTTTAAATTTAATTAATATTTAAAAATAAAATATATTATTTCTTAATAATTTTTTACTTCTACAACTACTATTTGTTTCAATAAATAGTAGTTATTTACCGTTTTTATATTTTTTAAAGATAAATTAAATTATAATTAAAAATGTATATAAATATGTAAAGATTTAGATTCATATAATTTGATAATTTCAATAATAATATATAAATTAATAATATATAATAAATTATATAAAAAAAATATTTTTAAATATAGATGTTTAATATAAAAACATATAATCCAAAAACATAAATATTTAAATATTATATTTTCAAATAAATTATTATTTAAATAATAATTTTTCATAAAATATATAAATATTAATAAATATATAATAAAATCAAAACTATTATTTTGATATATAATTTCATAAAATATAGATATAGTTGATAATCTATATAAATTATGTAAATAATTATTTTTAATATAAAAATAATTATGTAATGATACAAAAATAAAATTTATAATTAATAAATTATGTATATTATAATTATTTATTATTGAGTATTTTATTGGTATTACAATCCAAACATAACTATTATATAATATTATATTTTTATGATTCATTTATTCTTTTATTATTAATTTTTTTAGAACTAAAACTTTTAATTCACTTTTTATTAATAATATTAAATATTAAAAAAGTATATAAAGATAAATAATATATTATATATAAGTTGTATATACATAGATGTAAATATTAGGCATTTTCTTTTATTTTTCTATTTTTTATAGGTTTTGATTTATTATTTTAAGCCACTGTGCCCGAGTAAGGTCTAAGGGGAAAGACTTAAGATCTTTTGGAGTATCTCCGCGTGGGTTCGAATCCCATCGGTGGCAATAAATCAAAACCTATATTAAATATTTAAAAACTTTGATATAAATTATTTTATATTTTTTTTTAAAAAATTAATTATTAATTTTAAAAATGTTTTTGAATTTATTATATTAATTTTTTTATTTAATTCTTTATGAATTTTTAATTCTTTAAATTCGGACAATTCTTTTGATTTCATTTTAATTTATAATATATAAAAAATGATTAATATATGTAACAATAAATTATATGAGTAATAAATACGAAAAATTGATTGAATATAAAGAATATTTACCAAATAGATTTTTAAAAAATATTGAAAAATTTGAATCAATTAAACAAATTGAATTTAAAGAAATATTATTAAAATATAATAAAAATAATAATTTTACAAAAAAAAAAGAAGAAAATAAATTATATTATGATATAATATTATATTTATTAAAAGAATGGTCTTTGTATAATAATATATTTAAAAGTGATATTAATAATATTTTTAATAATTTAAATTATTCAAATATAGATAAATTTATTGATAATATATTATATAAATATTGTATAAAATTAAAAAAAGGTATAAATAATATTTTTAGAAGTGAAACAATAGATATTTATTATAAATATTTTAAAAATTATATTGTATTATCATTTGTAATAAAATATAAAGATTATATTAAAGAAAAGAATATATCATTAATAAAATTATATATTCCACATAAAAAAGAATATAATCCAAATGATATAATTGTAGATCATGTTATATATATAATGAATTATTCAACTGATAATTATATAAATAATTTTTTTAATAAATGTATATTATTTGATGATAATAATAGTAATATTAATAATGAACATTTAACAATTTTAAAAAATACAAAAGGTTTTCATTATTCAAGAAATAGTAATATAGAAAGATATATATTTTTTGATAATATAGATTCAATAATTGATATATATATACAACTTGAAATATATAATAACATGGAATTTTTATATTCAATATTAAATAAGAATGAATTATATTTAATAGATAATAGAGAATTATTAATTTATATAATGAAATTAGCAAATAGATATTTTATAATAAAAAATAATTATAATATGAATTTTGATATTCCTGGAATTTTTGAAAAAGATGAAATAGATATATTTTATAAAAAAATGAATAATTTATTAAAATAACAATAAAATGCCAATGTATGGAAATTCAGAACAAAAATATATATCTTTTATATTTGAAAATTATAAAATAGATAAAAAAATTGATTTTAATATAGATAAAAATAAAATATTAGATATAATTAATCAATGTGAATATTATGATTTAGATATTAAAAATGAATATAAAGATGAAATTATATTATATAATAAATCTAAAGGATATATATATCATTTAGATGAATATGAAATATATATTGATGAAAATAAATATAGAAATTATATATTTAAATATGAATTAGAATTATTTTATAAAGAATTAGATGATTTATATTGGTTTAATTGGTGTAATTTAATAATAGAAAAATTAAATAAAATTGATATTATAAAAATATATTTTGAAAAATATACTATTTTAAATAAAAATTGTATAAATTTAATTATTAAATACATATAAAAATGATATACATATATATATAATATAATAAAAATGGAAAATAATTTTAATAATTTAGATAAAGATTTACAAGAATTAGTTTTAAGTAAAATTATATATAAACAGAATAAAGAATTATTGGATGATATAAAAAATTATAAAAAAAATAAAAATATTATATTTAAAAAATATAATGATTTAGGATATATATATAATGATGATTATACATATGATTTTAATATATATAGTAAAATTGAAAATGATTTAATGTCATATTATAATGATGAATATGCTTATATAGATAATTCAAGTATAAATAATATAAAAAAAATAAATCGTTTATTAGTTTCAAAATATAAAAAAAATATTTTTTTTAATTTTCATTTAAATTTTAAAATTAATATTAAAAGTAGAATAAATAGATATATAGGATGTTTAAATATAGATGAAAGAAATAATTTTATACAAAGACCATTCTTTTAATTAATCATAATAAGAATTTGAATTATTAAAATAGAAATGATTATAAATATATGTTTCAATATCATATTTATATTCATCAAAATCAAATTCATTAAACATATAATTTTTTTTATAAATATTATAATTTTTAGGTGGAATAACATTCATATCTGAAGAATATTTTGTTTTATTAAACAGTTTATATTGATTTATAGCTGCTTCATCATAATAATTATTATTAGTTATAATATATGTAATTGTCATTTATATAAAAATAAATTTATATTAAATATCATTTTTTTATTTATTGATAATAAATTTGTGAAAAATTATCAATTTTATTAATATTAATTTTAATATCAACATTATCTTTAATTTCATTTAAATGTGAAGCAAGTATGATAGTATTAAATTCATTTAATAGTGTTTTTAAAAATGTAGGAATCGTATTTCTATTATTACTATCAGCAGATGTCCAACCTTCATCTAAAAATAATTGATTACATTTTGAATATTTTGATTGTAATTTTGGTATAGCTAATTTTAAAGCTAATGAAATAATAAATTTTTGAAATCCAGATGCTTTTTGTATACTAATATCTTTATTGATTTTTAAATAAATTAATGAATTATCATAAACTATATTTAATTCAATTGGATTTGATAATTTATGTTTAGCTTTAACTATTAATTTATTTGTTAAATTAATTATATTAGGTATAATATAGTTATTATACAACCAATCAATATATTTATTATGTATATTTTCAATATTTTTAATAATATTTTTGATATAATTTAGATTATCTTTAATTAAATTAATATTAGTAATTTCATTAATTTGAATTTCATATTTATTATTATTAATGATATAATTATTATATTCATTTTTAAATTTATTTAATTCTTTATTAAGATTATAAATTCTATTATTATTTTTTTCTTTTTCATAATGTATCGGTATAAGTTTAATAACTTTTTTATAATAATAATATTTATTATATAAATCAATATTATTAATATTAGTTATATATTTATGTGAATTTATTATATTTTCTAATTTTTCTTTTTCATCAATATATAAATCAAAATTCTCATGTTCTAATTTAATAATTTCATATTCATTAATTTTTGGATAAATATTTTTTTTATAATCATTCCAAATTAAAATTTTATTTAATAATTCTTTATTTAAATTTATATTTTTATTAATATTTTCATATTCTATATTCCATTTATTATATAATAATAAACTATATTGTTCATAATAATAATATGCATATGAAATAATATTTTCAATAAAATTTATTTTATTAATATGATTTGATTTTAAATTTTCAATTTCTTTTATTTTAATATTTATATTTATAATATCTATTTCTAATTTTTTTATATTTTCAATATAAATATTTTTATTTTTTTTATAATTTTTATATTTTTCGATTATTTCAATTTTATTTTTTATTATATCTTCTTTATCTAATTCATTATATTTTTCAAACCAATTATTTAAAAATATTTTTCTTTTTTTTATATTATTTATATTATGTAATGAAATTAATTCTTTTAATGATTTTTCTATATCTATTTTTGTATTAACATCATTTCTTTTCATACAACATTCACAATTTATATTATATTCTAAATCTTTAAATTTAATTAAATAATTTTGTAATTCATTAAATTTATCAATAATAATATTATTAGAATTTAGTTCATTTTTATATTTATTATAATTTTTATTTAATTTTTTAATATTTTTTAAATTAGTTTCTAAAGTATCTAAATTAATTTTAGGATTAGTAATTTTTTCTAATTTATTATTTTTTTCATTAATATTTTCAATATTATTTTCAATAATTTTTAATTCATAATTAAATTCAATAATTTCTTTTTCATATTTATTAATTTCTGATTTAATATCATTTAAATTACATAATTCTATTATATTAATAGTAAATTCTTTATTATTAAAATTATTAGGATTTGAATAATTTTTAATAATTTCTTTACATTTTTCAATAGTATTAAATTTATAAATAATAACTTGTTCTATTTCATTTAATGTATCATAATCTTTATTAATATTATGATTTAGTTTATTAGGTTTATTAATATTAAGTGTATTTTTATTATTTTCAAGTTGAATTAATTTTTTATTAATATCATCATATTTTTCATTTATTTCTTTTGGTTTAGAATAATTAGTAAATTCATTATGTAATTTATTTAAATATTCTCTTGTAACAGATGGTTTAATAGGTTCAATTAAATTTTTAAATTGATTTAAAATATCATTTGAATATTTAATTGAATAATCTTTAATATTAATATTTTTTAAATTATTTTTTAAAAAAATAGATTCTTCTTGTAATTCAATTAATGTTGATTTAGGTAAAATAATATTATCAATTAATAATTCAATATTATCTTCAAATATATCTTTTGGATAAATATTATAATCAATAAATAAATTTTCATTACGTTTATTAATAGAAATTAATTCATTTTCATATTTAATTATTTCATTTGAAATATTATTAATAACATCAATATCTATTTTATTTAATTTATTTTCTTCTTTAGTATATAAAGTTGTATCTAAATGATCTATTATATCTTTATAACCATTACCCGTTTCATGTATTAAATCTTTAAATTTATTAATAGATATAATACCCATATTTTCATCAATAGTTTCTTTAAATTTTTTTGGTTCCATATCTAAAAAATTATTATCTAAATCTTGTGTAATCATAGATGTTTTTAAAAAATCATCAATAGTACCTATATTATTATCTAAAAAATAATCAATAGCTTTACTTCCAATAATATTTTCATTATTATATGTAATAATAGAATTTTTTATTTCTAAATTTAATTTATTATTTTTTTGATAATATTCTCTATAAATATTATATATAATATTATTTATTTTTATTTTTATATTAGTAAAACATTTACCTTTTTTATTAGAATTTATAAATGATGAAGAACAATTTTTTGAATGTCTACTTGGTATAGGTTTTCCCCAAATTCCATAACAAATTATTTCATATAAAGCTGATTTACCACTTGCATTATTTCCATTTATTAATACAATATTATTTAAACATTTTTCAAAATTAATATAATTATCTTTACCATAACATAAACAGTTTTCAAATTTAATATCAATAATATCAAATATTTTTTTATTAATTGAATTATTTATTTCTAAAGATTTTTTAAATTCATCTATTTTTATTTGTATTTTTAAATTTCTTTCTTTTATTTTTTTTGATAAATTATTGGGTAATTCATTTTCATTTAATAATAATGTTATAGGATTATTAATAATATCAATACTTTTATTAATAATTTTTATATCTAAATTTGATTTTTTTATATATTCAATATAATATTGAATATCATTAAAATCAATATCTGGTATTTTAATCATATCATTTAAAGTTTTATTATCAAAAAAAGTATTTGAATTTTCTAATTCAGCATTTATATTATATTTTTTAAATATTTCATATAAATCATTTATATTAGTATATTCTTTTTCTATACGATATTTAATATTTTTTGGAAAATATTCATTATCAATAATTTTTAAAATATTAATATATTTATTTTTATATTTAATATTCCATTTATCATTAATATATGAAATATAAATATATCCAAAATTATTATAAACATTTATAAATTCATTTTCTTTTGTTTCTATATTCCATAATATATATCCATGATCAATTATTGTTTCACCATAATTTTGTTGTAAAAGACTACCAGAATATGCATAATGACATTTATTATGTTTAGATGATTGTCTTAAATGTATATCACCTAAAATTGCTATATCTAAATTATTTAACATATCTAAAGGATAACTATTATTATCTTCTTCTACTTCTTTATTTTCATTATAAAAAGTTTTACCAAAACTTCCATGAAATATTCCAATTATATATTCTATATTTTTATTAAAATTTATTGGAAAACTTGGTAAAATATCTTTAATACCAATAGTTTCACCTTCTTTAAGTGTATCATTAATAGCAATAGTCGTAATACCTATATTATTTATAATAATATTTTCGGTTTTATTTAAAAAATAAATATTATCTAAATCATATATTGAAGAATCTAATAATCCTGGTTCATCAGGAAATTGTTGTAAATAATCATGATTACCTGGTATAATAATAACAGGTGCAATATTTTTTAATATACTAATAAAAATATTAAAAAGTTTTAATCCATAATTTTCTATTTTATTTTTATTATGAAATATATCACCCGCTATCATTATTAATGTTGATTTTTCTCCATTTATTTCAATTAATTTTTTTTTTATTGATTTTTCTAAATTTTTAAAAACAGTTAAATATTCATTATATCTTGAATATTCTTTATTACCAGTTCTAATATGAATATCAGCAAGATGTATAATAAATTTAAACATTTATATTAATTAATATTTATATATCATTTTTTTTTATATAAAAATGATATAATCAATTTATTTAATTTAATGACATTTCATAATATTAATTTTTTAATAATTAATGTATTATATAATAATTATATTTTTGATGATAATATAATTTTATTAATATTTAATTCTATTAAATTTAAATATATATTAAGAGATTTTATTAATTTAAATTTATTAAATTGGGATAATTTATCATTAAATATAAATAGTATAGATTTATTTAAAAATAATAAATATATTAATAATATTAATATTGAAAATTTATGTAAAAATCAAAATAAAAATATATCTGATATTATTTATAAATTAATTTCAAAATATAATATTCATATATTTTTTAAAAAATATAATAAATTATTAATGAATAATTCTAATTATATTAATTTAATAAAAAATAATATTGATAAAATTGATTGGAATGAATTTAGTAATAATACAAATGGAATAGAAATATTAGAAAAACATAAAAATAAAATTAATTGGAGTAATTTATCTAAAAATAAAAATGCAATTAATTTATTTAAAAATAAAATTCATTTAATTGATTTTAATAATTTTTTATTAAATCCTAATATTAATTTTTTTATTAATAAATTACATATTAATTTAGACGATTTTTATAATTTTAATGATATTAATTTAAAATATAAATTTGATTGGAAACTTATATCAGAAAATTGTAAAAATATTAATTTTTTAAAAACTAATTATAAATATATTAATTGGTCAAGAATATCATCTAATATAGAAGCTATTTTATTAATTGAAAATAAACTAAAATTTGAAAATTATTTATCAATTGAAAAATATAATGAATTGTTTTATCATGATAAAATTAATTGGAAAAGATTAACAAAAAATAAAAATGCAATTAAGATATTAATTAAAAATATTAATAAAATATATTGGGATGATTTAGCATTAAATGAAAATGCTATTGATTTATTAAATATATATATAAAACAAAACATAAATATTAATAAAATATTTTGGGAAAATTTAGCATTAAATGAAAATGCAATATATTTATTAAAAATATATATTGAAAAAAATAAAAATATTACTTATAAATTTTGGGAAAATTTATCATTAAATCCTAATATTTTTGAATATATATAATTTTTTAATTTTTAATTGTATTTTTTCCATTTCTTCATCATATTCTTTATTAATTTTAATTAATTTAAAAATTTCATTTTGAATATGTTTTTTATTATTAATTATATTATTAATATTTAATAATAAATTATCTAAATTATCATTATCAACTAATAAATTTAATTCAGTTTCTATATCAGTAAATTCTATATCATTATTTGATGAACTATCATTTGATAAACTATCATTTGATAAACTATCATTTGATAAACTATCATTTGAATTTATATTCATAGAATTATTAATACTTTTATTACTTGTTGAAATGTTATTATATTTTTTATCTAAATTATAACTGTAATAATTTTCATACAATTCTTTACATTTTAAATTATTATTTTCATTAAATAATTTAAACAAAAATTCTCTTTCTTTAAAAAAGAAATGATGACTTAATTTACATTTTTGATTAATACATTTAAATGGATAAACACAACTTTTTTCTTGATTAAAATTAAAATCATATAATTTTTCATATAATTTTGATAAAATTTTACGTTTAAATATAGATATTCCGTGTCCATATTCACAATCAAAATTAAAACATGTATAATTCTCTTTACAAATTATGTGATATTTGTATTTACAATTATTTTTAATACAAGATCCTATTTTGAAATAAGGACAATTTTCATAGATTAAACTCATTATAAATTAATTTATAAAATAAATCATTTTTTTATAATTGATTTAATTTTTCAATATTATCTTTTGATAAATCATTTAAATAATACCAAGATTTTTTATCTTTATCCCATTTTGCACCTAATATTTTAGCTTTATCTTTTTCTGAATAATTTATTTTAATATATATTTTATCAACAATTTCACTTTTTAATTCATTTAAATTATTAATATTATCTTGTGATAAATCATTTAAATAATACCAAGATTTTTTATCTTTATCCCATTTTGCACCTAATTCTTTAGCTTTTTCTTTTAAATTAAAAGATATATTAATATAATTTTTAATATTAGTTTTTATTGTAATATCTTTACCAATAGATAAACTTGCTAATTTATCTGCTTGTTCATTACCATATGAAATCGGATCAGTATTACCTGTATGTGCTTTAACATGTTTAATTTTTAAATTAATATATTTTTTATTTAAAAAATATAATTCTTTAACTAAATCTAAATTTTTAATATGACAAACTTTTTTTAACCATTCTTCATATTTTTCACAACATAAAATACAATAATTAGAATCTGTATATATATTATAAGATATTCCTTTTTTTAAATCCTCTTCAATAATATAAATTGCTTTAATAATAGCAGTTAATTCTGCAGTATTATTTGTTTGTTTTAAACTTTTATCTAATTTTTCTGATAAATTTCTTATATCATTATCATTAAAAAATATACCTATTCCTGCTATAGAATTATGTTCTCCGTTATTTAAACAAGCGCCATCTGTATATATATTCATTATTATATTTTATATTAATAATAATCATTTTTTTTTATATTAGTTATTATATTTAATTTTAACAATAATCATTTTTTTTATATTTTATAATTAAATTTATATTAAATGACAACTCGTGAAATAAGAAAAGATAAATATAATAAATTATCTAAAAAAGAATGTATTATGTTTTTAACTGAATATCATAAATATTCTAAAAATGAAATTAAAGGAGTTATTAATCCTATTTCTAATAGTTTACCAATTAAAGATGAAAAACGTTTAAATTATATTCTTAAATATTGTCATACTAATTTTATATATAATAATAATGAAAAAAAAATAATTGAAGGACATATTAATATATGGAATAAATTTAAAATTAAAATTGATTCTTTTGATAAAATATTTATTTTATTAAAAATACCCTTTTTAACAGGATATAGAATTGATTATATTAAACAACTTTTTAAAAAAAAAAAAAAATTAGATGAAAAAACAGCATTATATTTATTAAATGAATATATTAATGAAAATAAAAATAATAAATATATTAAATGTTATTTAGAAATTGAAAAAGAAATTAAAAAAACAATTACTAATTTTCATTTTTCTATGACAAATGAAGAACTTTATAATATAATTTATAATACAGATATTTTAGATATTAATTTATTAACTAAAAAATTACCTCAACAATATTATTTTGAATTATTAGTATTAAGTAAAAATACTAAAGATCTTTATAAAAATCTTTGTAATAATATAGGAAAATATATTGTTCTTAGATATTTTAATTTGTTATTACGACAAATATTATATAAATATAAAGAAACGGATACTAATATAACATTAGTAAATTATTTATATTCAATATCGGTTCACTGTGTAGAAACTGGTAATATTAATTTTAGATTAAGTTATGATTCTTTATCATTATCTTTTAGTTCTATTGAATCTACACATTCTAGTGACACAAGTGGTACAAGTGAAAATAAAAAAGAAAAACAATTATATTTAGATAATATATTAAGCTATGATGGTATAAATGAAGTTGATCCATTTTCACAAAAAAAATGGCATAAGATGAATTTACAAAATCTTAAAACAGTTATAATTATTGAATATCAAGAAAATGGTAAAACATTTAGAAATGCTTTTAATGCTAAAGATCTTTATACACAATGGAAAATAGCAATCAAAAATAATAAACCTTTCGTTAATCCTTATACTCGAAAACCTTTTACTGTTGAAGATACACAAATGATTGTTGATAAATTAAAAACTGTTTATCCCAGAATAGTAGAACCAATTGTTAATACATTAAGACGACGTGATATCGAATTATCACGATATAGTTTAGATGAAAATACGGTTGTTTATACTTTGTATTTTAGAATAGAAGATTATGATCAATATGATGTTGAACCTTTTAGCAAAACTATTGAATTATTAAGAATTGTTATACCAATATTTACAGATACAGAAGATTATGAATATCATTTTGGATTTATAAATGATAAAATTGTTAATTTATTTAATACTAATAAGATAACTGGTAAAACTATTCCATTTAAAGTTCATCCTGCATTTTTAAAATATAATAAAAAAAATAAACTTACTATGACTCAATACAAAAACTTTTGTAATATGTTATAATTAATAATAAATTATCAATATATAATCAGTATTAAAAAATGATATTTATATATATATATTATATAAATTATGAATTTTTCAAATGATAAAAATATTTTAGAAAATAAAATATTAAGATTTTTTGTTAATAAAATTAAAAATTTAAGAAAATCATTTCATAAATCAAATTTTAAATTATCAAGTGATGATCTATTTAAAAATAATTTAAATAGAACATTATCAAATTTATCTATTGAATTAGATACTATTAAATCAACAACATCTTCATCAAAAACATATTCTAAAAGTAATTCTTCTACATATTCAAAAAGAGATAAAAGTTTAGATTTAATTAGAGTAGAAACAGATGAAGATGCAAATTATAATTTTAATATAGATAAAAAAGAAGATTTAAATTATGAAATTGTTTTACCTTATCAAAGATATTCTTATAAAAAAAACTAAAATTAATTATTTATTAATGAAATTAAATAATCTCTATTTAATGTTTTTATAAAATGTCCTTGATATCCATGTATAGATCCTGGTCTATAAATTCTTAACCATTCTATTGCATATTCTGGTTTAAAATTTAATTTATAAATTAACCAAATACATATTAAAATACCTGTTCTACCTAATCCGGCTTTACAATGAATTGCTATCATTTCATTATATTCATTTAATAATTTAATAAAATTTATTATTATATTTATTGATGGAATTTTACAATCTTCAAAAAATAAATTATATACATCTAAATTATCATTATTATTTGATAATAATGATTCATCATAAATATAATCATTATTTAATCTAATTAATAATTTTATATTATTTGTTTTTAAAATATTTATCATATTTATTAATTCATTGTTATTTTTTGGTGATCTCATCGCTATCATTTTTGATAATATTATATTAAAATCAAATTTTTCAAAATTATTACAATTATTGTAAAATTTATTATCAAAATTATTTAAAATAAAATAATTTTTATTTTTAACAAAATATAAACATTTTAAACAATCTATTAAATTACTTTGATAACCACCAAAATATCCAACACAATCTTTATATTGTGTTGGATGATCATTTAATAATTCAGATTTACATAATATTCTAATTATTTTTTCAATATTATAATTTAATTTAAATATTAAATAAGAACAAATTAAAAAAACTGTATTTAATAAATATAAAGATTTATCATCAATATATATATAATAATATATATCTCTATTATTTAAATTTATATGTTTTATTTTTGAATCTAATAAATTACAAAAATTATAAATTATACTAATATTTGGTGGACCATTTTCAATACCTAAATAATTTTCATCTTCATGATAATCGCTTGAAAAATAATATATTTTTTTATTTATTTCAATTAAGTTTTTTGTATGATTTTCATCAATATGTATATCTAAATAAATATTATTTGTAATATAATAAGTTTTTATAGATTTTTTCAACATATATTAATATTAATATTAATATATATATATATTAATATCATTTTTTTATAAAAAATATATTATCATTAATAATCCTGTTAATATCATTTTTTTATAATTATAAATTATTATATTCTTTATTATTAACTTAATATATATGTTTAAAACAATTAATACTGATTTAGATTTAATAGAAATAAATAGTATTAAATCTAATGAAGAATTAGATATTAATAATGATAATGATAATCAGTATAATAATGATAATTATTATAATGATAGTGAAATTGAATTTTCAAATAGAAATACAGACAAATTAATTAAATTAAAAAGTGTAGATAGTTTATTTAATACAAATTTAACTATTTATCAAAAAATATTAATAAATGATTATTTAGATAAATCTTTTATTATGGGAATTTTATGTGAAAATTCAAAAAATTATTATTATAATTTAAAAATATCATTACATCTACCTATTGTTTTAATATCATCGATATTATGTATATTTAATTCTGCAAGTGGTAGTATTCCTGAAAAATCACATTATATTTTAACAATTATTAATATAATATCAAATGCAATAATAGCTATATTTATAAGTTTACAATCTTTATATCAAATAAATGATAAACACAATCAATTTCAACAAATTACAAATAAATTTACTAAATTAGAACATTATATTGAAACTTTTATAACAAATGAACCAACTAAAGTAAATGAATTATTTATAAATGATTTAATAAAAACATATGATAATATAATTGAAGATCTTGATTTTACATTTCCCGAATTTATTAAAAAAAAAATTAAATTAAAATATAAAGATATTAGAACTATGCCTAATATATTAAATGGTGATAAAAAACCTATATTATTAGATGATATATTAAAAAAATAATATTAAAATAATATTAAAATAATCAGTTCGCTATTAAAATATAATTACTTTTTTAACTTATATATAAATTTATCAGAAAACATATGATCACAAGTATATAATTTATCAGAAAACATATGATCACAAGTATATAATTTATCAAAAAATATATGATCATAATTAATCTTATTTTTTTCAATAAAATATAACAAATGATCACGACTATATAATTTATCAATAAAATTATGATCACGTGTATATATTTATCAATAAAATTATGATCACAGTTAATGTTATTTTTCTCAATCAAATATAACAAATGATCACAGTTATATAATTTATCAGAAAATATATGATCACAGTTATATAATTTATCAGAACGATATGATCAAAAATAAATAGAGGTATAAATTAACAATATTTTTATTATTTATTTTATGTGGATAGTTCAGAAAAATCTTAAAAAATAAAAATTAAAATTAAGAAAATTATTTATAGATTTTAAAATTATTTATAAAAATGACTTAAACATTTAAAATTATATATTGAATGATAATATAATAATGCCTTCTAAATGTATTACTTGTAATATTAAACACCCAGTTTTTAACTTACCAGATCAGAAAAAGGCTTTATATTGTGGTGATTGTAAAAAAGATGGTATGATTGATATTAAGAATCC
>Ga0257110_1000398_pt1 | contig 21921 bp, 14 predicted proteins | sample LP_taG_7_FD_190184 | JGI IMG/M metagenome (GOLD analysis project Ga0257110, IMG submission 190184) | Marine microbial communities from Northeast Subartic Pacific Ocean, Canada - LP_J_2015_P26_10m | ecosystem: Environmental > Aquatic > Marine > Oceanic | place: Canada: Northeast Subartic Pacific...
GAAGTTTCACATTCTAATATTTGAGAACCTTCAATTTCCTGGTTCTCGAATTCTTCTAAATATTCTGTTGTATTATTTTCTAAAATAGATTCTTCTAAATATTCTTGTGTAGTTTCTAAAGAAGTTTCACATTCTAATATTTGAGAACCTTCAATTTCCTGGTTCTCGAATTCTTCTAAATATTCTGTTGTATTATTTTCTAAAATAGATTCTTCTAAATATTCTTGAGTAGTTTCTAAAGAAGTTTCACATTCTAACATTTGAGAACCTTCAAATTCCTGGTTCTCGATTTCTTCTAAATATTCTGTTGTATTATTTTCTAAAATAGATTCTCCTAAATATTCTTGAGTAGTTTCTAAAGAAGTTTCACATTCTACTATTTTAAGACTTTCAATTTCTAATATTTGAGAACCTTCTATTTCTTCAAAATCGGTGTCTATTAAATTTTCAGAAACATCATAACTCGTACTGGGAGTAGGAGATTCAAAAAAAGTTTCTACGTTATTGCTCGAATCAACGACTCTTTCTATGTTCAAATTTTCTAAACTAATGTCATTTTTCTTCTTTTTATGATGCCGTTTCCTTTTGGGTTTTTTCTTGTTTGATTGCGCGGCTTTCTCGGATTTCTTTATTTTTTCATTCATGAAATAAACATCGTTGATGATTAAATTGTGTAGTTCAACCAGATCGAAATGAAACTTGTGGATAAGCTCGTCCACATTCTCGTTTAATTTACACAGCGGTAAAACAATATCAAAGTAATTAATATCATCACTTTCAGTCATTAGTTTTTTTAGATTCAAATGATGTTCTCGGATAAATTCTGACAGATGAACCCGAATATCAACTAGTTTTGCTTCTATTGTTGTCGGGTCATCTATCAAAGAATTCAAAAACATAAACAGCGTTTCATTTGACAGATGTGTTTTAATATTATGTTTGCTGGCGCACGTGTTCCCTATATTGAATAATTGATGTGTATGAATATTGAATATGGGTATTACGTGTTTTACGTGGTGTCCACAAATACAAAACTGTGGAGTTTCGTGTTTTTGATGATGGAGAGTTCTCCATTCCAGTGTAGCGGTTTCGATGTCATTTGCTAAAGACCTTTTCAATAATTCACCTTCAAATTTTTCGCGACTGCTCATATGAATATTAACAGTAATAATAATAAATGTATATATTGTTTGGTGAAACAAAGATAAAAGACCGATAAATAATGTGTTTGATAAAAACAATATATACAAATAATGTCTGTATATAATATTTATTATGGTAAAAACGAAAGGTCATACACCAAAATTGTCGAAAAAGTTTTATCCGTTTGTTAGTATATGTACTCCCACATTTAACAGACGGCCATTCATACAAACTATGTTGCAGTGTTTTCATAACCAGACATATCCAAAAAATAGAATGGAGTGGATAATTGTGGATGATGGAACGGACAAGGTCGAAGATTTGATTCAGAGTTCCAATATAGAACAAATAAAATACTATAAATGCGATAAAAAAATGTCCCTGGGAGAAAAACGAAATTATATGCATAAATTCGTCAAAGGGACTATCATCGTATACATGGATGACGATGACTATTATCCACCGGAGCGCGTTTCTCACGCAGTAGAACGGCTCCAAGAAAACCCAGAGGCTATGTGTGCCGGTTCTTCGGAGATTTATGTTTACTTCAAGCACATCGAAAAAATGTATCAGTTTGGTCCATATGGTTCCAAACACGCAACCGCGGGAACATTCGCATTTCGCACCGAATTATTGAAATCAACGTGTTACGAAGATAGTGCTGCGTTGGCCGAAGAGAAGAAGTTCTTGAAGGATTATACCGTACCGTTCGTCCAATTGGACCCTTTAAAAACCATCTTGGTATTTTCCCACATACATAATACGTTTGACAAGCGGCATTTGTTGAAAACAGCCGACAATCAATTTCAGAAACAGTCAACGGTAAAAGTCGATGATTTCATTCGGACAGAAGGTGAAGCGTCCATTAAAGATTTCTTTATGAACAATATTGATGGAATGTTGGCAAAATACAAACCCGGGGAACCGGCGAATAAACCAGATGTGTTGGAGCAAATCAAAAAATTAGAACTACAACGTGCTGAGATGGCTATGAAACATCAGCAATCCCAAAAGGATATGAAAATAACGATGAATAATTCAGACGGAAAATCTGTTCAGATGTCATTGGATGATATGAATAAATTATTCAATTATCAAAAACAGGAATTGAATAAGATGAATGAGACAAATCAAAGTCTGGAAAATATGGTATTTCAACTACAACAACAATTGGCATTAAAAAGTGAAGAGTTGTGCCAAATGAAACCCAAATCAACGATTTAGTCATCACACATAATCATTATTCATCATCGTCGTCGATAATATTGTTGTTTATTATTTTCACATTTTTGTCCAGATATCTATAGATACGTTTAATATCCAGCTTGTCTATTTCGTAATGTTCGAATATTTTTTCCACGTTTTCTAAGGTATCGTGTTTTTCCATGAATGTGTTTCCAAAGAAAAGTCTCATTTCTTGGAAGAAAGCAAGGAGGTCTTTCTTGTCGAGGTCGAGCTGTTGACACAGATTATATACAAACAAAATATTGTTATATTCCGTAGAATATTTTGTAAGAACCTTAGTGAAGCGGATTTCGTCAAATTGTATGGAATTGTCTGGAAAATGTTCGTGATACAAAGAATTATTGTAAAATGTTTTAATAATAGAACTCATTTCGTTGAATTGCCATATCTGGTTTTGAAAAGTGATACGGTCGACATAATCGGCATAACATATGTTCTCCAAAATCTTCAAATAAAACGGAAATGATTTCTTTTTATCTTGTTTGGAAATCGCATCCACGATATTTTCGTGCCACAATAACGCAACAATCGTGCGGTCGGTATCGTTCAGAATCCTCGTGTGTGAGCTCAAAGGATAATGATTTGTCAATAACTTGTGTGTGATATTTTTGGAATCTTCGTTGTATGATTTCAACTGGAATATTGTGTTCATATTTTGTATGAGAAATTCCGGATTTTTCTTATGGACGCGGTCAATAAACTCCAGCTTTCGTAGATCCCCTTGGATATAAGATACCAAATCCGGTATTTTTGATAGGGCAATATTGTATTGTTTATTCAGTATGTGTGTGATCTGCGCATCTGTCGGTTTTTGTAATTCATACACATTGCACACTTTCATTAGTTCTCGGATTTTTTTATCCATATAATAATTTCCAATACAAATTACAGGATTGAGTGTTTGATGCTCTAATCGTTGTTTCTTCGTCTTTTTCTGGCGGATCATTTTTATGAGCGACGAAATCCCCCCCTTGTCTCCATTATTCATTCCATCGATTTCGTCCATAATAATGGCAATCTTCTTCTTCTTCCTCGCCATCATAGTGAGAACATTTTGATTCGAAATATTGTTTGATGTTATTGATTCTATCAATGCTTTATTACGAACGTCACCAGCATCAAATTTGATAATATCATAATCCAAATCTTTCAGTATTTGAGTGATGAAATGCGTTTTTCCACACCCTGGGTATCCATATATGTATAACCCTTTCTTGAACTGAATATTTTTACAATTTTCATCGAAGGAAATAAGATAATCCTTGATGCTTTGTTCTATTTGGCGTCTATCAAACAAATCGTTCTCTATTTGCATCATCTATTATATAAAATAATCGTTTCTATAATAGCATCGTTCATTTTTATGTTTTTTTGAACGAGTTTATTTTCTTTCCAATACAGTTATCCTCGATTCCAGTGAAGCATTCTCCTTTTTCAGTTCCTGGATTTCCTTCACCAGCACCGCAAATAACCCGTTGTAGTTAATACTTTGTATCTTATCTCCATCTTTTTCTCCAGACACCAAAAACGGGAATACTTCTTGAACTTCGTGCGCCAAAAAACCCATATCGTGTTTTCCGTCATTCAAATCGTATTCAACTGGGCGGAGCAAATTCACATTTCGGTCATTCGATATTGCCTCGATATTGTGTTTGATACGATAATCCGAAGTCGACTGGTATGCAGTAGCTATCACTATTCCGGAAACATCCAGAGAAACTTCTGGGTTTGTTATTCCAATTCCTACATTCGAACTGGTATACACATTTCCATTAATAGCCGTAACCCAATGTGTGTTTGCGTCGAACGATTGTAAGTAGGAATTTGTAACAAACTGACCCGGATATAAAAGAGGATTGGCTTGATTAAATTCCGGTCCAGTATAAATTAAATTCCCCGTGATATGACAATCGTCCATCGTGTTTATGAGAATGTTACCATCAAACTGTGAACGATTAAATCCATTCACATATAATTGTCCGTTTGTAATAATACTGTTTTGTACATCCAAGTTTCCTGTTGTGTAAAGATGTCCACTTTGAACTGTTCCCGAAACATTTATATTACCACCTGCTCCTATACCCCCCGCAACCATCAACGCACCATTACTGAAATTGGTCGATTCGGTAGCATTAATGATGTCCATTATCTGTGTGAATTGTGTAGGCCCGTCGAAATATGACTTACCAGAGCCCATTATATTCACATTTCCACTTATTATAGATGTTCCAGTTCCGTTAATATACACCTCACGATCCATCACAACATTACCTCCCACATATATATTTCCAATGACTCCTACACCACCATCCACCAAAAGGGCTCCCGATGTAGTCGAATTAGATTCAGTAGTGTCCAATACGCGTGTTTGACCCGCTATTGAGGTTTGCGCTGTCCCCCCTACAATTAAACTTCCACCGGTGTTCACGCCACCACCCACATAAACACTTCCAACCAGACCGGCTCCGCCGGCCACTAAGAGCGCCCCCGTAGTAGTCGAAGTAGAATCAGTGGTATCCGTAATGCTTGTTTGACCTGCTATTGAGGTTTGCGCAGTGCCCCCTACAAATAAATTCCCATCGGTATTCACGGCGCCACCCACGTAAACACTTCCCACGAGTCCGGCTCCGCCGGCCACTAAGAGGGCTCCACTAGTAGTCGAAGTAGAATCAGTGGTATCCGTAATACTTGTTTGACCCGCAATAGAGGTTTGCGCAGTGCCCCCTACAAATAAACTCCCGCCGGTATTCACACCGCCTCCCACGTGAACACTTCCTGTGACACCGGCTCCGCCGGACACTAAGAGGGCTCCAGTAGAAATCGAAGTAGAATCAGTAGTATCCGTAATACTTGTTTGACCTGCTATTGAGGTTTGCGCAGTGCCCCCTACAAATAAATTCCCGTCGGTATTCACGCTGCCACCCACATAAACACTTCCCACCAAACCGGCTCCGCCGGCTACTAAAAGAGCCCCAGTGGTAGTCGAAACAGAATCGGTCGTGTCCAACACATATGTTTGACCTGCTATTGAGGTTTGTGTAAGACCCCCTACAAATAAATTCCCGCCGGTAACAACGTTGCCACCGATATTCACACTTCCCTCGATTCCAGCTCCACCGGCTACTAAGAGAGCCCCCGTGGTTGTCGAAAAAGAATCAGTCGTGTCAGTAATACTTGTTTGACCCGCAATAGAGGTTTGCGCAGTGCCTCCTACAAATAAATTCCCATCGGTAACTACGCTGCCACCCACATAAACACTTCCCTCGAGGCCCGCTCCGCCGGCTACTAAGAGGGCTCCCGTGGTTGTCGAAGTAGAATCAGTAGTATCCGTAATATTTGTTTGACCTGCTATTGAGGTTTGTGTAAGACCCCCTACAAATAAATTCCCGACGGTGTTCACTCCACCCCCCACATAAACACTTCCCTCGAGGCCCGCTCCGCCGGCTACTAAAAGAGCCCCAGTACTAGTCGAAGTAGAATCAGTAGTATCCGTAATATTTGTTTGACCGGCTATTGAGGTTTGTGCGGTGCCCCCTACAAATAAATTCCCATCGGTATTCACGGTGCCACCCACGTGAACACTTCCTTCTAAACCGGCTCCGCCGGCCACTAAGAGGGCTCCCGTGGTTGTCGAAGTAGAATCAGTAGTATCCGTAATACTTGTTTGACCGGATATTGAGGTTTGCGTAGTTCCCCCTACAAATAAATTCCCACCGGTAACAATATTCCCTCCTATGTGAACACTTCCTTCTAAACCGGCTCCGCCGGCCACTAAAAGGGCCCCCGTAGTGGTCGAAACAGAATCACTCGTGTTATTTATTTGTTGAATTCCGTCGAGTTCTATATTATCCGATATATGAGTATTTCCCCCTATACTTATATTTCCCCCAATTCCGACACCCCCAGAAATAACCAGAGCACCACTTTGGGGGGATTGTGAGTCAACCAAATTAACGATGTATGAGATACCATTCACGGTAAGTTCTTCTCCTATATTTACACTTTTTGCTATACCGACACCTCCATCCACAACCAGAGCTCCCGAAGTAGAATCTATAGAATCGGAGCCATTGCTAAGTAATACTTCTCCGGAAATGGACATCGCTCCATATGTGCGGACATTTCCCCCCACAAAAACACTTCCTGACATACCGGCTCCGCCAGCTACCAAGAGGGCTCCCGAAGTAGTTGAAACAGAATCATTCGTATTAGTAATACTTGTTTGACCTGCAATTGAGGTTTGTGTAAGGCCGCCCACAGTTAAATATCCGCTGGTGATCACATTACCTCCCACGTGAGCACTTCCTTTGACGCCGGCTCCGCCGGCTACCAAGAGTGCGCCCGAAATAGTCGAAACAGAATCGGTTGTGTCAGTAATACTTGTTTGACCTGCTATTGAGGTTTGCGCAGTGCCCCCTACAAATAAATTCCCACCGGTATTCACGGCGCCACCTACGTGAACACTTCCTTCTAAACCGGCTCCGCCGGCTACCAAGAGTGCGCCCGAAATAGTCGAAACAGATTCAGTTGTATCAGTAATACTTGTTTGACCCGCTATTGTGGTTTGATGTGTGCCTCCCACAGTTAAATATCCACCTGTAAACACATTGCCACCCGCGTGAATACTTCCTTTGACGCCGGCTCCGCCGGCTACCAAGAGCGCGCCCGAAGTAGTCGAAACAGAATCATTCGTATTAGTAATACTTGTTTGACCCGCAATAGAAGTTTGCTGTATGCCTCCCACAGTTAAATATCCGCCGGAAACTATGTTGCCACCGATATTCACACTTCCCTTGACGCCGGCTCCGCCGGCTACCAAGAGGGCTCCCGAAGTAGTCGAAATAGAATCGCTTATATCAGTAATATTTGTTTGACCCGAGATGGCAGTTTGTCCGGTGCCTCCTACAAATATATTTCCGTCGGTATTAAGGTCTCCACCCAAGGTAAGATTACCATCAATAGCAGTTCCACCAACCACTAAAAGTGACCCCGTGCTTAAAGAGTATGATGGGTCGTTCTTTGTTATTTTGGTTTGGCCGGATATAATACTTTGTTGTAAACTGGCTACATACAGTTTACCTCCGATGTTTGCATCTTTTCCGATTCCTACACCGCCATCTAAAACCAAGGCACCCGTCGTAGTATTTATACTTTGTGTATCATTATCCATATGTGTTGTTCCCTGGATCAATACATTTCCCTGTGTGGTGGTGGTGGTGAAAACAGCTTCATCTGGAAATAATGTTCCAATCGGCCCGTCGTGTTTTCCTACAACATCTACTAAAACCGACGCAACATCCACTGTTAAAGAACCTGTACTACTTCCTGTTCCTTGTGTTGTTCCCATAATAAATTTTTTGTTGTATTCTGACCAGCCCATAAACACATTATCTCCGGTCGCTCCTCTTTCTATTACGATACCAGAATCATTTGTAGATGCGCCATTCAAACCAGAATTCAGTTCTATTAACGCATCCTTAATAACCGTATTATCAGTATTTACTGTCGTTGTAGTTCCGCGCACATCAAGATTGCCTGAGATTATGGTGCTTCCAACAACATTCATATCTCCACCTACATTCAAATTTTTCGTGATTCCAGCGCCTCCAGCCACCAAAAGAGCACCACTATCAATATAATCGGATTCTGTAGTATCAGTAATATTTGTTTGACCAGCGATAGAGGTTTGCGCAGTGCCTCCTACAAATAAATTCCCGCCGGTAACGACATTGCCCCCCGCGTGAACACTTCCCTCGAATCCGGCTCCGCCGGCTACTAAAAGGGCCCCCGTAGAAATCGAAACAGAATCAGTTGTATCAGTAATACTTGTTTGACCCGCAATAGAAGTTTGCGTAAGACCTCCTACAAATAAATTTCCACCAGTGATCACATTGCCACCGATATTCACAGTTCCCTCGAGACCCGCTCCGCCGGCTACTAAGAGGGCCCCCGAAGTAGTCGAAACAGAATCGGTCGTGTCCGTAATACTTGTTTGACCAGCTATTGCGGTTTGCGCAGTGCCTCCTACAAATAAATTCCCGCCGGTAACAACGTTGCCACCCACGTGAACACTTCCCTCGAGACCGGCTCCGCCGGCTACTAAGAGGGCCCCCGAAGTGGTAGATACAGAATCACTCGTGTCCAACACATATGTTTGACCAGCGATAGAAGTTTGCGCAGTGCCTCCTACAGTTAGATATCCGCCGGAAACTATATTGCCGCCGATATTGACACTTCCCTCGACACCGGCTCCGCCGGCTACTAAGAGGGCACCCGAAGTGGTAGATACAGAATCACTCGTGTCCAACACATATGTTTGACCAGCGATAGAGGTTTGCGCAGTGCCTCCTACAAATAAATTCCCGCCGGTAACTATGTTGCCACCGATATTCACACTTCCCTCGACACCGGCTCCGCCGGCTACTAAGAGGGCTCCCGAAGTAGTCGAAACAGAATCGGTCGTGTCAGTAATACTTGTTTGACCCGCTATTGAGGTTTGCGCAGTGCCTCCTACAGTTAGATATCCACCGGAAACTATATTGCCACCCACGTGAACACTTCCCTCGAGTCCGGCTCCGCCGGACACTAAGAGGGCCCCAGTAGTAGTCGAAGTAGACTCGGTTGTATCAGTAATATTTGTTTGACCCGCGATGGCGGTTTGTTGAGTGCCTCCTACAAATAAATTCCCGCCGATACGCGAATTGCCACCAACTTCAAAGTTTTTATTGAAAGACCCGCCACCGAGACCAACCAAACAACCTTGTCCCATACTATTTGTTTGAGTAGTATCGCTTATAAATGTCCGGCCATATATCTTCGTTTCACCGGTCCCTTTAATAGTCGCAGTTCCATCTATTGTCAAATTGTGACCACCATATATTTTTCCTTGGATTCCCACACCACCATTTACAATTAACGCACCAGTAGTCGTACTATTTGATGGAGTGGTATTGAAAATATTTGTTTGACCAGCTATAGCTGTTTGTTCGGTGCCTCCTACAAATAAATTCCCACCAGTGTTCACATTTCCACCTACATAAACACTACCCTTAAGACCGGCTCCACCGGTTACTACGAGGGCACCCGATGTTGTCGATGAAGAATCTTCCGGAAACGTTAATATGGTTTTACCGGCTATACTTGTCGGTTGATCACTATCTATTGCTACATTTCCTTGGAAGATGGAAGGACCGTCACCATTTACATAAAGCGTGTCTTCACAAACAATATTTGATTTTACTTCGAGATTCCCCCCTACAAATACATTTCCAACAATACCTGCCCCCCCGGATAATCTTAATCCGCCACTATTTATCGAGGTACTGCTCATTTCACTGGGAATTTCTATGTATTCGCCGCTTGTTCCCAGAACTATCTGGTGCGAATCATTTATTATAGAGCCATAACCCACCGCGGTAGAGTATTCACAAACATCATTTAAAGAAACATCACTGTTTGCACCCAAATAAGTATTATAAACGCCACTAATATCTTGAGAACCACTATTATAACCTAATGCGGTAACATACGATGTCTCTATTGAAGATTTTAACGAATTGTGTCCAATCGCGGTATTAAAAGAACCATCTTGTATGAAATTCAAACAGTTCAATCCATAGGCTATGTTATTTCCTCCTCCGGATATGTCGAAGTAGTTTTCACCAATACCGATATTTTCGTATCTACCATTCATCATTATCATTCCCGGTTTCTCCTCATTTGTAAGCCTCACAGTCCCTATTACATCAAGCTCTTTCTGAGGTTGTGTATTATTTATTCCAACGTGACCCAACTCATAATAAATGCGGTTATCGATCAAGGCTGTCCAAACATTCGGTCCTGTAGGACCCGTATCACCCTTTTCACCAGTAGGACCAGTATTTCCGGTAGGACCTGTTCCCAATGGACCAGTAGTTCCGGTTTGCCCTCGAACACCCGTCGGGCCAGTATACCCGGTATATCCTGTAGGACCTATTACAAATGCTCCTGTTTGTCCTGTATGTCCGGTATACCCTGTATATCCAGTTGGCCCAATATATACACTTGTGGTTTTTCTAAAGTTGATATTAGGGTTAGACATAAACTATAATTATATATTCTATATATACATTTGTATTCATAAAATATATTATTAACGCCCGAATTTACTGAAATCAGCCGTTAATGGGAGGTAATTTCCACCTTTCGATGGCAATGCTCCATACCGAGAGTAATTGTCTACCTTACCCGTTTTGTATTGAACTCCATTCGAAGCACCTCCTCTTATCGAAGCACCTCCTCTTATCGAAGCGTCCTGACCCAATCCCACCAATCCACCTGCCGCGTCTTGACCCAATCCCACTATTCCACCTGCCGCGTCTTGACCCAATCCCACTATTCCTCCCAATAAATCTTTACCTATTCCCAAAGCACCACCCACGGCTTCTTTTCCTAACCCTACAGCACCACCCACGGCTTCTTTTCCTAATCCTACAGCACCACCCACAGTCTCTCTTCCCAAATCAACTGCTTCACCTACGGTCTCTTTACTCAAATCAACCGCACCACCCACAGTCTCTCTTCCCAAATCAACTGCGCCACCCACGGCCTCTTTGCTCAAATCAACTGCGCCACCCACGGCCTCTTTTCCCAAATCAACAGCACCACCCACTGCCTCCTTACCGAGATCAGCCGCACCACCCACCGCCTCTTTTCCGAGACCAGCCGCACCATTCACGGCATCTTTACCTAATCCTACACCACCTTTCAATAATCCAGCAGCAGTAGCCCCCTTCTTACCTAAACCATATGTGCCATTACCACCGTTCCCTCCACAGTTGGTGCATACACCATCATCACCACATTGAGGGCAGATTGGAGGAACCAATTGTGTTTTCAACATATGGTCATTGCTAACAATTCCGGTCTTATTGAATCCGTTTCCTTGACCCATTGTATTGAAATACCAAAACCATTTACAAGAAATATCATCTCCGCAAAAAGATGGAAGTTGTCCCGTAGGTTGGTTAACAGTAGTAGCGTTGTTTCCGCTCTCCGACGAACCTCCCGAAGAAGTTTGTGCTGGACCGGATGTGGTGGTCGACCACGTATTTCCATTGGTAGATTCGAGAGCATCAGACGGTTTTAATGGACCATTTTCATCGAATGAATAGCAACTGACAATTTTGTAGGAACCATCAGTTGAATTTCCGACAATCAAACAGATTGAAGTGTTTTTACCGATGGCACACACCAACGCCATACCATTGTTTCCATCGCCAATAGTCATAGAGGTCATCGATGACAAAGACTCGATTTGCTCTTTTGCGCCGGCATTCCCTGGAACTATAGAACCGGTCGCTCTATCATACACATAATACCCTACTCCATTGGAATGTGTAATCAATACATAACCATTTTTGGTATCATACCGTAAGAATGGGGATATTTGGAATATCTGTTCGCTATTGCTTCCGCTCATATAATTTTTATCAGTAATGAGAGAACCATTGTTCATATCCGAATTACTCTTCGCAGGATTAGTGTTGTAGCTTGGCACATTATCAATCGAATAATTATAATTCTTTGGTGTTCCAACAATACCGTCTTGAGATAATGCATACGAAATCACATTCGCACCTCCTTGTGGATAGGTCGATTTATCAATGTCCATAACGTGAATAAATGTGTTGGAATTCATCGCAATATAAAACACCTGATATGTGTCCGTTGTCTCACACCGCGTAGTGTATGAGTACTGACTGATAGTTGGAACGACCGATGTTTTCTGGCTTTCAATAGTGCTGTATGGTAATACTGACCCGTCTTCTTTGTATTGAGTGCGATACAAATTTGTATGAATCGCGTCACGAGTTGTTACATAAATATTGGTGATTGTAGTTCCGTAATTATCCATACAATCAGTATTCCCGGACACAGAGTTTCCTTTCTCACACGCTAAACCATCCACTTCCAACAAGTTACCATTTACATTGTCGATATAGATGTTATCATACAAGGAAATGATTTTCCTGTCCACATCTGCACTATATTGAGGGACATAGATGGTATTCCCGTAACTGGTTGCGTTGGATTGATTAAAATTTACGAAAGATTCTCTATACATCATCGATTTAATAGTGCTTCCCAATAACATTGACAATATTAACACCGCCAACAATATCAAAAACAAGATTAAAGGTGTTATCTTTATCTTCATCAGTATATACTGTATATATCGAAAATATATTTATATAAATGAGTTCATTAATATAAACTTTTTATAACTCCTAAAATATTTATAGCTCGGCAAAATATTTATAGCTCAGCAAAATTCAAATTGCCTTTTGATTGGGTTAATATGTCCAAATTAGCTAATATGTCGGTGGGAATTGTTGGGGATGTTGGTTTGGTGTCTAACAGTGGCAGAGGAGTTCTGGTTGGAAGAGCGGTAGGCTTGGGTAATTCCGAAACGACGGTTGGAGTTTCTGTAACAGCCGTTGGGGTTGGCATGGCAGTCATACCTTCCAACGCACGTGGGGAAAACTTGAAATACATTCCAATACCCAACGAAATCACTAAGATTGCCACTAAAATCAATAAATACTTGTTTGAAGACTTCATTTCTCAAATATATTTATATATATAGTTGAGTAGATTTAATTCAAAAGAGAAATGGCATTATACATTTTGTTTGAAATAATATAGCTCATTGTTTATGTTACATGGAAAATATGACAAATATATACTTTTCACAATATTACCTAAAAATGGTTTTTGATTACCATAAAACTTCCATTTGCCATTAAACCTCGATTTCTTCGCAGAGATAGTGATTGTTGCGTCTTTTCCTGGAATGTAATCTTTTGGATAAAACGCTTGATCCCCACAATAATATATTCCGTTGAACCCTAAACAACGTCCGATAAAATTTTCGGGAATGTCTATCTTAAACTTCATTATATCTATATTGTCGTCAAGGTCTGTATTACGAATAGTTGTGAAAAAGGAGATGAATAAACCTTTATTGAAAGTCAACGTTTTCGAAATGTTATTTTCTGCGTCCTCGTAATATACAGTATTCCCTAAACCTTCTTCGCTACTCAAAAAATCGGCCATTTCGTCTTGTGTTGAATATTTCTTATTTTCTAAATCGAACCCTTCCAAAAACATTTTCATATATTTTCCAAAACGCTCCTCTTTTAATCTGGCCATCTTCGCTTCGTTCTGTATTCGTTTTTTCTCTTCTTCTTCTCTAAGTCGTTGTTTCTTTTGTTCTTCTTGAATCCGCCGGAGTTCCCTCATTTGTCGTTCTTTTTCTTGTCGTTGTCTGCGTCGAACTTCTTCTCTCTGTTTCCGTTGCCTGCGTCGAATTTCTTGTAGTAGTGCACTATTGTTTCCCCGTCGTCTTCGTGGTTTCCTTCTTCGACGCCGTCCGAAGAATCCTTCTTCAATATTGTCTTCGGGATAAAAATAATCATATATGGAATCAAGTGTGTCTTCATAATCATCCTGTAAATAGTAAAATAAATACAAATTTCCAATAATGAATAATACCCAAAATAAAATGATTAAATACTTATACTTCATCCAGACCTATATACATGATTGTATATATCATTTGTTCCGTTGGAATATAAAAAATTGATTTATATATTCCATATTTCTCAGGTTGTACGTCCTGTATATTTTAAAAAATGACACATCTACAATTATTCAAAAACCCAGAGTTTGATGTGGAAATCGGCATAGACGAGGCTGGACGTGGACCTATGTTCGGAAGATTGTATGTCGCTGCCGTTGTATTGCCCAGGGACGGGTCCTTCTTCCATAAAGATATTAAAGACAGCAAAAAAATCAAATCCGTCAAAAAAATGAAAGAATGCTTCGACTACATAATACAAAACTCTGTGTATTACGCTATTCACTTCGTAGAACATGATGTCATAGACAAGATAAATATCCGACAAGCCGTATTTCAAGGAATGCACGCGTGTATCAAAGACATATATGACCGAATGGAATCACCATCGAAACTCCAACTCCTCATTGATGGAAACGATTTCAAACCCTATGTATTCTTCGACGAAACCCGACAGAATATTGTTACACTACCTTACGAAACTGTAGAAGGCGGGGACAATACATATATGTCGATCGCAGCCGCATCAATATTGGCGAAATACTCGAGAGATGAATATATACATAAGTTGTGTGAAAGTTATCCTGATTTAGTATCCAAATACAGCATTCATACGAACATGGGATACGGCACTAAAAAACATCTGGAGGGTATAAATGAACACGGGATTTCACAATGGCACAGAACGACATATGGGGTGTGTAAAAGCAAGGCGGTACAAATGATACAAAAATCATAAACCTAATTTGCGTCCTCTATTTCTTCTACACCCTCTTCCGCTTTTGAAAACATACGCCCCGCTTTTCCGAGTAATGTGCCAAACATTTTATAAAACGCAAATATAAATGATATTATTAATATAGTCGATACAAGAACCAAATAATACCGTAGATTAGTAAATAATACGAACAAAAAAACGATCAAACCCAGCGCATACATAAATCGATTACGTCTTATTTCTTTCGACCAAATTTTTTTATTTTTGTATATGAATAGTAAAAATAAAACTCCTGCGAATAATACTGGGAATACCGCGAAGAAATTTACTTTCTTGAAATCAGACACCGAATATACCTTGTCAGGATTAGAACCTTCACCCACTGTAAATATAATTATCAAAAACAACACTCCAAATGAAAATAGCCCCATACCAAATGTTTTCAGTTTATCTAAATCCATTATGTTTTGAAAATTTCTATATATATGGAGGAGATAGAAGTTTTCATTGTATTATTCTCTGGAAATTATCTATAACCATCTTATTGCCCTCCCTTCGAAATATGTTTTGGATACTTTCAACCACTTCGTTGTATTGTCATAAACACTATATCCAAAAAGAATTTCATTCGTCTTTTCCATATAAACCATTCCAAGAGAATACTCCACCTTTCCACCTTCGAATGTGAAATACGGAACATACCATTTCAAATCAAACGATATAGCATCCAACACAACTATAATATGGTAATAAAACCGGCGGTCTTCATAACTTACACTATGACACAGTAACCATATTTCGTTGTCTATGATGATGCCATTGGAAGAACCGCGTAAATTACCGAAAAAACGAGGGACATTCTCGATTGTATGAGTCGTTTTGAACTCGTTGTTCTCTATATCTCCTACACGAATAGGATTCCAACCATATATCATTTTAAGCCCCTCATTAGGTATCAACACCCAATTTTTTTCGATGGGCTGCTGCCCTTCTATTTTCAACAGGTCCGAAGATATCCCGAATCGGCCATTGATTCTCCCCAATTCTATCACCATATTACCATTATCCAACCCGCGATTGCCACTATAAAACAAGCCATTATCCGTTTTAAATAGTCTCACATCTTCCACTCCTACATATCTATTATCAATACTCGTGTCGTGTTTCAACTCTATTATTTCTTTAATATTTGGCACAGGGGACATTTGTATGTATCCCAGTCGGTTCACGGTGATTATCTTGTCACGGTTCACATAATTTCCATTTTCGTCTATTACATAATTTACATACCGCACATTGACTATCAACTCATCGTTCTCATTATCATACACTAAAGACGGTGTGCTCGATACAAATATTTCGTCATTATCGTATGGCTTGATCAAACCATCCAGAGTGCTTCGAAGGTCTTCGTCCAATACATCATTCTCTTTGAGCTTTTCGGCATAAAACTTATAATTTGTCATTACACTGTGTTGAATGCTCCCGTCAGTGCTGTTTTTGAGAACATCCATTATTACGCCCAACATATCATACTCTTTATAATTAATATAAAACCCCAATATCGATAACTCGTAATCCAATTTATAGTCGTAAACATCCTTGTGTAAGAAAAGAAGATTCGGATTCGCGGGATATTTACGCCGAATATCGTCGGCCATCACATAAAACGAATACGCCAATGACGTTTTACCCACCATTCTATAGTGTTTGACAATCTCATATATATTTTCTATGCGAAATGGACACACATTTAACGCGGCGAGCCAACTATCCACTGCTTCCATCGGTTTGTCCAATCTCATATAACACAATCCCATACAATAATAACTATTCCATACTTCATCAGACCACCCTCCCAAGTCTATCCGTTTTTTATATGCGTTTATAGCATTCTCCGGTTGGCCCGCGTCTTTATAACTATTTCCCAAATAAAATGTATATCGGTCGTTATTTGGAACATCTATGAGACCTTGTTGGAGGAGTGTTATGTCGCGTTCGAATTTGTCGGTTTTTGCGCCGCCATCTCCGATATCGTGGATTCGAATAAAGTCATAGTCGCAAGTTTCAATCATCGTATTTCTCGGGTTGTTCAAATATTCGTGTGTGACCCCCCAATAAGAAAACTCGTGATGGTTGCGAACAATTCGCGTATTTTTATAATGAAATTCGGGGTTCCCTTGAAAGAGATTATACGCATCGGCTTTCAAACCTTCTTTGAATTTTTGAGGGTCGTTTAGACAAGTTCCTTCCAACACCATATCCGCATCCATCAATAATATGTATTCGTATTGGGGGAACTTATTGCACGCGTTCAACGCATAACTACGGTTGAATCCAAAATCGCGAAATTCCTTGTATATGATTTCGCCCGGAATATCCTTTTCTTCAAAATAGGTCTTGATGAGTTCCACGCTATTGTCTGTGCTACCAGTGTCGCAAATACAATACGCGTCGACAAGACTACTTACCGAGTCCAATAGACGAGTGATTACTTTACTTTCATTCTTGATTATCATATTCAAACAGAGTTTAGGCATCTTGTAATCGATATAATAGATAATATAATAGATATGTTGGAATGTTTTTGATATATTTTTATTCAAATATAATTTATATGGTATTATTCTATATATCATAATATGTCCTTCACAAGATTTCATGATGACCCGGCCAGAATAATCAAACAAAATCAAATTAGCACATTTTCTGAAAGATATTACTTGAATACTCCTGGACAAGGTATCAACCTACCATTTGAGGAGGACCCGCATATACGTCTTCAAAGCTGGGGAGCGAACTTGACAACCAACAATCTGAACCTGGAGAGCGATTTACGCGGCCTCAGTCGCAAGTATACAAAAGACCTTCCTCAAACAAATCAATATACCGAGCACAAGGCCCACACTAAGCCATACCAATACAGATCCACGCAACCATTTGTAGAAGAGAGCCGTGCTTCCCATCCAGCTTGGTTATATAAAGATTTAGAACAAACACGATGGGAATATCCTATTATTAATCCACAGGCGAACCTCGAAAAGCAGTTTCATTCCAACGTACAAACACGCATTTTAGAGAAAGACCGATTCGTTCCTGGCGTATATCATCAAACAAATTATTCATATTAAATGTTGGGGATATTAAATGTTGGGGATATTAAATGTTGGAAAATTATATGAAATGTATTTTTAATATAATATATTATAATAGAAGTATATACACATGGAAGTTGCTATACCTTTAGTTGCTCTTGGAGGTCTTTATATAGTATCCAATCAAAATAGAAACCGAGAAAATTTTCAACAACAAGCATACGAAGGAAATCTGCCAAATGTCGATATTCCAAACAAAAATTATAACCAGAATTCCACCGAATTCAACGCGAACAACGACCTTACATCCAAACTGTCCACTGTAAATACCTACGATGGTAACAGTGTATACACCGATAAGTATTTTAATAAAGACTTGCCCAACACAATGGTAAATACTACCTCGACACAAAACAGTTCGGCATTCACCGGGGAAACACCCAATCCTCAAAACGCACAATACCGTTCCATCAATGGGTCTAATGTGGGAGCTGACCACTTCCAACATAATAATATGCAACCTTTCTTCGGAAGCCACATTCGCACGATGAGAACCGAAGCAAATAGTGGGGAAAGTATTTTAGATAATTATTCCGGAGCCGGTTCACAAACCATTAAAAAGACCGAACGAGCCCCTCTGTTCTCCCCACAAGAAAATATGCAGTTCGCACACGGGGCTCCTAATATGACCGACTTTTTCCAATCGCGCGTGAATCCTTCTCTCAAAATGTCGAATGTTAAGCCGTTTGCCGACCAAAAAGTCGCTCCAGGTATCGGTGGAGGTTACACAACCGAAGGCAAAGACGGATTCAATTCGGGTCTGATGAATCGAAACCTTTATTTAGCGAAAACCGTCGATGAACTTCGAACACAAAACAATCCCAAGGCCAGTGAATATGGTCTGTTGGGACACGAAGGACCCGCGAACAGTTCCATCAAGCGTCGAGGTGATTTAGGCATACAAGAAAAAAACCGCCCAGATACTTTCTTCGAAATGGGACAAGAAAGATATTTCACAACCGGAGGTATCGAAACCGCACCTGCTGTAAGAGGTATCCAATTAGATCTTCAAGAAAAGACCAACAATCGACAATCTACTACTGCTTCTTATTCCGGTGGAGCAGCTTCCCACACATCCGCACAATACAACGCGGAAGGCGAATATATGCCTTCAAAACATATCGACCTGGGAGCAGTTCCCGTGAAACCGGCCAGAAGAATCGGGGCCGGTGGTGGAAATGAGGCCGATTACGGAATGAAATCAGCAGTTGTGTATGAGAATAACCGTTCATCGAACCAACAAGACACCTACTTCGGAGCGTTTAGTAGCGCCATCGGGGCAGCCGTGTCGCCATTGTTGGATGTTGTAAGACCTTCGCGCAAAGAAAACGCCATCGGTAATTTAAGACCTTATCAAAACCCAGGAACGACCGTATCGAACTCATATGTGTACAACCCAGCAGATAAGCCAGCGGCTACAATCCGCGAAACCACTGAAGTTGGCAAAGGACATCTTTTCGTGGATAGTCGCGCCAGAAGTGATGGGTATTTAATCGCAGATGTTAACGCGGCTCCTACAAAACGTCAAACACAAGGTGATTTCTATTATGCCGGTGTTGGAAGTGCAGGCGAGCGGGGAAGACAACCGCGTGCGTATGACGCAGAGTATAATCAACGCAATAACGATGTGAAATCGTCGACTTTACGCGGATATACTCCTTCTGGTGGAATGGGATTAATGAACTCCAACATTAATATGACGACTGTCCCACGCGAAATCACACAGCAAAATCGTCGGGATATTGTGCCTACGATGCCTTATCAGACGGCGTCCGCTGAAGCTATGGGAAGACCCACTGGAAGTAATCAAAACGCCACCACTTATTCGAATATTCAATTGGACCGCACGCAAGGAGATGTTTTACAACAATTGAAAGGTAACCCTTTCGCCATTTCTCACGTGAAAGGCCTATAAACCATATGACATTTATTTTTATTGATATAGTATAAATATAAATGTGGATGAGATGTTTCCAGATTCCGTGTATGATATTTTTCATCACTCGGTGTTTTGGATACAACTTCAAACATATTTCCACTCAAACCCACCGCGATTATTTCAAATATAGGAGTTGTAATAGAAGAAACTTCAAAAAATCAAAGGGATATATTAACTTTGTCGAAGACCATCACATTATACCCAAACAGTGGAAAACCCACCACCTCTTACAGAGTATACACTTCGATCTTAACTCCAGTAATAATTTGTACATTATGCCCAATAAATGTGCAATGAAACAATTTCATTTACATCCGGACACGCTGATTCATCAGGGGGGTCATCGCAAATATAATTTGTATGTAAAAGAACAACTTGACTATATTTATGGATTGAATGAAGACGCGCAATCCTACGAATTTTGGTTATTATTACATCACTTGAAATCAAATATGAAGTTTAATAAAGATGGTATTCCTTGGAAATAATAGGTCAGGTTCTCAAGTATATAATTAGGTTCTCGAATGTCTCCAAAATATTTCGTGTATGAATTTCACCGAATAATTTTTATTGTTTTTATTTCTTCTTTTTTTCACACAAATATATTTTAGTTATTTGAGAACCTGAATAGTGTTTGAGAACCTAACTATAAAAATCGGTAAATATAATTTTATTTGTATATATTAGACGCATTTTAGAAAACTTGTATATGAGTATGTGTTGCTGTGCGAAAAACATTTCTTTCGATTTATCTGGAATGGTTATAGACCCCAATGACGAGGAAAACGTGATTCCGGATGTATTTAAAACAGAGGTCATCAAGAAAATTCTTTTACCTTATTACAAAGACAACATTGAATACATCGTCAATACCAAATCTGGATGGTCAAGAGTAAGCACCGGATTTATGACTGCTTCTACTTTATTAGTAGGAGCCGCATCTATATTATCATTCGCGAGTGGCGTGTATCCAAACAGAGATTTAAACTTCGTTGCTGGGTCCATCGGGTTAGTGGCCTTAGTTTTCAAAGAGTTTGCCTCTTATGCAAATACTATCGACCACGTAAAGACCCTGTCTATTAATGACTTATTGAAGAACCTGAATATCGAACACGAAATGAGTGATATCTCTAAAAATAATGAACGAATTTTTAACAAAGATAAATTGGTGGCTAAAGATGATGCATCAGACGCAGGTTCGCAACACACTCGTCGTAGTTTTAGCAAACCCAATTTGACAAACATGGTGTTTAATATGGGGGATAATACCAGTGTTGAGAACGACGCTGTATAGTCATTCTATTATGGATTTTCTAAAGCGTGCAACCTTGCTAAAATGTTGATGTTGTCCGTTTGGAGTGTGTTTATGTCGCTTTGTAGTGTGGTAATAGTGGTTTGGGCGGTGGTCAGTTGAGAGGTTAAACTGGCGATGGAATCCGGAATATTTCTACTGTATGACATTTCCTTGGGATTCGCGTTGGGATCATACATAATGACATATCCTGGTAATGGGATGTCGCCGTTTGTTCCAGATTGCCGGATGGAGACCACACCTAAACGGTTTTGATCGACATAGGTTCCGCCATTCACGGCAATAATTTCTCCGGAAATGGTTTCTGTAAATAATGTGTTTTGACCGGTTGTGGGGAGTTTGATGGATACAGAGCCTCCACCGATATTCGCCATTCGAACATAATCGGTTCCAGATACTAATACCATATCTTGTTCGGATTGATAATGTGGGGTTTGAATGGACATTTGTTTTTGAACTATATATATAATTGTTATAAGAATTATATATCGAGAAAAAACGACTAAGGGGTTTCTAATGCGTCGAGACAGATGCCATTTTTGAGTTATTAACCACAATGATAAGTACATCCTACATAAGCCGCAATATATACTTCTTCGTTATTTGCTATTTTAGATTCATAATCATCTTTACTGTATCGATTGCCGGATAAATCTAAATACCGCAAATTATAAGGATATTCATAAACAATATTTCCACTTCCATCTAATTCATTTGTCCACTGCAACATACCATTATCATCCAATACATTTTCATATATAGTATTTCCTGAAGCATCCAATGTTTCTT
>Ga0257110_1000399_pt1 | contig 21861 bp, 21 predicted proteins | sample LP_taG_7_FD_190184 | JGI IMG/M metagenome (GOLD analysis project Ga0257110, IMG submission 190184) | Marine microbial communities from Northeast Subartic Pacific Ocean, Canada - LP_J_2015_P26_10m | ecosystem: Environmental > Aquatic > Marine > Oceanic | place: Canada: Northeast Subartic Pacific...
CTGGATCCGGAGGTACTGCCCAAAATCCGTAACTTTGCTGTGATGAAGCATACACATCATTTGAGTCATTAGTGTTAACACTATTAACTCCGTAAAACGGCATACAATAACTAACTTGTATTTCTCTTCCTGCAATCGGATTTTCTGTGTTCTCACCTCCTGATAAATCTCCCTGTAATACAACAGTAAGCCTTCCCATATAAGTGGGGTCAAGATGCGAAACAATTTTAGCTACATATGGTCCCGAGTTTAGTTTTAAACTGTCATCGGTAATTGTTCTTTTTTGAACATTCTTAGGCGCCATTATGTTGCTCCTCCGCTATTTTTAATTACTTTGTTTCTCTTGGCGTTATCAATAGCCTCTTTAGCTTTAGCTTTTTCATCTGGTGATAATTTGTTGTCAAGGTTACGATCGGCTTTAAGCTCTTCTGCAAGAACAAAGTCTCCATCAGCTATTGCTTGGTTAATTTTTTTATTTTGATCATCTTTCGCCCTTAGTAGTTTTTTCGTTTCAGTAGTACTATCAGCTTTTGATTCAAAGTTTGGTCTTTTAACTAACTGTAATACCTGTACAAATTGATTATTTTTAAAACTATTCTCAACGCTAATAACTTGATATAATCCGCTAAACTGTCCAACACGTTTAGTTGCCGCTGTACCAAATCTATATAAGCCAGTAGTAGTATTAAGATCTAACGGTGTATCAAAATTTAATATAATATCAACTTGCGAACTTTGGTGATCTATTGATCCCCTATTGTTTACGTTAATATATTGTGTTGCTTTAGCATTAAAGTTACCCATACCACTATCTGCGATAAAGTACGGATCTCCCATAATTGTTAGTGTTCCTTGAATTAAATCAACATCTGAATTTACAAGTGCATCATTAAACTTTCTTGCAATCTTAGTTCTAGCATCTTCATATGTACCAGCTGTAATAGAATCTTCAGCATCGTCTTTAAATACTATCGGTACTTTATTAATATGTTCAGTACTAGATTCTCCTAGTTGTTTAGCTTCATTTGTTTTGGAGGTATCTGCTTTATTTGCAGGATCAACTGTTGCAGTATCTTCTCCAAATCCTGCAGAAATTGCTTTATAAAATGCTGTCTTGAATTCTATATCAAAGTCTAAAACTTGTGTATTTTTTCCAGTGTATATGTAATTGTATACCTTTGGTGCTTGTAACATTAATTCATCGTAACTTTGAGGTGGCTGATTTGGCATTGTAATAATATGATTATGTACTGAATATTGATTAATTCTATAAACATATATTCGAGGATGTCTTCCTATAATTTTTTCATGGGCAGTATTTGATATTTGAAATAGTTGTGTATCAATTTTAAACCATTCTGTCATTCCAGGAACTTTAGATTTATTTTGGTCGTTAACGTTTTCTGTACCCCATGAACTTAATAATACTAGTTCTTCTAATACTTTTTGTATTCTAGTGCCTTTAGCAAATATAATCTCACGACTGGTAGTATTAATTTTCATATTACTTTTTTCAAATAATGCTGTATCTTTGTTAAATGCATATTGCTCAGATGTAAAATTTTTCTTGCCTGCGTCTAATGGTTCACCTATATAGAACTTACTTGAGCCAATACCGTTAGTAAAACTATCTGCTGTTAGTTTCTTTTTAATCTGCTCACTAAGATCATTACGCTTTACTCGATAGCCTAATGTATCATCACTATATCCTACCCTATTTTCCATAGGAGGACCGCCCGACATAACAATTCTATCACCTTCTAAGTCTTCTTTTTGCTTAGGTGTTAGAGGATTAGTTATAAACTGGTTGGTTGTACGATTAATAATTGCACTATCTTTTTCTGCGTCAGTTGCAAAGTCAGCAATAGCCGATGCACTAGACTTATCTCTTGGAAATAAAAATATATACTCGTCTGTGTCTCCACGTTCAGGATCTTTTCTCAGTCTTTTTAATAATTCGCTGTTTATTTGTGTAGCTAAACTATCAACACCAGTTTGTATAATCTGTTTTAAAGTATCTCCTGTTAATTTAACGTCAATGGGCAACGTTTGAACTTCATCGTTTAATGCTTGATCATTAAAAGGTGAACAACCAACTGCATATTGTGCTCCACTTGCTGTTACATTAAAATCCATTTTGTAAATTTTAACAGGAAGTATCTTCCTATCAGTATTTGGTACTCGTCTACCATGTTCGTCCCACCCAATAAATTCAATCATTAATACAAACGGGGCTTCTAAGTAATTTGTATGACCAGCTTCCATTGCTCCAATCTGTAGAGTTTGTAAAAACTGTCCCATGCTATAAGGTTCGGTGACTGTAAAGTTAATATTTGAAAAATTTGTATTTCTACTTTTTGGATTAGGGGCAATGAAAGTGGTGATATCAACATCATCTATAAAGTATTCTAAATTTAAATTATTTTGTTCTTCGAGTAATGTCTTAGGTTTCTGTATTGCTCCTCCACCAGATCGTATTATCTGTATACTCGGAGCAGAAGATATATAAGTTTTGTCAGGATTGTTTAATTCTTCGTTTGTAAGAACTCCTAATGTAAAAATATGATTATGTGATGCAAATTTATTTAAATTATTTGCCATTGGCAAATCTGAATACATGCCTTTTAAGTATGAGTGGAAGCCAGCATCATTTTGGCTTACTGTGTCAGGAGCAGTTGTAACGCCGGGGAACCAGTCTGTAGTTCCCGGTTCTTTAGCAACTGGACCTTTCGTAGTTTTTACGTTAGCATTACTAGAATTATTACCTGATCTTCCAGCATCTCCGTATGCTTCTTTCTCGTAGTTAGAATTAGTGGTGGTAGTATTATTTGTTTTTGGGGTATCGGGGTTATAATCTTCGTCTTCTTCTGGTGGATTGTATGTGTCTTCTTGAGATTTTAATTTCTTTTCTAAAAAATCTAAAGCACCTTCGAAGAAGTTTACTTTATCAGCCATTATTTAATCTCCAAGTACTTCTTTTAATTTATCTGCTTGTGGCAAGTAAATTGTTACTCCTGGCTCTAGATCGTATACGGGGTCTTCTATGATATCCATATTTCTTTGTGCAAATACCCACCATAGTTTAGTATCGCCATACATATCATATGCTAGTAAGTCTGGTCTATGAGTATACTGTGGTTCTATTGTGTATATAGGATCATCTGGATATGCCGGAACCGGACGTATAACTAATTTATCTTGAAAAAATGTTTTAACTGGAGTCTTTGCATACGGACTACTAGACATTAAATGAACCCTCCGCCATTATCTATTGTTCCTTTTACCATATCACCGTTAACAAAATTTTGTAAGCTAAATTTACTAACTGCGTCTCTACTGTATATAGGTTGTACTGTTACTGTAAATTGTGATTCTGCAGGTGCCCATCCTGTGTCATCTCCAGGAATTGCTGTTGGTGAATTATCAAAGTCTCCAACTGGTACTGCTCCTGAAGGCCCTAATAATTGTGTAGAAATATAATCAACTTCTGCTGGCATGTCAACTGTAAAGTTTGTTACAACTACAGGAACATTGTTAAACACATAATCTCCGTACCCATTAAGTTTTACTATCGGTGGAGGATTACCAGAACTTTCGTCGGTTCCATAATACATCTTTGTAACACTTCTCAAATAATGCAAACAAGCTGTCCAATATTGTGCTTCTAAACTATTTTGACAGTAAAATTGTCCTGTAAGAACTAAGCTGTCCACTTGTGAGTTCTGATATGCAAAAAAAGGATAATTATTATGTATAGGCGCTATCTGTCCATAATTAGCAGAATGACTAATGATCACAGTTGGCGTATAGGGGAATACCATTTTATATCCGGTTGATTTTAATGGCATCAATAAAGGTGATTTACCAAACGAAAAAGGCATGCCTAAACTTACACGCCAATCTTTATTTTCTGCAGATTCGCTAAATGACGCTTGTGGTCCTTTTTCTGCTTCTATACCTTTTGGTAAGTTTTTGCCACGTAGACTTGACACCATATTTTCAGCACCATCACTAATGCCGTCAAATATCTTTTGTCCTACGTCTTGTACACCTGCTACTGCACCTTGGATAAAACCTGATGCGCCGGATTCAGCGGCAAAGTTTTGTCCTGCCGCGATTGTTTTCTTTGAAATGTTTCCGGTTGTGTTAATAGCTCTTCTAAAAGGTCCGCCGTTGTCAGCCAAAATATTCTCCCATTCTATACAGTATTTAGTTGACAAAGTTAACTACATAGTTTATAATATGACTACAAACCACTGGAGAAATAATGAAAAGAATCAATTATCTAAATAATAAAGACATTTTGAAGGAAATTCATAAGTCTAAAACAACATTTTGCAGTTATACAGACAATGAATATGCTTTGTTTGATATAATTTTGCCTGATATTGAAAAAATAAACATACGTACTGTTGCTGAAGCAAAACGTAATAAAGCAAAAAGACTACAACACGAAGCATTTGATAAAGCAAAAGCTGAAGGTAAAAAAGTTAAATTGGCAGAGTTTGAAGTTGATTATAAGAAAATACAAAAAGACGATCTTGTATTTAGAATTATGTCGTTTGAGCATATACCTGAAGAACCTGGAAGAAAAAAGAATCCTAAGACTGTAGCAGATACAAGAGTTAAGTTAAACTTTCCTCCGTTTCAGCATTTCAAGTTTGACGATAAAGAAGAACTGGTATGTATAGGCAAAAGCCACTGGGAAGGTGGTATGGAAAACGGATACTTTAACAAAGACCACGGAAAAGCTACTAATAAACTTGCATTGATGTGGATGAAATTATGTGATCGTTACGCAACCAGAGGAAATGTACGTGGATATACCTATAATGATGAAATGCGAGGACAAGCAATCTTACAATTGGCACAGATTGGTTTACAGTTTGACGAATCAAAGTCCAACAATCCATTCGCTTATTATACAGCCGCCGTTACCAATTCATTTGTTAGAGTTATTAATATCGAAAAAAGAAACCAAAATATAAGAGATGATATTTTAGAGATGAACAACATGAATCCTAGTTATACTCGACAAGCACAAGGTGATTGGGAAAGACAGCAACGTGATAATAAATCTGCTCAAAAAACATAATTTTTACTTGACATTTAACTAAAAATCAACTATAATATTAATGTTTAAGAGAGGATCTTGATTTGTTTAAAAAAGCGGCTGTTTTTACTGACATTCATTTAGGCTTAAAATCCAATAGCAAACTTCATTTACAAGATTGTGAAGAGTTTGTAGACTGGTTTATTGAACAAGCTAAAATTAATGGGTGCGAAACTGGTATCTTTTGTGGTGATTGGCATCATAATAGAAATAATATTAATGTACAAACTTTAGATTCAACTACACGTTGTCTTGAGAAGTTAGGTGCGGCATTCGAAAAGTTTTATTTCTTTGCAGGTAACCACGACTTATACTATAAAGACAAAAGAGATGTTTATAGTGTAGAATTTGGAAAACATATTCCTGGTATTACCTATATTGACGAAATATACGAAGATGGTGATGTTGCATTAGTACCTTGGCTTGTTGGAGACGAGTGGAAAAAGATTCCTAAAATTAAATCTAGATATTTATTTGGACATTTTGAATTACCTAGCTTTTATATGAACGCTATGGTGCAAATGCCAGACCACGGTGACTTACGTGCTGAACACTTTGAGAATCAAGAGTATGTGTTTAGTGGTCACTTCCATAAACGACAAGTAAAGGGTAAGGTTCATTACTTAGGTAATGCATTTCCACACAACTATGCAGATGCATGGGATGATGATCGTGGAATGATGATACTTGACAAAGAAAACAACAAAGAACCTCAGTATATAAATTGGGGAGATTGTCCTAAGTATCGCACAGTTAAACTTAGTCAACTACTAGACGATAAGGATACACTATTAAAGTCTAAAATGTACCTAAGGGTAACACTTGACTTACCTATTAGCTATGAAGAAGCTAGTTTTATTAAAGAAACATTTATCAACGAATACTCTTGTAGAGAAATTACACTTATTCCAAGTCAGCAAGATGAAGAAATTCATACTGATATTGACATTAGTACATTTGAAAGTGTAGATGAAATTGTTACAAAAGAGATTACTGCAATTGATACAGATAATTTTAACAAAAAAATGTTATTAGAAATATACGGCGAACTATGATTAAAATTAAGAGCTTAACTGTAAAAAACTTTATGAGTGTGGGTAATCAGACCCAGGCTGTTGATTTTGATCGGCAACAATTAACACTTGTACTTGGTGAAAACTTAGATCAAGGTGGTGATGATAGCGGATCACGTAATGGTACAGGTAAAACAACTATTATAAATGCATTAAGCTATGCATTATACGGATTAGCGTTAACAAACATTAAACGCAACAATCTTATTAACAAAACTAACAACAAAGGCATGTTAGTTACTCTTACATTCGAAAAAGATAATCGAAAATTTAAAATTGAACGTGGTCGTTCACCTAATGTACTAAAGTTTTACGTAGATGACGAAGAACAGGACATGTCTGACGAAAGTCAAGGTGATAGTCGTAAGACTCAAGAGACTATTAACGAATTATTAGGTATGAGTCATAATATGTTCAAGCATATTGTTGCACTTAACACTTATACCGAACCTTTTTTAAGTATGAAAGTAAATGATCAAAAAGATATCATTGAACAGTTACTTGGTATTACTATCCTTAGTGAAAAAGCAGAAAATTTAAAAGAGCAGATACGTAATACCAAAGATGCAATTACAGAAGAGACTGCTAAGATAAATGCACAAGAACAAAGTAATAAACGTATTAGTGATACTATTGAAAGCATGGTATTAAAACAGTCAGCCTGGATAACACAACAAGGCAAGAATACTGAAAAACTACAAAAAGGTTTAGACGAATTAGAACATTTGGATGTTGATGACGAACTAGACAAACACGAAAAATTAACAAATTGGACTGAACACAACAATTCTATTTTGGCTCTTAGAAAAGAATTAAGCACATTAGAGCCAGCATTACAACGTGCTGAAAGTTCAGTAGAAAAAGCATCTAAAGATATTGGAGATTTAGAAAATGCTACTTGTTATACGTGTGGACAAGAGCTACAGTCCGATAAACGAGAAGAGATTTCAACTAAAAAGAATAAAGAACTTCAAGATGCTATTGTATATCAAACAGAGATTGCAGATAAGGTTAAAGGTGTTACAGAAAGTCTTACAGAGATAGGTGATATCAATGGCAAGCCTAATACATTCTATGAAACTATTAAGGAAGTATACGATCACAAACAGAATGTAGCACAATTACAAGAAGCATTCGATCGTTCCAAGAACGAAACAGATCCTTATCAGGAACAAATTGATGAACTAAAAAATAGTGCAATGCAAGATATCAATTGGGACGTTATTAACGAACTTACTAGGTATAAAGAACATCAAGAATTTTTATTAAAACTACTTACAAACAAAGATAGCTTTATTCGTAAGAAAATTATTGATCAAAACTTAGCATACTTAAACAATAGGCTTACATACTACTTAGATAAACTAGGATTACCACACAGCGTTGTATTCCAGAATGACTTAAATGTTGAGATTACACAACTAGGCCAAGACTTAGACTTTGATAACCTATCAAGAGGTGAGCGTAATAGACTTATACTAGGTATGAGCTTTGCATTCCGTGATGTTTGGGAAAGTTTATATCAGAATATCAATCTATTGTTTATTGACGAATTGATCGATAGTGGTATGGACACAGCTGGAGTTGAAAATTCATTAGCTGTACTTAAGAAGATGGGTAGAGAACGTGAGAAAAACGTTTATCTTATATCGCACAAAGACGAATTAATGGGTAGAGTTACACATGTACTAAAAGTAGTAAAAGAAAACGGCTTTACAAATTACGAAAATGACGTAGAAGTAGTAGAATGATCGAAGACGATACACATGATAAGCTAACAAAAGCATATATGGAGTATTTTAAAGCTAACGAAGCGTTCGAGGCAAGAAATTCAGTTAGAACACATGTTGATAGTAGAAAATGGTTGCGTGAAATACGCAAGTATGCTAAAATACGTATGGATGAGATACATGAGAAGTATAATTCCAAGAAAGACGAAGGCAAATAGCAGGCAAGGTAAGTACCACTATGCAATGGACTTATCAAGGTAAAAAAGTGGAAGAAATGCCCGAGGGTGTTGAAGCATTTGTATACTTGATAACAAATAAAGTCAATGGCATGAGATACGTAGGCAAGAAACTAGCAAAATTTAAAACAACTAAACCACCGCTAAAAGGCAAAAAAAATAAAAGACGTGGAACTAAAGAAAGTGACTGGAGAGACTATTGGGGATCTAGTGACAGACTTAATGCAGACGTTGAAAAACTAGGCGGAGACAAGTTCACTAGAGAAATATTACATTATTGTCCAAGCAGAGGCATTGCAAGTTATTTAGAGGCACGAGAACAATTTGAACGCAGAGTACTAGAAACAGATGATTACTATAATGGTATTATCAATGTACGAGTAGGCGGATCAAACATCTTAAAAGAACATCTACTAAAAAAAATATAGGCAATCTAGTACAGCACATAAGGATAGCGGGCCAGATCGATAATTCCGCTGTGTAAAGGGTGGTGTGAGAACCACACACGAAACATATTGATTCATACGAACCATAACGATCAATATAGACTAATTGCTGTTAGTCAAGAACCACAATGTTCATAAAAACCCCTTAGCAATAGGAACGAAGCGGGGGATAGCGTAGAAATACGTGACGTCGACGTAGGTTGGGAAAGGTCAGAGCCCATTGAACAGTGAAAATACCTATTTCCGAATCTCGGCTGTGACGAACTCACATGAAGTGTCAAGATTAGATGGAACCAGCGATTAGGTTCCGTCTGACTGAAACAATCTACATGAAGCAATTACAATGTTACTATCGTAACATTGCTTTAATTCATATCTATTACTTTAATCAAAACGAAGTGTAAGTAGTTTGAGTGCTAACGAAAACTAAATGAGCTTTAGCTCATTTCTAATTAGCTTTGTAAACAATCCATAATAATATACATGATAAAACTACGAAATAAAGTATAGGTGAACACATTGGATCTATTTAGTGTAGATCAGGATCTCTTCCGAATCCTGGTTTTATATTACTAACTTCGAACGATTCATATCTAAGTTCTAAATGTGGTTGCGTATTACGCATGGCTTCGATGTATTGATGTGCTTCATCAATGCTATTCACAATATCTACTTCATTGTTTAAAGAATCTAATATTTTATATCTAGTTATCACAGTGATCCTAACCAGTGAGTACAGTCATCGCATGGGTCATCCTGCTTTAAGCAGTCTAATAGTAGATCAAAATAGTCTGACATAGGTTATTATTTAAATATCTCTTGTCATGATAAATACATATACATAATGATTGCATAAATATCTTATAATTAAGGAAAAGAAAATGAAAGTATTTGACATATTAACTGAAAGTAACAATAAAGTAGACGAAGGTCCTTTACGGTATATAGCTAAGAAGCTAGGTAGTAAATCAGCCGCAACATCTGCAGATATTGATTCTGAAGTAGGTAGCATGTACAAAGACTACAAAGCATTTTACAAAAATACACCTGATGGCATTGCTACAGCACAAAATTTAGGTCAATTCCTTAAAGGCAAAGGATTACCTGGTAACGTTAACAGCTTAATTAAAGGTGTTGCTCCTAGTATGATGCAAAAAACCGCAGGAGCGGCGAAAGCCGGCGCTAAAGGCGCTGTTAAAGGAGCGAAAGCCGCGGGTAGAGGTGCTAAAAAAGCAGGAGCTGGTGCAGTTAACATGGCTAGAAAAGGCATTGACAAAGTTAAGAACATGGGTGCTAAGCCAGTTATTGGACAGCAAGGTGAATTCCAGTTTAGTAGTGTTAATGATCTTAGAGATCCAATTTACGAAGGTCTATTTTTTGAAAAAGATGGTGCATTATCAAAACGTGTGATTATGAACGTACTTAAAAAAGCTACGCAAGGTGGCTTCCAAGATAAAGTAGCAGGTAGTGATAGTCCGTTTGGTACTAGTAAGTATGGTAAATCAAAAATGAATCCTAAGGCCAAGGACGTTATAAGTAAAGCAAAAGCAAAAGCAAGTCCAAACCCAGTGGATCATTCAGCAATAATCAAAACACTTAAAGCGGCAGGGTATACAGTTACTAAGAATTAAAGTAACGGCATTTGAGCTTTTTTACTAGCTTCAATATTATCTTCTATAATTTTATTAAAAATTTCCATATCGTCGATTCCAAGGCTGTAAGCTTCGTGGATAGATAGTCCACCTCTCATATACCAACACATTTTGTATAAGTTGTGTTTAAGTTGCTTAACCTCATTTTCAAGGACCGTAGCCTCGGCTAGGATTTCGTCGATGGTTAGTGTTACGATCCTGAGCCGAAAAAATTTGATTGATCAAACACAATCGGCATTTCGTATTCTGCAGGCGCTCCTGCTTGAATTTCTTCTTCAGTTGCCTGAATTTTTAAAGGTTGCTGTGTAAACGCTTTAGCCATCATATCAATATGCGACTTAATTTCATTAAAAGTACTTGCTTCAGCACCTTCGATAAACTCTTTAATGTGCATTTTGTTTACTACAGGTGTTTCTTCGCCTTCAGGTTGAATAGCCATTACACTATCTACAACTGTATCGATGTTAATCGAAGTTAATGCTGATAAACTTTCTTGAAACTTCTGTAATTTAGTTTCTTGTTTTACATTATCATCATTGACAACTGCAAATATTCTTTGTTCTTCAAACATCTTAGTTGCAACTGTTGTAAATGTTTTGTAAGTTACAGGCTTAATCTGTACTTGAAATCCTTTAATACTAAATGTATCAACATATTCTGTTGCAATATATCGATCTAGTATCTGTCTTAAATCCAACACATATGCTTTATCTAAGTCAGTTCCTGGAACTTTGCCACTCATGTCTAATTTATCACCGTAACTAGCCATTCTGATAGCAATCATAATTGTATCAAGGTCAATTGACGGAGTTTTCCAGGCATCTTTAATATTAGGTATGCAACTTTGAATAACATCAACGGTTGCTTGTCCATTTAATAATGCATCTGGCGTTTTGAAAATAATTTCATCCTTTGCTGTCATAGCATATACAGCGTATTCACTATTTTCTGTTTTTTCCAAAGTACCTTCTGGCCAATATTGGCCATTGCTCGGCAATTGAATATAGATCTTTGGTTGCCTAATGTGTTTTGCTAGTGGGTTTGCCCCTAACGGTTGTATAGGCTGTCCTGCGATAGGAGTAGAGTTATCTACCATGTTTATTTCTCCTGCTAAATAGTTATGTTATTAGCTGTGTTATATTTATAGCTAATCATTATGTGAGTATATAATAAATGGCAGTAGTAAAAGTTGATGTACCCGGAATAGGTGAAGTTCTTGCAGAAAATGCGGCAACTGAGAGTACCTTACGTGAATTAGTACAATTATTAGGCGGTAGTACTGGTAGTACTTCTCAGCAAGGTAATCCTCAAGGCGAAGCAAGTGGCCCAGGTGCTCTTGGCAAAGCGGCTAAACAAGCCGGGAAGAATGTCAAAAGTATGGGTAACGAAGCTGATACTGCGGCAGACAAACTATCTAAGATAGGACACGGTCTTGGCAATCTAGTTTCGGCCATTGTTGGCACAGCAGTATCAAGTGTTACTAACTTAGGTAAATTTGCTTTTAGTGCTGGAAATAGTTTATCAGATTTAGCTGGAACAATTCCTTTTGTTGGCGATGCACTAGCACCTCTTACAGGAATTATTGATAATCAAGTTGATATGTTTAGACAATCATCGAGTGTTGGCGCCAACTTTAATAATAATATGTTTGACTTAAACAGAGCGGCGGCTTCAGCGGCAACTCCAGTTGGAGAATTTGCGGCACTAGTTGGAGAAAACTCAGCTCAGTTAAAAATGTTTGGTGGCTCAGTTACTGAAGGTGCTCAGCGTTTTGGAAGACTTAGTAAGCAATTCAGACAAAGTACAGTTGGAATGGATCTCATGGCAATGGGATTTACCACACAAGAACTTAATGAAGGATTGATACAGTTTAATACAATACAACAAATGGCCGGACGTAGGCAAAGATTATCAGACAGAGAGCTTAGAGAAGGTACTGGTCAGTACTTAATGGAACTAGACAAGCTAACAAAAGTTACAGGTATGAGTCGTAAAGAAGCAGAAACGGCAATGCAACAAAATCTTAATGATGTTCGTGTACAAATGGCTATAAGCGACATGACAACGAAGCAAGGAACAAACTTTAACAATAACTTAGTTGCGGCAGGTAATGTTAGTGATGAATTTAAAGCGGCTATGATTGATATGGCTGACGGTGTAGCTAACGATCCGTTTACAAGACAGTTAATGGCTAATAGTGATGTATTCAAAAACTTTGCAGGCGAAATTGAAAATATGAGTCCTGCAGAAATGAATAAATTTTTAATGGATGTTGGTGGAGACATAGATAAATTAGGTCAAGGATTAGGAAAAGCTGGTGTACAAGCGGCATTGGTTGCAGGTGGACCATTAGCTGATGTTCTTATCGCAGGTGCTCAAACTAGAAAACTTACCGAAGCTCAAAAGGAAACAATAACTGCTGAACAAAAGAAAAGAGATGCATTAACTACATCTTTAGCACAAGCAGGCGAAACTATTAATTCACTTAAAGCAAAATTCCAAGAAGCAATACTTGGAACTACAGGTGCAGACGGTCCATTCCAGAAATTCTCTGATATGATAGCAAAATATATTCCTAGCTTTGACGAAGCTAATGCAATGTACGATAAATTAGAATCACAATTTGTTAATGATATATTACCGTCATTGAAAGGGTATTGGGAAAACCTTAAAGAATTTTTTACAAAGATAACCACGCCAGAAGGAAGAGCAGAAATATTTGATAAACTCATCGTCGGCATCAAAGAATGGATGGGCGGATGGGATTGGGCAAATCTTGCCTCGAAGGCATTACTATTAATTGGTGCTTCAATACTTACAGGTATTGGTGTTATTCCATTAGCAATTATTGGAGGACTTGTTGCTCTACTTGGTTGGGATAAGATTAGAGATTTCTTTACTGGAATACCTGATGCTTTAGGAGAAACAGTAGGCGGTTGGGCAACTAGCATAAAAGAATTTTTTGTTAATCTATGGGACGATACTATAGGATATTTTACCAATATGTCAGGTAGCATCTTAGATGAAATTTCAAGTTGGCCAGGAAAAGTATTTGAATGGGCCGCAGGACTTTGGGATAGTCTTTTAGTAACTCTTAATGATTGGTACAATAGTCTTTCAGAAACAATTACAACTGCTTTTGATGATATTAAAACTTTTGTGTTATCATTATGGGATAGTCTTACAACAACAATTAGTGAAGGATTTAGTAGTATAGTAACAGGTATAAAAGATACCATTAACGGCATATGGGATAGTGTTAAAGAATTAGTAACAGGAATTTTTGATGTTGACGCTGTTAAAAATAAAATGTCTGACATGTGGAACGGAGTAACTACTTTCTTTAGTGAAACGTTTAATTTAAGTTTTGTTACAGATCTTATAAAGAATACATGGAATAATATTAAAAGTGGATTTTCTAACTTGTTTAACTTTGAATTAAAACTACCTAACTTTAAGTCATTCTTACCTAAATGGTTAGGCGGAGAAGGAAAATCACTTTCAGGATTGTTTAGTTCCTCTAGCGTAACTTCACCGTCATCAACTAGTTCAATAGCAAGTAACACATCAGACGTCGAATCGACAGGCACTGAAATGGCATCATCAGAGTCAAAACAAATGGCTATACAAGGAGCCGGAACTGATATGGGAACTGAGCTAAAAGCGTTAAATAGTAATATGAGCCAGTTAGTAGAATTAATGATGGCAAGTAACAAGATTAACAAAAAAGGGTTCAATGACTCAACAGGTAGTTTAGTTACTGGATAGGATAGTATATGAGTTGGAAAAGGTATTTTACACCAGTAGAAGCTGGTAAAGTAGCAGGAACAGTAAGTGCATTTGGTGCGTCTGCAGGCAGTCAGCCAGGACCTGCACGATCAAATTACTCAAGTTTCCTCCCAGATGTATATACAGGCGCTCCTAATAGAGTTGAGCGTTATGGACAATACAATGTGATGGATCAAGATAGTGAAGTGAATGCGGCACTAGACATTCTTGCAGAATTTTGTACACAACAAAATGTACAAAACAAAACAGCATTTACAATAGACTTTAAACAAAAAGCAACAAACTCTGAAATATCTATTCTTGAGCAGTACTTACAGCAATGGTGTAAGATGAACGACTTTGGTACACGCATGTTTAAAATTGTGCGTAACGTATTCAAGTACGGAGATGCTTTCTTTATTAGAGATCCAGAAACTAAAAAATGGTTTTATGTTGATCCAGGTAAAGTTAAAAGTATTATTGTTAACGAATCAGAAGGTAAAAAACCTGAACAATATATTGTAAAAGATATCAATTTTAATTTTGTTGATATGGTTGCAACAACTCCTTACACTACTAACGGAAATGTTACAGGCGGTGGCGATGGCTACTTAACTGGTGGTGTTCGTGGTATGGTTGGTAATAACGCTACTTCACAAGCAGGCGGACGCTTTGGTCATGATAAGATGAAAGAACATGCTATTGAAGCAGAACATATGATACATTTAAGTTTAAGTGAAGGCTTAGATAACAATCACCCATTTGGTAACAGTTTGCTAGAAAGTATTTTCAAAGTATACAAGCAAAAAGAATTACTTGAAGATGCTATTATTATTTACAGAACACAAAGAGCTCCAGAGCGTAGAGTATTTTATGTTGACGTGGGTAACATGCCAAGTCACTTAGCAATGCAATTTGTTGAGAGAGTAAAAACAGAAATACATCAAAGACGTATTCCAAGTAAAACAGGCGGTGGCACATCAGTCATAGACAGTTCTTACAATCCTCTTTCTCAAAACGAAGATTACTTTTTTCCACAAACAGCAGAAGGACGTGGATCTAAAGTTGAAACATTACCAGGTGGTACTAACTTAGGCGAAATTGATGACCTGAAGTACTTTACTAATAAACTTATTAGAGGTTTACGTATTCCAAGTTCATACTTGCCAAGTGCCGCACAAGATGAAGGACAAGGACAATTTAATGACGGTCGTGTTGGAACAGCATACATTCAAGAATTAAGATTTAACAAATACTGTGAGCGTTTACAAAATTTACTAGTAGAAGTTTATAATCAAGAATTTAAACGTTATCTATTAGAAAAAGGAATTAACATTGACTTAGCAATGTTTGACGTATTATTTCAACCGCCGCAGAACTTTGCAAGTTATAGACAAAGTGAACTAGACAATCAGCGTATTGGTACGTTCTCACAAATACAAGCTATTCCGTTTATTAGTAACAGATATGCTATGAAACGTTTCTTAGGATTGACTGATGCAGAAGTTGCAGAGAACGAGCGTCATTGGAGAGAAGAAAACGATGAAGACCTAGTCAAATCCCCAACGGATGCGTCAGGCGAAATGAGGAGTGCAGGAGTTAGCGGAGCAGGAATGGATGCAGACCTAGCAGGTGGTGGTGAAGAAGTATCGGATGATGCTGTAGATCCAACAGTTGGAGGTGAATCAGGTGGACCAGAAACAGTTACTGGTGATGAGCCTGCGCCAGACCCCGGAACTCAACAAACTGTATAAATAATACTATGATACTACGTGAACTATTTTATTTTGATAAACAAACACTTGAGCCTGAAGAGGACAAGCGTTATGATCCCACTGACGATGAGTCTATTGTAAAAAGAGACGATACACGTAAGACTCGACTTACATTACGCCAAATTAATAAAGCAAGACGGGCAAGTGAACTACATACTGAGGAAGAAGAAAAAGAATTAGTTTTTGTTCGACAGATGTACGGAATTCAAGCACAACCAGAAGCTATTTAATTTGGAGGTTTAAAATCTATGACAGTAGCGTTTGTTATAGGAAACGGTGAAAGCCGTAAAGAGATCGATCTTTACCCACTTAAAAACTACGGCAAAGTATACGGGTGCAATGCACTATTTAGACATTTTAGACCTGATTATCTAGTTGCTGTTGATGTAAAGATGATACTTGAAATTAATCAAGCTAAATGGCAATACGATAATCAAGTATGGACTAATTCTAATAGACAATTTAATCAAATGGAAAATCTTAATTACTTTCAACCAAGTAAAGGTTGGAGCAGTGGTCCAACAGCATTATGGCTAGCTAGTACGCACAACCATGATACAGTTTATATACTAGGATTTGATTTTCATGGACTCTTAGACGAATCTGGTACGTTCTCGAAGGTAAATAACTTGTACGCAGGAACACACAATTATAAGAAAACGTTTGAGCCTGCAACATATTACGGTAATTGGGAGAGACAAACGGTATCAACTTGCGAGTCACATGCACATACACAATTTGTTCGGGTAGTAAGCGATAAAGATGATTTCGTACCCAAACACCTTGCAAAAGTAAAAAACTTATCACATATTAAAGTGAGTGAGTTTAAGAGGTATTATGATTTTTAATCCTAATCTGTCAAAACAGAGCGTTTTGACACCATTTTCCACGCATATTTTAAATAAAGTGTAAATATAATAGACAGCCTTACCGGGTAAAACAACCATAACAGGAGAAAACAATGGCAGACCAAAATAAACTCGAGCAAATGCTTGAAAAACTAGTTAACAACGATCGCGATGGCGCAGATCAGTTGTTTCACGAATTTGTAATTGAAAAATCACGTGGTATCTATGAAAAGATGCTAGAAACTGATTTAGACGATTTAGAAGAAACTTCCGACGAAGAAGTTGATGAAACTACAGATGAGAAAGTTGAAGAAAAAACTGACGAAGAAGTAGATGAAGCAAATGACGAAGAAGTGGACGAAGCTACTGACGAAGAAGTAGATGAAGCTACTGACGAAGAAGTAGACGAAGGAACATTTGAAGTTACAGTCGACGATGCAACTCCAACAGTTGAAGCTGACCCAACAGATGACATGATGGGCGATATTGAAGCTGACGACGGCGAAATGGATGCAGGCGATGACATGGGTGGCGATGACGAAGAAGAAATCGAAGACCGTGTAGTTGACTTAGAAGATGCACTTGATGACCTACAAGCACAGTTTAAAGACATGATGGATGGCAAAGACGACGAAGGCGATGCCGCTGACATGGATGACGACGGTGACGAAGAAGGTGATGAAGACGATGCAGAGGAAGAAGCAGTAGATGTTACTTCCGAACTTGGGCAAGATTCAGGACCAGCTTATGAAGGTACTGAAACTGAAAAATCAGCAGGAGAGTTGATGCGTGAGTATGCTAACAAGGTTGCAGAACCAAAAGGCGGCGCTGATGATAATACAAAATCACCAGTAGCAGGCAAAAATGACATGGGCGGAACAGCTGGTAACTTAGTTGCTGGTGGTGAAGCTGATACTAAAGGAACAGCCGGCGGACTAGCTGGTAATACTCCTAAAGTAGATGACATGGGTAATGTAAACAAAGTTGGCGGAGGCAAGCACAAACCTTCAGCAATGCCCAAAGGCCATGGCGCAGAGAAAAAAGGCGCAGGCGAAACTGGAACTAATAGTAAAAGCACTATTGGTTCATAATTGAGGACTTAGGGAATATGAATTACCTAGCTGAGACTCTATCATTTGACCAAGCTAAAATGGTCGTAGAGCAATCCGAAGACGATAAAGGGACAAAATCCCTTCATCTCAAAGGTATCTGCATACAAGGTGGTGTTAAAAACGCTAACCAACGTGTATATCCTGTAACAGAAATCGGAAGAGCTGTCAACACGCTCAACGATCAAATTCAAGGCGGATATAGTGTACTCGGAGAAGTAGATCATCCAGAAGGACTTAATATTAACCTAGACCGTGTATCACACATGATTACAGAAATGTGGATGGACGGACCAAATGGTTACGGAAAACTAAAAGTATTACCAACGCCGATGGGACAACTAGTTGAAACAATGTTAACAAACGGAGTTAAATTAGGTGTTTCATCACGTGGTTCTGGTAATGTTAAAGAAGATGGTAGTGGCGAAGTCAGCGAGTTTGAAATTATTACAGTTGACGCAGTAGCCCAACCAAGTGCTCCTGGTGCTTATCCAACACCAATATATGAGCATTTACTAAATTCTAAAGGTGGATATAAGGCAATGAATATGGCTCGCGAACTACACGGCGATACAAAGGCACAACAGTACTTAAAGGAATCACTGGTTAACATCATCAGTGGTCTCCGATAACTAGGAGAAATAAATGTTAGATGCACTGAAAACACTCTTTGAAAACAACGTTGTTTCAGAAGAGATCAGAGCAGAAATTGAAGAGGCATGGCTTACAAAGGTTAAAGAAAACCGTATGGAAGCAACTGCTGAACTTCGCGAAGAGTTTGCTCAAAAGTATGAGCATGACAAATCAACAATGGTGGAAGCTATTGATGCTATGTTAGAACAAAGACTTGGTGAAGAAATTTCTGAGTTTTCCGACGATCGCCAAAAGTTAGCTGAAGCAAGAGCAAAATATGCAGTAGCAATGCGTGAAAACGCAGATCTACTAAAAGGTTTTGTTGTTAAACAGCTATCAAGTGAAATTGGTGAACTGCACGAAGACCAAAAAGCAATGGCTGGCAAGTTTAATAAACTTGAAGAGTTCATTGTTGATGCTCTATCTAAAGAAATAACAGAGTTCTATGAAGACAAAAAAGACTTGGCTGAAACGAAGGTACGTTTAGTACGTGAAGCCAAAGACCATCTAGCTAAAGTTAAGTCACAGTTTATCAAAGGTGCGACGAAAGTAGTAGCAGAAACAGTTGAGAAAGGTCTTAACAAAGAAATTACTCAACTTAGAGAAGACATTGATTCAGCTCGTAAGAATGACTTTGGACGTAAGATTTTCGAATCTTTTGCCAATGAATATTCACAGAGTTATTTAAATGAAAAATCTGAAACTGCTAAGTTACTTAAAGTAGTTGAACTTAAAGATAATCAATTAGCTGAAGCTAAAAAAGAAGCAAGTAACAAAGCTAAATTAGTTGAAAGCAAAGACGCTGAGATTAATAAGGCCAAGGACCTAGCTGAAAGAAACGAGATTATGGTAGAACTTACTGCTCCTCTAAACAAGGAACAGAAAGATATCATGCATGATTTACTGGAAAGTGTACAAACACAAAAACTTAGAGGATCTTTTAATAAGTATCTTCCAAGTGTGATTAAAGGTAATACTCCAGCAAGTAAATCCAAGGCGACATTAACTGAAGGCACACAAGTAACAGGCAATAAAGAAAACAATGACATCAATGCAAGTAATTCAAATACAGATAACGTAATTGATATTAAACGACTTGCAGGATTGAAATAAGGAGAAAACTATGTCAGAACTATTAGAAAGTCGCTGGCAGGATACGAAAACTGCACTTCTTGAAGGCCTTCAAGGCAATAAGAAAGCTGTAATGGATGTTACTTTAGAAAATACCAAAAGGTATTTAGGGGAAACAGCTACCGCAGGCGCAACTTCAGCGGGAAATGTCGCTACATTAAACCGTGTTATCCTTCCGGTAATCAGACGTGTTATGCCAACTGTTATTGCCAACGAATTAGTTGGTGTACAGCCTATGACGGGTCCAGTGGGTCAAATCCACACACTAAGAGTACGCTATGCAGATACATTAGATGATGTACAAGCAGGCGAAGAGGCACTATCACCATTTAAAATTGGTGTTGGTTACTCAGGCGGCGGGTCTACAGACAAAGCTGATACCTCAGCAACACTTGAGGGTGCGGCAGGTAAAAGAATGTCTATCCAGATCTTAAAGCAAACTGTAGAAGCAAAAACCAGAAAGCTATCAGCTAGATGGACTTTTGAATCTGCACAAGACGCACAAGCACAACAGGGTATTGATATCGAAGCTGAAATCATGGCCGCTTTAGCACAAGAAATTACTGCTGAAATCGACCAAGAAGTTATTGCTTCTTTACGTACACTAGCGGCTACGCAAGAAACTTACGACCAAGCGGCTGTAAGTGGTACTGCTACTTTTGTTGGTGACGAACATGCGGCGTTAGCTGTTCAAATCAATAAAGTTGCAAACAATATTGCGGCAAAAACACGTCGTGGTGCAGGTAACTACGCAGTGGTATCACCATTTGCGTTAACAATCCTACAATCAGCAACTACAAGTGCATTTGCACGTACAACTGAAGGTACTTTTGAAGCTCCAACTAACACTAAAATGGTTGGTACTTTGAACGGTGCAATGAAAGTATACGTTGATGCATATGCAGGTGACGCAACAGAAGTATTGGTTGGTTACAAAGGTGGATCTGAATCAGATGCTCCAGCGTTTTACTGTCCATACATTCCGTTAATGTCAAGTGGTGTTGTATTAGATCCAAGCACATTTGAGCCAGTAGTGTCATTTATGACAAGATATGGTTATCTTGAGCTTTCTAACACAGCTTCATCACTAGGTAATGCGGCTGACTACGTAGGCGCAGTTGCTATTACTAACGGTAACGTTAGCTTTAGCTAATCGCTTAGTTAGAAATAAAATTAAAATAGGGCCTTTATTGGCCCTATTTTTTTGACTAAATAATATTACGTTCAGGCAACTAGCCCGGAAGTAGCATTAAGCGAAGGAACGCACTTAACTGTAAAAGGGAGAGTGTAATGAATTACAGAGACTTCGAAGCGGCTCGTAAAAAAATCAAAACACAATTAGCACACAAAGCAATACATCGAAAGCAGATGGAAAGACCACTGTCTAGACCACGAGCTGAAAAGAACATACTAAGTTCAGACCCAAGACTTCAAAAAATATAACATTTTGGTAAAATAAAGGTTGACTTTAGTTAAAAAGATGTTATATTAAGTACATAAGCAACAAAAAAGTAATTAATTTTTGTTTATAGTGCAAGGAAGCGGCTCCTACCAAAAGAGTCGAACTTGACTGTCCAGGGGTGGTACCCAGGCTTGGTAGTAGAAATACGCTGAGTCACATCGCACTAACCCGCGGGGATAGGTTGTACGGTTTAGAAATGGTATTTCGGTCCGTGCTTGTAGGTGTACCCAAGTCCTACCTATTTTGCTTATATTTTAAAAGGCACTTCGGTGTCTTTTTTCTTGACTTTGTGATAAATCAAATACAAGGATAAATACTTGTGTCATAAATCGTGCCGCATCATGCGGACTTATGCAGAATTGACCCACTGCGTAAACCTAGAACGTTTTAAAAGGAGAAACAAATGGGAAGACCAATTAATAAAAAACACATAGGTGATGGAGCCGGTAAAATCCAAGTAACAGCAGTAAAATTTGCGGCTGGTAATGAAATTACTACTGAGTCACATATTGTGTCACAAAGATCAACACGTAAATTCATCGTAACTGATGGAACTAAAACAGAAACTTGTACACTTGTTAACAAGTCAATCGGTGGATTAGGTGCTAGTGAATTCTGCATCAACGTAACTGACAGTGACGGTGTTACTAAGCAAGTTACTAAGTTAATGAACAGAAAAATGCAACTAGAAGGAGCATCTAACCATAAGTGGGCTAGAAGTTCTGCAGGTGCAAGTACAGCAATTGAAAAAGTTATTTCAGGTGCTACAGCGGCAGATCCATGTGTTATTACAGCAACTGGACACGGCTTCAGCAACGGAGATAAAGTATCTATCCGTGGCGTAGTTGGAATGGTTGAGCTTAACCTTGAAACTGCATATACAGT
>Ga0257110_1000400_pt1 | contig 21857 bp, 27 predicted proteins | sample LP_taG_7_FD_190184 | JGI IMG/M metagenome (GOLD analysis project Ga0257110, IMG submission 190184) | Marine microbial communities from Northeast Subartic Pacific Ocean, Canada - LP_J_2015_P26_10m | ecosystem: Environmental > Aquatic > Marine > Oceanic | place: Canada: Northeast Subartic Pacific...
TTGACCTCTAGAATTTTTTTTTGGACATTTATTTTTGTCCTTTTTTAAAATTCTCAGAAAAGAATACCAAAAGTAGGCCTACCAGCATAAATGCCATACCTGGCCATCCAAACGAATAAACCAAACCAAATATCCTAATAAGATATTATAAATACCATAAAAAATCATTTTATGGTATCAATAAATAGAATAAGTCATATAACCTACTTACGACGGTAAGATTTGATCTGGGTTTTCCTGTGAGTCTTGGTTCTTTTGGTAATACGAGCCCGGGAGCGGCGAGAAATGCGACGGCGGCTCCTACGAGATCCGCCCTGGAACATGGTAGGATGATATGCACGATTACTATGTACTATAGTCTCCATTGTTATATATAGTGACAACAATAAAAATCATAATTGACTGATATGAACCACCTTCTTATTCTGAACCACACGTAAAGGTAACCATCGTTTAAATTTATTATTAAAAACACATTCCATTTGAAACGATTTCTTTAAATCTACATATTTGTATTCATCGACGTTTTGAAAATCGTCTTCATCATCACTCTCTTCAATATAATCCAAGTTGACATTTTCTTTTATGTTTCTGAATAGTCCGTTCATAAATACACTGGTTTCGTAACTATTTATATATGCAGTATTATAATATACCATTTTACTGAATTTCCCAAAGGCATACATTCGATAAATGTCCGTTTGTGAATCTGCTTTGACATAAAAAACTGTTTTCAACCTATATTGAGGTTTCTTCATAGAGGCCCGGAAAGGTATATAAATCGGATCGTCCATGACCTTGGTGGAAATCACCTCTTTATTTGTAGAATGATTCATAAATGGGCATATTGTATGTAAAGAACGATACTGATAATGATGAACATTATATTCTAAATTCTCGGGTTTGTCTCCATTTGAACTCCAAAAATGAGGAATCGCGATTGAGAAACCTTCACAACTATTGTTTTCATGGAAATGATTCAAAAAATCATGAATGAAATAGAATCGTCTATGCATTAGTTGTGTCGATATATGTATACCATTCCAATAATGCATGTCTTCAATAATAAATGTTTTATGATCGTCCTCTTCGACGACTGTACCATACAATAAGGTATTAAAGAATACATTCTTTCTACAATTGCATTTATAGACTGTAACATTACATATTCGTTTTTCTTTATTCAACTCCAATAGCAACATTGCATCGAAGTCTTGATAAAATGTAAACCAGAGTATATATTTTTTTCCAATTGGTATTGCAAGTACAACGTCGTATTTATTGTGAACCTTGTTATGTAAATCTGATTCATAAGAAAGTTCAAAAGGGGGATAACGCTCTTTAATTGCATTGATATGCTGATTGCTAATTTTGTCGTATATGAGTTGCATAGCACTATAGATTGTTATACGAGGTTTCTTTTTATGTTGTTTGAATAAATTATTTATTTGCTTCATCGAGTGCATACTGAAGTAGATCTTCTTCCGAAGTGTCCACAGTCGACATTTGCGAAATGATGTTCTTATACTTTTGGGTTTGTGTATCTATAATATTTTTATGTCGTTCATGTGTAAAATTATTTTTAATGTAGTTGTAAATCGCGTGTGCCAATATGATAATTATGATTGATAAAACAACCGTTTGTATATATTCCCACATATACAGAAGTTCACATTGAAAAAAAATTAATTAAACGTATATAAAAAGATTGACTGATAGAAATTTATATCATGACATTTTTCGGTGTTGTTATTGAAAAATCAGGTTCAATTAAAGAAGTCAAGATTAAAGAAGACGATGAATATTATAAAAAAGCGGGTTTCAAATCTTCTGCCGATTTTGCCAAACAAACATCATGGAAGATTAATTTGAATGGGAAAAAAATGACGATTGATCTTTATGGGAAGACCAAGGGACGTGCTGGACAAGAAAACAAATATGAATTTCCTCCACCGGTCGATAATGTATTGTATTTCGGCGGATGCCTATTGGTGAGTAATGAAGGAGATCTGAATAAAGATTTGTGGAAATCTATATATGATAAGTTATATGGCGGTTTTGAAGATTTGGGCGAATCGGATGGAGAAGACTCTGGTGATGATGAAGACGATGCATTGCCTAAAACGAAGGAAGGATATGCTAAAAATGGATTCATTGTAGATGATGATGATCTCGAAGACAGTGATTATGACGACGAATTGTCCGAAGAAGATTATATTTAATTGTATCGGTTCTCTTGGAAATTTTTATACACTCAATATATATGTCATTAGCAACATTGAAAAAAAAGACTCAAACAAAATATAACAATATGAGTATTGATAAATCGAATTTTTCTATAAATGGTACATTGCGCAATCAGGGATATGTTGGTCAAGATTCTATAGGTAGATCCTTTAATAAAACAATCACTCGTAATAATGTTCCTCATGGTTACGGCGGTTGTTGTAGTAAATTTGATACATCGAAAATGTTGCAGCCATCCTCCATTTTCTCTTTGAATGACGGAAATGTTATCAAAGGTACTGTATTGAGTACAAATGCTCTTTTTGCGAAAAGAGCCAATGACCAACATGATTGTATTGTCGTGAAAGCAGACGATGGTCATAATAACGGTACACAATGGGAACAACTCAAAAAAGTAAAAGAAAAGGCAATTATGCAAGCAGACGATCCAAATTGTAATCCACATGTTGATAGACCCGAATCTTGTCAAAATATTTTTGGCAGATCCCGTTATAGAATTTTCAAGGGAGAAAAATGTGATTACAAGAAGAATACCGATGAGTTTAAAAAGGGATTATCGTATAGTGTTTATATTGATAAGTTAACAAAGAATTGTTTCACTAGAACGGGTGGTTACTATACATTAAAACGCACCATTCAAGGATACAGTACCACATGTTAAAAAAATTGAATTATATAAATAATGTAAAAAGATTAATTATATAATAAACAATGGGAGTAGAAAATCCAGATATGTTTCGAACCAAGATTAGAGAAAAATTCCAGCAATATTTCTCAACACCATCACATGCAATCAATATTGAAAAAGGCATTTTTAACCACACCATCAAAGAATGTCGCAATCGAAAACTCATAAAAAAATGGGACAATCCCAATTTCGTTTTGTTATATACGGATCGTGTTCGAACATTATTAAACAATATAGATAAGAGCGATATAGTGTCTAAAATAGAAAACAAGGAAATCACACCGCAAATGTTTGCAGCAGAGATGACTCATCAAGAAATGGATCCGCAACATTGGAAACCTCTTATTGACAAGAAATCCATGTTGGATGCTAGTAAATTCGACACCGAATTGGTGGCAAACACAGACATGTTCACATGTGGAAAATGTAGATCTAAAAATTGTAATTATTATACATTGCAAACTAGATCCGCAGATGAACCAGAAACAATATTCATTACATGTTTAGATTGCGGAAAAAATTGGAAACGCTAAATTATACATATATTTATAGATTTCGGTTGATTCTTTTTGGCATTCCATGACCAAATACGATCATGTAAATCAATACTACAGATGCAATCAAGATGCTTCTGTTTTCAGCAATGAGAGGAGATTGCTCCAGTGCAAATACCATGAGGATGTAGAGTGCAATACCAATGGCGGCAGAGTGTAGAAGCATGATCAATCCACGTTCCATATTATACAATATTATTATAAAAAAATAATATTTTATTGATTTTTCTAACCCTAATACCAATATCTAGTACACATCCAAATCTTTTACCCTCCAATATTCCGAAGTGCCATTAGGAAGTGGTCTCTGGATAACGAACGGTATACGTTTTTCATCCAACTCTTTTAATGCGATGATATAACCATCTATCATATTTTCATCTATTTCTACTAAAGGATTTGCACCATTATTCAATTGTGTGGCGCGCTCTCCCAATATACGGGCCTTTTCATAACACGTCAATAATGGTATTGTTGTATGAAGAGGATCTATGATATTACCATACTCATCTCTTACAATGATACATGCGGCTTGAACTTCCTCATTATTATGAACAATGGTTTCCGGATGATGTGTTTCAATTACTTTTTCTTTGACATCATCATCAAATTTTTGTAAATACGACTCATCATCATCGTCGTCCAAATCATCATTTATATTAAAAGGCTCGTATTGAGCATCATTATCATCTATCGCGATATTTTCATCTTCATCACTGTCTTCACCTTCACCATCAATATCGTCATCATCCCCATTTTCACTTATATCTTCGTCTAAATCGTCTTCTATTTCTTTGTCGTTTCCGAGATCTTCAATCTCCATATCGTCTGATACAGTGGATTCGACTTCACTTTCATTATCGCTTTCTACAATTTCAATATCCTCTTTTTCCATGCTTTATAAAATAGAAAAGTATTTATTTCTAAACCATTATTTCAATTATTTAATTCAATTTTTTTCATTTGAAGTCCAATGAGTATCACATGTTGGACAAATATATAGGTATTTTAAGTTATTATCATCATATCTCATGTAAATAATCTCTGTTTGAGTATCAGACGATTCGTTTGTTTTACATGTCTCATTTGGGCATTTCATATGATATATACGTGGTAAAGTTGGATCTAATTTAGTATACGGATTGATAATGTGATTGAAGGATTGCTCATTATCTTGATGGTTTGTATTGGTTAAACAAACACCTTCGTTACTATACATTTCATCTTCATAACCACAATGGCGACAGTATTGTTTTAATTGATTTTGATCGTCGTCTGAGATTCGCAAGTAATACATGTTATTACAATTGTTGCAAAACTTCATTGCTGTATATAATATTAGAGTTTTTAATATTATATTGTTTTAAGTAATTTTTAAATCAATTTTTTTCTTTTCAACGAGTTGTTTTTTCTCTTTTTGATTCTTTTTGACTTTCCTTTTCCTCCCTTTTTAGTCTTTGGTTCCTTCTCATCCTTTGGTTTCTTATCATCATCATTTGGTTCCTTATCCTCATCCTTTGGTCCCTTATCCTCATCCTCTGGTCCCTTATCCTCATCCTCTGGTCCCTTATCCTCATTCTCATCCTTTGTATCCTCATCCTTTGTATCCTCATCCTTTGTATCCTCATTCTCATCACTTGCTTCAGATTCCTTATTTTTTTCATCGTCTTTCTTTTCCTCCTTTTTTTCAACTTCGATCATTTCATCTGCTTTCACCTTAATCTTGTCTAGAATAGTTGTCAGTTTGTCCATTTGATTCTTTGTTTCATCGATAAATTTATTAATCTTTTCCATAGATTCTTTCATGTTCTTGGGATCACTGTTTCCAAACATATTTTCAAAAAAACTCATACTTATATAATAATGTCACATAAAATTTACATAAATAGTGTGTGTAAAATTTATGACGATAGTCCAAAAGTTTTGTTTATAATGTTGTTCTTACTGACACTCTCTTTTTTATCACTTTGACGCTTTACTTTGTAAACATTATTTCCAGTAGATTGCTCCGATATATTCTCATTTCCATAAATCTTAGTAACAAATGAATCATTCTCTTCATATAATTCCGGTAAAACTCGTGTCATAGGTTTTTCCACCACAAGGAGTAAATGTTCCGATTTCAAAAATCGCCTGTATTCTTGTATAGATAAATTACCATAATATTTATCCAACGTATAATACGGATCGGGTGCTGGTTTAATATTATTTTTATGGTTGAATATTTTCCCATAAATATTGTTCAACAAATCATATCGCTCAAACTTTGTAGAATCATCAATATTCTCTTTCATTAGGTATGAAACAGCACATTCAGGTCTACAGAATGATCCATACCCGAAAATTTCATCTTCAGTACGACTTTTCGGAATATAACAACATGGATTATCAAATGGATATGTGCACCAAAAACATGCCGATTTTTTGTCTTGTAATGTGTTCTTATGCAAGTTGATTTTTAGTGTCTTCAACTTTGAATATATGTCCTTCATAACAACATCTTTGTCGTTGTCCTCACTGTTACACATCGTACAAACGTAATTGTTATTATTATTACTGTCATATGCATATTGTGTTTCTACAACTGGATTGTTCTCAGCATACTGCGCATAATTATTTTTCTCTATTTCATAACTCTCAATTTCAGGCGGCACATTTGGATTGTATGCCAACACATGGGAGTCTATCAAATCTTGAGATGAACATTTCAAATGCAAAATCACGTTTGAAATATTTGCCTTTTCATTGTCATCTATAATTTGCTTTGTGGAAATTTTACCCCCCTTCGGTTTACGTCCACGTTTTTTGTGAATTACTTCTGGTTCATCGACACTCATCGTTAAAGTAATGTTTTCATCTATCTTTTTCTTTCGTCCTCGGGTTTTCTTAATGGGAGTAGTTTCACTCATAATATGTTGTTTTTAGTTAAGAATGTTTATATTCTTTTGAAAAACGATTTAATCGACTTTTGCCACCTCATTAATCATATGCATATTGTATTTAGTCAAACAAAGTCTACAAATCGTTTCATAATGATTTGGTCCCACTATAATTTGATCTGTTGCATTACTGGTTCTGTGTGTAAATATGGCTATTCCACCACAATACATACATGGTGACTTTAATTTTTCTATGTGATCACACAATGGAACTAAATCCAATATTTCTCCGAATTTTTCTTGTTTATAATCTCCATCGAGTCCATATAAGAATATTTTCTTCCTATCACGAAGCATGTCTGTTATAGTTTCATACAAATTATTGAAAAACTGTGCTTCATTTATCAATATGTAATCATGCTCATGTATTGTGCTATAAAAAGGTGATTTTTCATCGCACCATGAAGCAGAAAGATCATCTATTGATACACATGGCACTTCATTACCGTTATGTGAAACTAATATATCCTTTTTATGTCCACAATCTAATTTATGATTTATTACCAATACTTTCTCATCAGGCTTCAAATAGTTGTATATTTGTATTAATTTCTCGGTTTTTCCTGAATACATGGGTCCGACTGTAATATCCAAATATCCTGACATTGCTATACTTGTATTCTACGAAGTTTCTTTTAAACTTTTTTCATAAATGAATTAAAAAATACTTATCAATATCTAAAAATGAACCATACAACTCCATGGATTGAAAAATATAGACCCAATTATTTTGACGACATTGTATTAAATGAGTCAAATCGGTCTATTTTCAATAATATATTAGAACGCCAATACTTTCCGAATTTATTATTCTACGGTCCACCGGGTACAGGTAAGACAACCACCATCATAAATCTCATAAATGAATATCAAAAACGACATTATAATATTACAAAAAGTTTACAAATTCATCTGAACGCATCTGATGAAAGAGGTATTGATATTGTCCGTAATCAAATATCTACATTTGTCAAGAGCAACAATTTATTTGAGAGAGGAAATAAATTCGTTATATTAGATGAGGTTGATTATATGACCAAAAATGCACAACACGCGTTAAAGACATTGATACAATCATGTGGCCCGAATGTTAAATTCTGTTTGATCTGTAATTACATAAGTAAAGTGGATGAATCTCTTAAAAATGAATTTATATGCCTTCGATTCAATCAATTGCCACGTCATGAAATCTACAGTTTTATAGTGAATATATGTAAACATGAGAGAATCAAAATCAATGACAACACTATTTACGCTGTACAAGATGTTTATAAATCGGACATTCGTAGTATGATCAATTTTTTACAATTAAATCAATTCATGGATTTCGAGAAATGGAAAGAAAATGTTATGAACAATGACAATTTCCAGGAAATTCATAACATTTTAAATGATATCGAGTATACTTTCGACAAACTAGTACATAAGATGAATATACTTACAACTAATTATAATATTGATCCGCGTAATCTCATTATAAAATATTTGGACTATGTGGTCAAAACATCACTCAATGGTCAAAATGATCAATTGATTACACCTGCTTTTCTTGAAATAGTCAAAAATATTGTACATTGCAGTGATCTTCAACATGAAGATTTGGTCTTTTATTTCGCTTCAAAGTTACAGTCTTATTACTCAGCAAGTCTCTGATTGTAAAAAATCCATAAACAAAAAAGGAACCAACAACATGATATAATAAAAGCGAAGTATAATGGTTCTAGAAGTAACGATAGTAGCATTTGTTAGATAAAATAAAAAGTTTCTATATTCTTATAATTATTCAATTTGATATATTCTTCCTCGATTTCATACTAGTGATACGCTTACGGGGTTCACTTTTGGGACGCTCACGTTTGGTACGACGACTGCTTTTGCTTTTTACATTGTTATAATCAATCACTAACATACTAAGTATATTCGGATGATACTTTGATTGATCTTTACTTTGAATCTCATTTCTTTTTATAAGTTTTTTTATATTTTCCTTCCTTTTTCGTCTGATGCTTCTAAGTAAAATATCTACTCTTGCTTTTCTATCCAAATCAAAGTCATATGTATGTCCACATATCAATTTATTTTGGACAAGAATGATACGAAATATCAAATGATAAAAGTCATCGTAATCATCTAGGCATTTCTTTTTATCTACTCCAATGCATTTATTGTAGTCGAATTTTTTGGTATCCCCAAAATCTATAAATTTGATATTTCCTGTTTTAGTATCCATCAGCACATTACCGCAATTCAAATCCCCATGTATATAACCACATTCGAATACGAGAACAAAGAGTTTATATAATATGTCATATTCCAATGAATTCACTTGTTCTTCATCCATTGTTTTTAATGATATATAATCTAAATCATGCTCCATAATTATAATGTCAAATTTTTTCATACTATCGAAGTATTTCACCATAGGTATAATTTTCGAGGTTTTTAAACGTCTATTAACATCTTCATCAAATTTGTTTCTTAGGATTTCAATCATATTCTCCGGTATTTCTTTATGATGTAGTAATTCATATGGCTTCATACATAGCGGTCCATCTATCAATAATTTTGATTTTTTATATATGTCCAAATTGTTTTTGTATTCAGATACAACATCCTCCTCTAACGACATGTACATTAATGGATCATCTAATGTCCCAACTCTTATTAATTGATCATCATGATACTGGCGAATCGATTTTTTTGTCATATCATCATACTCTCGAATAGGAATTACCTTTATAATTAGATTGTTTGTCTCATATTTACCTTTATCTTTCAATTTCAATGTATATATTAGACCCCCCATACCCCTTGTAAGATAATTTATTTCCATATTTTCATTTGTGAACATTGATATATATAGATCAAATACATTTTGTTGAAACCAAAAAATTGAATATTATATATGCATATAAAAATATTTTAATAAATTAGTTTGTATTATGGTGGTAATATGCGATCAACCTTATGTCAGTGTAAGTTCGACTTATGACGAAGAGTTCGAGAAGTTCAAATTTCCTTTGTCCGAATTCCAGAAATATTCAATTCAGGCAATTATGGATGGACATCATAGTTTAGTTACTGCACACACCGGGTCGGGAAAAACATTACCAGCCGAATTTGCAATCGATTATTTCACACGTCTCGGTAAAAAAATAGTCTACACCAGTCCTATCAAGGCACTAAGCAATCAGAAGTTCTACGATTTTACAAAAAAATTTCCAAACCTAAGTATCGGTCTTTTCACCGGAGACATTAAAATGAATCCAAATGCACAAGTACTCATTATGACCACTGAAATATTGATGAATCATTTATTTTCACTTCAAGACGAAGAACACTATAAAACCGACGATTTTACACTAGATGTACAGAATGAATTGGCATGTGTTGTATTCGATGAAGTGCACTATATCAATGATTTACATCGTGGACAAAATTGGGAAAAAACCATTCTTATGTTACCGGAGCATGTGCAAATGGTGATGTTATCTGCCACGATTGATCAGCCCGAAAAATTTGCAGCGTGGTGTGAAAACAAACAATCTAAAAAACAAGTATATTTATCGTCTACATATCAACGTGTGGTTCCACTTACACATTATGGGTTTTTAACCACGAATGAAGGAGTTTTCAAACGAATCAAAGATAAAGATACGCAGAAAAGGATCCGAGATCAAACAAACAAATTCGTCATATTGAAAACTTCAAAGGATAAATTCATGGGCGATGGTTATCTACAACTGAAAACAATGAACCAACTCTTTGAAAAAAACGATGCATTTATGAACAAAAACCATGTATTGAATCAATTGGTCGGACAATTGAAAGAACAAGAAATGTTGCCAGCCATTGCATTTGTATTCTCGCGTAAATTGGTCGAATCCTATGCAAAGGCAATTCATACAAATATTTTGGAATTTGACAGCAAAATACCATATACAATGAAAAACGAATGCGATCAACTGTTGAGGAAATTGCCCAACTATAAAGAGTACATACATCTACCCGAATACGATGAATTGGTTGGATTACTCGAAAAAGGAATCGGGATTCATCATTCAGGAATGATTCCTATATTGCGAGAAATTGTGGAGACCATGATCAGTCGTGGGTGTGTGAAACTCCTTTTCGCCACGGAATCGTTTGCAATCGGACTTGACTGTCCCATCCGAACGGCCATCTTTACAAGTCTCACTAAATTCGATGGAACAAAAATGCGTTATTTGTTGTCTCATGAGTACAGTCAGGCAGCAGGTCGTGCAGGAAGACGAGGACTGGATGTGGTTGGTCATGTTGTTCATTGTAATAATATGTTTGAATTGCCTAGTGAAAATGAATACAAAGATATTTTATGCGGCGCTCCACAGACCTTAGTCAGTAAATTCCATATTTCCTTTTCCACGATTTTGTCTTTGATTAAAAACGGTAAATTTGCTTTGAATGATTTTGTCAGTTTTGTTCAAAAGAGTATGCTCGATACCGAGTTACAAAAGGCTGTCTCAAATGAAATGGGTAATAACTTTGAAATGCAAGAGATTATCAAAACGAAAGAAAACGGTTTATTGCATATGAGGACACCTGTCGAAGTATGTCATCAGTATTTGCAATTAGTGGATCATGGAGCCGACCTTTTTGTAAAGAAAAAATCCAATAAACAACGAAAAAACGACGAACGTACCATCAGTGATATGAAAGATCAATATAAATTCTTATTACAAGACGTAGAAAAAATCAAAGAATTAAAAGACTTGAAGAGCCAATTTGGTGAATCCACACAATATATTGACTCTTGTAAAGATTTCATACAAACAAAAACTCGGGGAATGTGCAATATGTTAGAGAAGCAAAGATTCATTCAACATATGGACTTGGATATGTACTCATTTACAGAGAAGGGTACATACGCATCTAATTTGGCAGAAGTGCATGGACTTGTATGTATCGATCTATTGACACAATATAATTATTTGGAAGATTTTGAAGTAAAACATATAATTGGATTATTAAGTGTTTTCAGTGACATCAAAGTCGGTAATGAATTCAAAAGTTCGGTTCCGAATACAAAGGACACCTACATGAAAAAATGTATCAAAGATTTGCTCGAAATATATGAACATTATGCATGCGAAGAGCACAGTTTCTCTGTCATTAGTGGCTATATATACGATGATCCTATTACACTGGATCTCATTGATGTATTGATGGAATGGTCGAACCTGGAGAATGAACAAGAATGCAAGTATTTTGTTCAAACTCAGTTAATTCCTTTGGAAGTAGGATTGGGTGATTTCACAAAAGGGGTTTTGAAAATGAGTGCGGTTGCAAAGGAATGGTATAAAATGTCTATTATTGCGAATCAAGTAGATTTGCAGTTTAAATTGTCGCAAGTGGATGACAAAATACTGAAATTCATTGTGACCACACAAAGTTTATACATCTGATGATTCAGTACTCTGAGATTCGTCGTCTGACAAAATATAATTTGGGGGAATACCGCCACCGTATATGTCCAATACCTCTTTGATGACTTCCTCGCGTTGAATATCTCCTTTTTCAAACTCCACACTCACAATGGAAGATGAACGACACCCCCTGAATTTATCCAGAAAATCCGCCAAACCATTTACTTCTCCATGACGATCATGTTGGTCCAGATCTCCTGTTATCACCATACGTGAATCTTCTCCTAATCGTGTGAGCAACATTTTCATTTGAGTGGGTAAACTGTTTTGCATTTCATCTGCAATTACCCATGTTTTTTTAAATGTTCGTCCTCTCATGTATGCTAGAGGAGCAATTTCTATAATTTTATTCTCTATCATTTCTGTCACTTCATTGGGCGATAAGAAACGGTACAATATGTCATATATCGGTCGTATCCAGGGAGCCATTTTTTCTTCCAATGTTCCTGGTAAGTAGCCCAAATCTTCATCGGCGCTCACGGCTGGACGAGTGAATATGATTTTTTCGTATTTTCCGTGTAAAAATTGTTTGATTCCATATTCTGTCCCGAACAATGTTTTACCTGTTCCTGCTGGACCTGTGGCAATGATTATTTTATTATGTGTTTTGTTCAAACATTGGATATAGCGTGCTTGAGACTCATTCCTGGGTTTTGTGAATTTTGACTCGATAGATGCACGTTCCTTGTTGGACAAATATTGGAAATTTTCAAAAACAGATTTTGATACATGATCGCGTTGTTCCTTTGACTCGTTGTACCGTCCCACTTCCTCGGTAATCGCGCGATTTATCTGTTTTTTACTAGATCCACGTTTTTTATGGTTCATGTATATATATACTTCCTAAAATATATCATTTGTATTTATCAAATGATATACATTTTTACACATAATGACTGCATAGATGTAGCCAACTGAATATAATGTAGTAGAAACACATTTTTCTCAATTTATATATATCTACATATAAACTAATATGACTATAACTATCGATAATGACACCATAATAGATGAAAGTAATTCATCAATAAATGAATCTCTGTTTTTCAAAGGTTGCGAAGATGGTAATTTATAACTACCTTACATGAGACCAAACAATATAAACTATTTCTTACTGCATGTGAGAACTTCAATTTAATATAGCAAATTATTTATTTCAAATGTATCCACAAATAAAAATGACAAAAAAATCATTCAAATAATTTGAATTTCTCCCCATTCAATGGATATGTTGAGAAGTTGGTCCAATTGCTCACATAACCGGTTTCACCTTCGTGATTTTCATTTATTGTAAATACATTATTTGATGCAGTCCACTTGTATGGAATTTTACCACCATTACTTGCATTATCGTTTGCCAATGTAAATGTGTAATAATGTGCCTCGGATTCCAATTGGAATTTCACTGTTCCTACACGGTACGAAAACCATTTGGTACCGACGTTTCCATCATATACATTCTTGAGTTCTTGCGACCAAGTGGCACCACTGTGATCAATTACAATTTCATTGGTGGTTCCATCATCATTGTTTGTTCCATATTTGAAAGCATCGATTACATTGATAGGATCTTCATTCACATCATAAAATGTGATTCCACTTAATTGAAAATGGTCTCCTACATTTGCATATGTTTCTTGAATGTGAAATATTACGTGATATCCCTCTGATAAATTGGCTAAACGAATTAGTAATGGGGCTTTTATCTCTCTCACAATATGTGTATTGGATGTGGTGGTAGTAGATGAAAATCCGCCACCTAATTGCGAAACAGTCAATTGTTGATTGGTATTATTAGAAAATAAAGTGTTTTGTTGTGCTGTCAGACCAGTCAATCCACTTTGTAGTGGACCCACGTTATTTATAGGCAAATAATTCTCGGGTGCAATCTGTAATTGCATTGTGATCTGTGTTCCACTGGGAACGTAAATCAAATCTCCTGCAATGAAACCATCGCCCACACCAAAATTCATTGTAGGCGCATTGAAGGATACATCGGAATCTTCATAACTTTCTCCTGACGGATCGCGGTTGTTGAAAATATTGGCATCTACGGCACGACGTAACAATTCCGTTATATTTGATATCACTATAGACCCGGACATGTCTTTAATGTATGCACCAGTAGAATTGTCTGAAGTATCGTTTGTCATGAGATTATGAAGTTCTTCTTTATCGAAATTTGTACTAATGTCGAAATTGGAAGAATTGTTGAACAGCGTTGCAAATCCACCAAAATAACCAAAATATACTCGAACGAACTGTTCAAAATCTTTATATAAGTTTTCGTATTTTCCCACACTGACAATACTGTTAGAGCCATCTGGTAAATGTCGAAGTTCGTATTGTAATTCGTCTGAACTAATTGAGATTTCATCAGTAAAAAATTCTTGGTTGCTACCATCGTACGTAGTGGCAAGTCCTTCATCTCTACGATATAAAATCGTACAATTACTAGCATCTTTATATAATCCGAGTTTAGCATTAAAACGTCTGACATCCATTAGAATTTGAACAGAATCAGTGACGTCAATATACGCAAAACTGGAATCTTGAAGCAACTCTATTTTTTCGAAGGATCTTTCCATTACGAAACCACCCGCAGCATTAAATGCATAAAAGGATCCTGTCATTGTATTTGTCATGGGTATAATTGTATTTCTGGATATATCTTGAGCCATTTATATATTTGTATGAGTTAATAGTTTCGACTATTTTTCGAAATATAGTATATACAAAAAATGTCAAGGAAAAATAAACAATTCAAATCGCATAAAAGGAAACGTCATATTACTTTGAAACTTACTGATCCTATAAAACGTAGCACTGTAAAACGTAGTCCTCTAAAACATAAAACTATGAAAAGGAAAATAATAATCGGTGGGTCTCACTCACAAGAATTTAACACTTTAATCAAAGCATTCAATGATTTCAAATACGAAATTGATATAAAAATCGGAAATTATAACAAAATATCAAATAGAAATTAGTCTATTCTAAAATAGTAGTCGTCAAATAATCCACCGCTTGTAAGATTCATTGTTATCGTTGATTCCAGTAAATAACTGTAGAGTCGCATATTATTTATTTTTGTAAAGTTGTTGTCATTATTTAGCAAAAGATTTAAGAATTCATACTTTTTTACGTTCTTACAACACTCTATTTCAAATTCAAAATCTTCCTCTGTTTTGGGAAAGCGGTGATCATCACCATTATTACTATTGAAACTTTTATTTCTTACAATGAATTTATCTTCATGTAAATAATGGATATTTGCATGTAATAAGGTGTGACTCTTTGTAATATACCTATTTGATATCCACAACATAAAAATATATATACACATTGTTTTATATATATATTTGAAACACATATCCTATTAAAAAATTGATTTATAAATCAAAATAGAATGATGTATATATAAATGCACCCCTTACTAGAAGAAATGTTATATGAAAGCGAGTGTTTTAACAATAGAAACGAAATCATATTCATCGACAGTGATGATGAATACGAAGAAGATGATGAATATGAAGAAGAAGAAGAAGATCCATACTCAGACGATGTGAATTGGTCCTATTTGTATTACGACGAGGAAGATTTCATTGATTCCGAAAAAGTCCACTTGAAATACTATATAGGCTTACCTGGTTACATAAGAAAGTACAACGAGTTCATACTATTGTGTGGAATATCACCCAGGACATTTTATAGATATAACATTCATAACATCACACAATATTTGGCCGATTCGAGTGTATCGTATGTACAAAATCCCAAGGTTCAAATATTACAATTGATCATTAATACAAACGGAGTTCACAATGTTGTAATCAAAACTTTTTGGTTGCGATTAGTACAAAGAACATGGAGAAATGTGTTGAAAAAGAGGAGAAAATATATACGCAAAATGAAAATGTTGACAAATTTACATTTGCGAGAAACCAACGGTAAGATAAATGAAACGTATCCAACTATTCATGGTATGTTACACACATTGAAATTATATGAATGTAAGTAAGTATAAAAACTGATTTAATTTTCCTAATATTTCATCACGTATATTCAGGAGATCGGTGTCATGAATATTAACTTTTTTTTCCAAATTTTGCAGAAAATCTCGATAAGAATATATCTTCTCCTTGTATTCCTGATCATCTGAAGTGATCACAATATCCAACTTGATCTTACCATTCAACATACGTCTCTCATCTTTACCCATCATTGTCTCAATGAACGTATCAATGTATTCATTGAGTTCTTTATACAATTCATCCGTGGCTTCATGCTTCGCATATACAATTGTCTTCCAGTGATACAATTTCACAGTGTTCAACATATTTAAGAAAAATTCCACCATGACGTTCTTGACATTTTTCGATTGTTTCTGCTGTTTTTTCAAAGTTTTGTTTTTCTTTTTCACTACAATGTTATTCATTGAATATAAAATTGAATATATATTATAAGAATACAATTTATCAGATAAAATGACATTTACAAGATATTTATACGAGAAATCATATGTGGAATACTCACTTCTTATTGCCCTTCTCGATCGCAACGAGGATCAAGCATTATTTTGGACATATGAATTGTACTTTTCGGGATTTCGACAAGAAACCTTTGCCCTACTTTGGAAGTACTACTTCCTCCTCTATGCACCATTCTATGTGCGACTTGAAAAATATTTGCAAACTGTTACTAAAGATTGGATCAATCACCAAGATGATCATACACTTATAGGCACATTTCTGGTAAATTTGGTGATTAAAGAACCATGTGTCGATTTCTATTTCATGTATTACATGAGTGATATATGCGCCTATCCGCAAATCATATCTTCTTATATCAAGAGCCTAGTAGAAACAGAACCAATTAAAAAACATACAGTCTATGTAGATTTTATAAGGGATCATCCTTGTGATGATAGTCGCCGCCTCATGACCCGTCATATATATAAGGTGTTGTACAAGACAACTTCTTTACCCATGTTTGACGGAGAATTGCAAAATATGGCAGTTCTATCGAGAATGATGAGCCATTTATTCCTCATGGATCTAAACAATCATATAGATTCCAAAATATTTATCGCATTTGATCATTATGACATCAAACCTTATTTGAATAAAGCAATCATCGTGGGTAAAAGTTGGAAAATACCTCCGAAAAAATGCTGGGGTCAGCAACAAGTACCACCTTCATATTCACTTGTATCCATCGATAAATTACGAAAATGGTTGTATCATTCGTGGAATTCACCCGTTTGGAATGAACGATTCTCTCGTTATGGTGGTTACAAAGATGACCTTAATGAAACCGTGCTTTTTGATGATGATGACAAAGAGGAAATATTTTACAATATGTATGATTTGGAGCCAGATGAACAAAATTTACAAACATTAGAAAACTGGTACGGTAAACAACCATTTGTCAATTGGAACGATATATATTCTTATTACCATAAAGACATAGTTACTCAGTGGATGAATCAGAACTTACATTGACATCGACTATGACCTCTTCTTTCGTGTCTTCATCTTTCGATTCTTCACTATTAAAATCCTTCAACAATATTTCATTGTTGTTTTTTTGTATGAAATGCAATGTATAGTCGGGTATATGGATGATTGAATTCAAAATGCTCATGTAATTGATTTCATATACAACTGTATTTGTATCATATTTCGTGCTGATCGTCCAATAGGGAGGGACAAACAATACGTTACCTGAAGGTATCGTGAATTCGACAAACTTCACGTTTTCGTCCATGTTTGATTTCGCCCAAAAATCCAATGGTGAGTTGTATTCCATATTTTCATAATTGGGGGAGATTTGTAAGTATTTTTCATACTCACTTGGCGTCATTTTTACATGGAGTGACCCCTTCATTACACATAAAAACATTCTATTATGTTTATGATGTAACGGTTTTGTGGTAACGTTTTTACAACCTGTGCGAATGTCCACATATGTATTCAGTGTGAAATGAGGACGCCAGTACTTATTTATGGAATTAATAAGTTCTTTTGATTCAACTATATTCCAATTATATTGTGAATAATATGATCCAGATGATTGCAACATTTTCATAGCAGGTTTGCTTTCCAACATCACGTATTCGTCATCTGACTCGTCAACTGCGTTGAATAATTTTAAACTATATTCATTGTTTTCCAGATCATTTAAAACTTCATTACACAGTGTTTTTATTTCTTCATTGCTGTTGAAAATAAATGGCTGTTTTAATTCACAAATTTCTTGTAAGTGTCCGTTTGATATATAGTCTATTTCGTATATACTGAGTTTGTTGCTTGTCTTGAATTCGTTGAGTAGATGTAAATAAATGAAAAGTATGATGAGGAATATTACTAAAAATTGAAGTGTAGTCATTATACTTACAAAAAGGTAAATATTATTTATACATATTTATTCTAATATTTATAAATAACAAATAACGAAAAAAACTATTGTTTCATGATAGTTTGCAATGTATTCCAATTTTCATCGCTTTCTTTTTTTGGAAAATATTGCACTTTGTCCCTGATTTCCAAAGGTATAAAAGAGTTGAACATTTTTAACAATTGATTCAATATATTTGGAGTGTAGTACACGTATATTTTCTTTGTTATAGATGTAATGTCTATGTGGGATGTCATTGTTTTATCGAAATACATTTTGATCAAGTCTTTGTATCTTTCCGCGGCTGTGATACTGAAACTGTTCAAATTAAAATGAACGTTGAAACTTGACCCTCCATTGCTTTCGTATTTTTGTATTACATAATCGGCTATTTTTGGATAAATTTCCGGATGAGCAAACATTTTCAAGACATTGTAGTCTACCACCACATTGTTGTCTTTTTGATAACAAAATAATGGTAATAAATCATCGACATTATACTGTTCGGAAATTTGTTTCGCAACGTCGTTCTTTTGCTGCTTCTTAAATATCATGTTTTTACCGCTTTCATTATAGAGTTCTTTCTTCTTCTCTTCAATATCTTGAAGAATATTCGACATGGATATATAGTATATAACAAAGTTTTTAAATATATACAATTAATTACTTCTTTTCATCGACTTCATTTGCGATTTCTTCATTGTTTCCAATGAGTTGCTCCAATTCTGGACTCATTTTTGGCTCTGGAACAGTGTTCATCTGAGTCACTTCTTCTTCTATAACTGGGGGTTGCATTGTACTAAGTTCAGGGTTGGATGACGTCATTTGATTCAGCAAATTCTGATTGACTTCCAATGTGTATCGTTGTAGACTTAAAACAATGTCCTTCATACTAGTAATCTCTTCCGCCAACATATGGAAACGCTTATCCATATCTTCCATATAGTCTGTGATTTTCATCGTATTTTTTGTTCCATCAAGTGTGTCCATTTCCACCATAAGAGTTGTACCATCGGATCCATCAACTCTCTTCTCTAGTTGTAATAGACGAGATTCTAACAAGGATAAGTATGCCGGAATCGTCATCTTACTTTGTGGTTGACTAGGTGCTGGACTAGGTGTAGGTGTAGATGTTGTTTCAGGCTGCATATTTGCCCGTCTTCGTTTTGCAGATGCTAATGAGTTACTCATAAATTTATATATAGTCTTCATTGAATTATTTATATATTTTCACTTTTAAAATATATAATTTTTACACACTACGCAATCATTTTTATTATTTTTGTTAAAATCAGTTAAATATATTGAATCGTATGTACACAATATGTTGAAATACGCAATTGACATCAACAAATATAAAAACCGAGACATATCCTCTGATTATCACGAAGAATACCAGTATTTGAATTTGTTGAAAGATTTAATGGAACATGGCACTCTACAGGAAGGTAGGAATGGCGCCGTTCAAACGGGTATTGGTTCAGCAATGCACTTTTCTCTGGAAAACGGTAAAGTTCCTATTCTTACTACCAAAAAAACGGCGTGGAAAACATGTCTCAAAGAGTTGTTATGGTTTATTAGAGGAGATACTTCAAATAAGCGATTAAATGATGTTGGAGTTCATATTTGGGATGCGAATACCACCCGTGAATTTTTAGATTCAAGAGGGTTACATCATTATGAAGAAGGAGATATTGGCAGCCTTTATGGATATTCGTGGAGATCATGGAATGCTCCATATAAGGGTTGTAACGCTGATTATACAGGACAAGGTATAGACCAGTTACAACAAGTAATAGATACTTTGAAGGACCCTGCACAGCGAAACTCAAGAAGAATGGTAGTTAGCGCCTGGAATGTCGAGCAATTGGATGGAGGGTGTTTACCCCCTTGTCATGTTTTATTTCAATTTAATGTTGTTGATGGTAACAAGTTGAGTTGTTGTTTATATCAAAGATCAGTTGACAGCATGTGTGGTAAGCCATTTAATATAGCCTCGTATTCTTTTCTTACTGTATTATTAGCAAAACATTGCGATTTGATACCACATGAATTTATACATTATGGTGGAAATTGTCATATCTATGCGGAACACTTAGATGATATGAAGCAGCAAATAACAAGGACTCCTTATCCTTTCCCAACGCTGGAAATTTTAAACAAGAGAGACAATATTAATGACTATGTACTAGAAGATTTCAAGATACATGATTATCAACATCACGCACCTATAAAACTAAATATGGTTGCTTAACTTTGTCTTGAATAGTGGAAATGGAGTTATTCCTTTTGCTTAATTTTAGTAAAATGAAGTCTTTAGTTGAATCAATATATTCTAGATCATCAATTATGTCGTCGCAGTATTTATCAATATATTCTTGCAATAAAAATACTAAATTCTCTTGGGCATGAATTGTATCATAACAGTCTATTATTTTATCCAAATCACTATGAAACAACAGTCCAGTATAATATATTTTGTAAAATTTGCCCGTATAAATATTATCAATGCCGTAGTTTTGAGGTGGATTTTTCAAAAATATTATATTTTCACATGCAGAGTCAAATAGTTTATTTGTAAATTCATAATTATTTATTCTTCTCACGTATTGATTTATGGTACTATTTGAGAAGTAATCCAATCTCATATTTAAGGTCAAAGTATTTGGGTTTAAATTGTAACTACTCATGATTGTTAAGATATGCTTACAGATTTTATGAATTCCATACCACATATTCTTCCACCCTTGAATAGGCATAAGAGTTGTTTTGATTAGCCCTTTCGTTTCACCATTTAATTTAATGTGTTTATCATCATCAATTATTATTTTTTTGGTTTTCAAATCTTTCAAATATTTTATTATCAATTCTTCATCTACAATACTAGTGTCTTCTTCAATGTTTCTCCAACTTACAGAACTACATTTCATATTCCATGTATGTATAAAAATATGTAAATTATATTTTACATTCAAAGAAGACAAATAATTATATAAATGATTATTGTCAAGAGAATCTCGAATATGACCTCTGAGTATTACTATCAGGTCTCTTTTATTTATTGGTTTCTCACTAGATCGAGTATTTCTCTTAAAATTAAATGTCATTAAATTTGGTTTTGATATGTATTGTTTATCTTGCTCAACTGTTTTAAACATTTATATAGAAATGTATTTTTTATCTATGAAAATATATATAATGGAAATCGTACAAGAATCAAATAAGCCCACTTTCCTAGGGCACGTATTCTCAACAACAGAAGAAGATAAGGGAGAAATGTTAAATGTAATTCAATATGCACTATTGGGGGCTGTTCCTATTGTCGCCCTCAATAAGTTCATTCAAAGATTTGTTCCAGAGGCTGATCCTGATCGTTCCAACCTCGAACTTTTAGTCGAAATTGTCATCCAACTTCTCATCATTTTTATCGGAATAATCGTCGTCCATCGTATCATCACTTATGTACCAACATACAGTGGTTTCAAATATGAAAATCTTACATTGACAAATGCTGTTCTCACATTTATGGTAATTGTATTCAGCATCCAATCGAAGATCGGTCTTA
>Ga0257110_1000402_pt1 | contig 21782 bp, 21 predicted proteins | sample LP_taG_7_FD_190184 | JGI IMG/M metagenome (GOLD analysis project Ga0257110, IMG submission 190184) | Marine microbial communities from Northeast Subartic Pacific Ocean, Canada - LP_J_2015_P26_10m | ecosystem: Environmental > Aquatic > Marine > Oceanic | place: Canada: Northeast Subartic Pacific...
AACACAGCACTTCAAGACTTGAGCTTCATAACGGCAGTGCTGTAGCGGTGTACTGTGAGAGACGCATGAGATGCACCAGAACCTGAGCACGATGCCATGAACACCCCTGCCGCCCTCTTTACTGATCGCGTAACTGCGCTCGCAATCGATCCTTACGGACTTTGCCACTTGGGGTCCGAGGTAAATCCCCCACCACTTCTAGCCTCTCTGGAATCTTCTGCCGAGCCAGACCTTGATCATTGGTAAAAGCCGCAACCTCTTCTAACGATAAGGACTCACTGTCGGTCTGCAGTATCACAAATACACAGACGCCCTCCCCGAGCCGTTGATGGGGCATCGCGACCACGGCAGCTTCCTTAACCTTGGGATGAAGGTGAAGACAGTCCTCTATCTCTTTGGCGCTGATATTTTCGCCACCCCGGATGATGATGTCTTTTTTGCGATCCGTGATGAGAACCGCTCCCTCCGGCGTCTTTCTGCCAATGTCACCCGTGTGGAAAAAACCATCTTCGGTATGGGCCTCTGCATTTTGATCCGCATCCGCGTAACCCAGAAACATACCGGCACCACGCGCCGTGATCTCTCCATCCTCGCCATCAGGGACTTCTGCGCCCTCGTCATCAACGATACGTACTTCATAACCGTAAGCGTGGCCGTCCGTGGTGGCCGCAAGCTGGGCATCATTCAGCCAGCCCAAGGTAATAATGGGCGCCTCAGTGCTCCCATACACGCGAACCGTACGACAATTCTCCAACACGTCATAAGCTCGCAGCACCAACGCAGGAGGCACTGCGGCGCCCCCACAGGAAAAAACGCGCATACTGGGCAAGGAGTCGTTACGGCGCTCAGCAGCGTCCAATAATTCTTGAAGAAAAGGAGTGGCGCCCACTGTCATTGTGCCGCCGACCCTGTGAATAAAATCAATGCACTGATCCGCGTTCCATCTTTCCATTAGCGCCGAGCGCCCATCACGGATAAACGGCAAGTTTAGGCCGCTGCTATAGCCCGTTATATGGGTAATGGGAGACGGCATGATCATGACATCTGTCGAGTTGGTGCCCGAGTGATCGCTGGTATTGTCGAGAATGCGCGTCAGCGTGTTGTGACTGTGCAAAACCGCTTTCGGAAAACCAGTCGTCCCTGACGTATAGAGGCGGCACTTGATCGAATTAGGATCAATCGCAGGCAAGCTGGACTCGTCGGCAGGCTCACAGTCAATGAGACGCTCATAGCGGGTCGTATCGGGGTATTCGGCCGTTGCACGAAGCGTGACAACATGCTCAAGATGGGGGAGCTCCGGCCTAAGCCGGGAAATCATATTGACGTAATCGATGCTGCGATGCTGATCCGGGATCAATATCAACTTGCTCGCGGCATCACGTAAAATGAAGCGCAGCTCAGCATCACGATAAATCGGCACGATGGGGTTCACTACCAGTCCGAGGGCTGCTGCCGCGATATCAACAACAGCGCCCTCTCGCCAGTTGGGGAATTGAAAACTGATGACGTCACCAGCCGACAATCCCAGACCTCGCAACGCAGCAATCAGACGTAAAGCCTCCTCAGCGACCGCACCATAGGTGGCGTCAGGCTCGTCCTCTAGGTAAATAGCAACGTCCTGAGGCTGCGACCGACTCTTCTTAAAGGCCTCGATCGCAATCGTAGTGTTTCGCCACTCCCCCGCATCCCGTGCTAAGCGATCTTCGTTAATGGTCATCATAGTTCTGTCAGCACCTTACACTGTGAGGATGGCGATCTTAACGCCTCAAAGGCCGATGGCATATCCTCTAACGTCACGATATCGGTGATCATGGCAGACGCATCGATTCGCTGCTGACCTAGCATCGCGATCACCGTCTCAAAATCGTCTCTGGTGTACGCAATCGCAAAGTGCATTTGCAATTCCTTTATTAAGGCCGCCACTGGCACAATCGTATCGGGCTCTTCACAAACCCCCACTGGAACTATTCTCGATCGACGTGGCGCAATGTCGATACTCGCTTGGAGCAATCCTGGCGCACCGACACACTCAAAAATCACATCCGGCTCACCGCCACTGACGTCGCCAAACTCTTCTCCCAATGTCGCACCGGGGGTTAAGGTTCCCGTTGCTCCCAACTGCCTCGCTAGAGCGAGCCTTTGCTCGGCAAACTCGGATACCAGGACATCTTGCGCACCAAAAAATTGACACCACAGCGCAACCGCTAGACCCACCGGCCCACCGCCAATAATGAGCACCCGCTCGCCCGCTTTCAATTGCGCCACGCGTACCGCGTGCAAACCGACGGCAAGGGGCTCAATAAGTGCGGCGCTCTGCATCGACACACCATCGGGCACCCTCAACGTCTCACTGGAACCCGTTTTTACGAACTCAGCAAAACCGCCGGGAGTGTTCATCCCGGTCAACTTCACCTGCGCACACTCAAATGGTCGTCCGGTGACACAGGAAACGCAGCGGCCGCAACCAATAAAAGGCAATGCGGTCACCCTATCCCCAATTTCCCACTGATCTTTTATCCCCGAACCCACCTCGGCAACGTGCCCACAAAATTCATGGCCGAGTATCGAATCGCATTCTGCCGCAAAGGCACCCTCGCGAGTCGAATGCAAATCGGTTCCGCAAATACCACAGTACGCGACCTTAACCACCAACTCCGTCGCCTCAGGCGCAGGATCAGGCACTTTCTCTATCTGCAATGGCTGACCCAGATTCTTGAATACCGCTGCCTTCATATCACACCAACCTCTCTATTTATGCCGCGCTACGTCGTTTCAGACTCGTCAAACTACGTTTATTGTCACGCCGCAGCAAATTTTTTGACGCGCTTACCCTCGTCGTCTGGATTGTCTTCCATACGATTGCTACCGTAAACTTTTTTGACTTTAACTCAAATTAAGTTGAGAATAATTCAAATTATTTCGAGGTCGCGTCAGGCGTAGCAAACCAGCTTGCGCAACGCGCAATGACGGAGACTAGGCAACCTCTCTTCAGCTTGACACTTCTGACCGACTATCCATTCACTAACGAGCGGGCTTATGAGCACACCTAAGGTGACCATAGATTTATCGAGCGAATCCTTTTTACGGGAGCCACATGAGTCCTACAAGCTAGGTCGAGAACATCATCCGGTGTATCGAGTGCCGGATCAGAACGTCATCATGGTGTTTGGCTATGACCCCCTCTTAGAAGCGCTCATGAAGCCAAAGGTCTTTTCGAGTAAAAACACCGAGTCTGTGCTGGGCGCCTCTATTCATAATCCCGCCTGCCAAGAGATCTACCAAAAAGGCTGGCCACAGGTCGACACGCTACTGACCAATGACCCACCCTCGCACACGCGCTTCAAGAAGCTCGTTAATCAAGCGTTCACGAAAGAGCGCGTCGACGGTCTTAAAGATCATTTTGAAGCGATGGCGGATAAGCTGATCAATGGCTTTCTCGGGCGCGGCCAATGTCAATTCATCAACGAGTTTGCCAATCCTCTCCCTTCGCAGGTGATGGCTCAACAACTGGGTATTCAAGAAAAGGACATCGCCAAAGTAAAAATCTGGAGTGATGCGTTTATTGACCTGATTGGCACCGAGATGTCCTCTGATGAGCAGGTTAAGCGAGCACGGCTGGTTGTGGAATTTCAGCATTACATGAAAGGGTGCCTCGATGAGCGGCGAACTCACCCACGTATGGACTTGCTAACAGATCTGGTCAACGCGAGAGTGGACGGCGAGACGCCTTTGAACGAAGCAGAGTTACTCAACGTCGCGCAAGCAATTCTGGTTGCGGCGAATACCACCACATCTCATATGCTATCCGGTGGATTACTGCGATTGATAGACAACCCAGAACAGTGCGCTAAGGTACGAGCGCATCCAGAATTGATACCCAATATGGTCGAGGAACTGCTGAGGTTGCAGACACCGACGCAAGGCATGTGGCGAACCGCAGCGGAGGACGCCGAACTCGGTGGCGTCGCCATTAAAAAAGGCGAGATGCTGCTGCTCGTGTTCACCTCTGCTAATCGAGATGCAAAATATTTTGCCGATCCCGATACCTTTAACGTTGAGCGAAATTTTTCAGCCGCCCATGTTGCCTTTAGCCGCGGTGTTCACACGTGCATCGGAATGATGCTTGCTCGACAGGAGCTGGTTTGTGCGTTTCGGCAAATTCTCAAACGAATGGATAACATCAGGTTATCAGACCCCAGTCAGCGTCCTAAATACGAACCCAGCCTCATTTTCCGCGGTCTAGAAGCCCTCGATATTGCGTTTACAGCACGCTAACCACTGATCTGCCATTCAGAGCCGCCCGTCGCGGCGCTCTAGTCGGAAAGACGAACGATATGGCAGGCGCTACGGGACGACATGAAGGTGGCGATAAAACGTGTAGCCGGTTGAGGCCGCTTATACTCACCCAGCTGACAACCCATTGACTGGCTACGCCTTCGCGGCAGCTCGACCCTCGGCGCCAACCCCACACATAGGCAACATGGTTTGCACAAAAATTCTATGTGCATCCTCCAAGCCAACGCCCTTGTCGAAATAAACCGAAGAACGCAAGCCAATGGTCAGGGCGTAGCATACCTCTGCAGCGTCGCGAGAGCTCTGCCCGAGCACCGAGGGCGCGTCATCAAATAGGGTTATCAAATAGGACTTGCAGGCTTCATCAAACCGATTTTTCGCCTGACACAACGCCTCATGGTTCACCGCCACACCGAAACATTCAAGCATGATGCCAATCTCCTTGCGAGACCGAGCCTTACCTTTAAACCAAAAATCCGCTAATGCGTTGATCTGCTCTTGCGGCGTCCCCTTATTCAGCGCTTCGACTTGCTCCAATATTCTGGTAGATACCGACTCAAAATACTCGAGCAAAATCGCGTCTTTACCCGAAAAGTAATAGCACAGGTGGCTGGCTGACATCTCTGCTCGGTTGGCAACATCTTGTAGCGAGGTATTAACGTAACCCTCGGCCTCAATACAGTCGTGTAACGACTTAAAGATCTTTCGTCTGCGAAGTTCGCCGGGGCCCGCTGGCTTTGCTGAAGTCTTTTTTTTCTTTGCCAACATTGCTGTGTACCACGAACGGCTCTGAATCTGCGTTCATGTTACCCAATGGCCAATCGAGTTGGAACCGTGGCAAGTTTGGTTTAGCGGGCTAATGCCATCTATTGAGCACCGACATCCCGCTGTCCGCAATCGCCGGGTCCGTGTCAAAGTCCGAGCGAACGGCCAATGATTTCCTTCATAATCTCCGTGGTGCCACCGTAAATCGTCTGGACACGGCCATCTCGCCATGCTCTAGAAATGCTGTAATCATCCATATAACCATACCCACCGTGCAACTGCAGGCATCGATCATTGACCTTATTTTGCAATTCTGTGGTCCACCATTTCGCCATTGCCGCCTCTTCGGGGGTGAGCTCACCTTTATTCAGCGCGACGACGCTGCGATCGACAAATTCCTGACCGATCGTAATTTCTGTCTTCATTTCTGCCAGAATAAAACGGCTATTTTGAAAGGACCCGATGGGCTTTCCAAACGCCTCTCTCTGCTTAACGTAGTCTAACGTCAACTCAAAACTGTAATTCGCCGCGGCGATCGCCGACATGGCAATGTTTAATCTCTCTTGCGGCAGATTAGACATCATCTGATAAAAACCTTGGTTTTCAGCGCCTAGTCGATTGGCGACAGGTACGCGGCAGTCCGCGAAAGACAACTCAGCGGTATCTTGGCAGTGCCTACCAATCTTCTTGAGATTGCTACCTCGCGTAAACCCCGGCGTATCAGCCTCGACCACCATGAGCGTAATACCCTTATGTCGGTCAGCGCCCGTGCGAGCGGCCAAGATCAATACGTCGGCATTAATGCCATTTGAGATAAAAGTCTTCGCACCATTCACGACATAGTGATCTCCATCCAGCTTCGCTGTGGTCGCCAACTGCCCAAGGTCTGAACCAACACTGGGCTCTGTCATGGCAATGGCGGAGATCAACTCGCCAGAGCATAACCCAGGCAGCCATCTTTGCTTTTGCTCGTCATTACACAGCTCTATAAAATAGGGAATGATGATATCGTTATGCATGCAAATCCCCGAGCCTGCGCTGCCCACGCCCGCCAGCTCGAATTCTTCCATCATAATTTGGTTGAATCGAAAATCGTCTACCTCTGCGCCACCATACTCCGCAGCCACTTGAGTGCCCAAAAACCCGGCGCTTCCAGCAGCCGTAAACATCGATCGATCACAAATGCCGTTGGCCTCCCATTGTTCGTTGTAAGGGACCACTTCGGACTGCACGAATTTTCGGAAGGCATCTCTAAACAGCACGTGATCGTGCTCGAAATGGTTACGCTCCATAACTGCCACCGTCTGGTTTTAAGCAAACAAGAAAACCTCAGCGCAACAACACTTCATCGCCTCAGGCCTGTCCTCAGCTGATTCGTCTCTGAGACACTGGATGGTACTGGCTTTTATACAGAGCGGCAATTATTTGAGTTGATTTCAAATAAAAACTTGAATGTAACTCAACTTTTATTTTCCTATTTTGACCGGTTGCGGTATGCTGGTATCTTGTTGCTAGACCACGATCGGCACCCGTACGCAACTCAGTAGCTTGAGGATAAAATAATGTCGAAATACGAATCGCTTTATGAACCCAGCAGGCATCCAGCTCGGAGCTTCGAAGATATTTTAGCGTCCGATGCAGTTCCCTCACCTGATTTTTACCGAGAAGGCGCCAATCCTCCTGCCGCGTTGGAATCCTATGCGACTTCACGCTACTACGACCCGGTTTTTTTTCAGAAAGAAATTGATTATTTGTGGCCCAAGGTTTGGATCTGGGCTTGTAGAGAGGAGGAAATTCAGCACGTAGGTGACCACGTTGTTTTCGATCTTGCTGGCTACTCCTTGCTCATCGTGCGCTCCTCGGAAACGGAGATCAAAGCGCTGCACAACTCTTGCTTGCACCGAGGACGCCAGCTAGTGGAATGCGACGGCAAAGATGCGCAAGTCCTCCGCTGTCCATTTCATGGCATGGCTTGGAACCTCGACGGCACACTCAAGTTCAATCCTTTCGCATGGGATGCCCCGCAATGGGAAAACCAAGAAAACAGCCTGCCAGAGGCGCTAGTCTCGACTTGGGGAGGATTTGTGTTTATCAATATGGATCACGATGCGGCGCCACTGCTAGAAACTCTGGGACCTATCCCTGAGCACTTTGCCCGCTACGAGCTGGAAAATCGTTATAAGGCGGTCCATGTTGCCAAAAAGATTCGCGCCAACTGGAAAGCCTCGACAGAAGCTTTTATGGAAACGCACCATGTGGTCGGCACACACCCGCAAGGGCTGCCCATGACCGCCGACTCCAATACACAGTACGACCACCCCAGCGAATTAGTAGGGCGTCAGATCTGCGCCCATGGCGTTCAGAGTCCACACATTTCCGAAACGCTTAGCGAGCAAGACATCTTCGATGCGTTTTTTGGATCAGGACAGCACGATGTGGATGATGAATCGAGACTGCTGGTTCCTGAGGGGATGACTGCCAGAGCTTATGCAGCGGATATTATGCGGACCCAATTGTCAGCAGTGACCGGCAAAGACTATAGCGAAGCCGGCGATGCAGAATTTACAGATTCGTTAATGTACAACGTCGCCCCTGCAATGAGTTTTTGGGGAGGCTTTTACCAAAATACTATTTACCGCTTTCGGCCAAACGGGCTCGATCCTGAAAGCTCAATCATGGATATCGTAATTTTAAGACCGGTTCCTCAAGAGGGACCGCGTCCCGAGCCAGTCCCTATTATGCACCTCGACTTTGATGAGCCCGTCACGTTGGCAGGCGAAACAATGGGCGAAGGTCTTGCCGTTGTCTTTGAGCAAGACGCTATCAATCTACCCTGGGTCCAAAAAGGCCTTCGAGCCAGCCGAACCGGCACCGTAGAATTCACCAACTATCAAGAGCAGCGCTTACGCTTACACCATCGACTGATAGATCGACTGATAGCAGAAGGAGAGGCAGCGCAATGAAGTCCTTACTAACCGCCGCGACGTTGCTATTGAGCTGCGCCGCGTTAAGTCCATTCCAAGCGCTCGCCGAGGTTGCAGAATCCTATAAATGCAAGATGAACACTGGGGTAACGCGAGCGCAAATCGTCGATATGGGTGAGTCGTATATCAAAGTGGGCGAGGCCAAAAATTACACTGACTTCCATTTGAGTATTTTATTTCCCATGTACAGCGATGACATGTCTGTGGGGACGTTTTTCTGGAACGGCACATCACCCAGCATGGCCACCCTAGAAGAAGCCATCACTATCTGGGAAAGCACTGATAATGCCGCGGCGCAGGCGCTATGGGTGCAATACGTTGCGGACTGCGAGAGCGCCAGCCTCTACAGCGCTGTTTCAGTCAACTAGACGCCCCTCAACAACCAACTTCCGCCAAAAGCGCTGGAGAATGCCAATGCTCAGCCCAGAAAACTACCACTCTATGCTGATCGAACGGCGCGACGATGGCGTCGCCATCGTGACACTGAATCGGCCCAAAAAGCTGAACGCAGTTGACAGTGTCATGCACACTGAGCTTACCCGCTTCAGCACTGATTTCGCGAACGACGATAGTTTAAGAGCCTTAGTGATCACGGGCGCTGGTCGCGCATTTTGTGCCGGCGGTGACTTTAGCCCAAACGATCAGGTCACAGAGAGCACTAACGGAAAGAAGCTATGGCGAGAATCTCGTGACATCGTGGACAACATGCTTTCCTGTGAAAAGCCTATTATCGCCGCGGTCAATGGTTATGCGCTCGGGCTTGGCGCAACGGTCGCACTGCTGGCAGATGTCGCCGTCGTGGCGCATTCAACCCGGTTCGCGGATACGCACGTCAATATGGGCATCGGGGCTGGCGACGGTGGACAGGTGATTTGGCCTTTTCTGATCGGCGTGAATCGCGCCAAGTATTACCTCATGAGTGGCGACAAGATCAGTGGTGAAGAAGCCGTTGCAATGGGGCTAGCGAGTTTTATCGTCCCCGAGGAAGACCAGTTACTGCCACGCGCCATTGACATCGCTAGCAATCTTGCGGCCGGTGCACCGCTAGCGGTTGCCGCTTCGAAATTAGCAGTTAATGCCTACCTTCGCTCTATTAGCGCAACGGTCTTTCCGCTGGCGGCGAGGGCTCAGGAAGAGACCATGGCGAGCAACGACCACCAAGAGGCGATTGCCGCTTTTCAGGAAAAGCGTACGCCTCAGTTTACCGGAAAATAATTTTCTGACGCCGACAAAACCGGCGGCAGATCTTGGGACAAAACAGCGATCAACTCAGTCAAGAGGAAGCAGTCGATGTCAGGCACTTACCGCAAAATAGTCGCCCATAAGTATTCAAAAAACTTCAGAGAAGCCAGTGAAATTGTTAGCGCAAACATTGTGCAGCCCGGCCCGGATCAACTGCTGATCAAAACGCACTTCGGCGGCGTTAACGCTTCTGACGTGAATATTAGCGGCGGCGTGTATTTTTCAGACGGCAACTTCCCCTTTGATCTAGGCTGTGAATCCGTCGGTGAGGTGGTTGCCGTTGGGCCAGATGTCACTCAGTTTCAGGTCGGCGATGCCGTCGCGTCGCCACAAATGGGCAGCGCTTATAGCGAGATGCTATGCCGAAACATTGACCAGTTCATTAAGGTCCCTCAGTGCTCCCCCGAATACTTGTCGGTATCAGTGGCAGGTCTAACAGCCTCTATTGGACTTTACGAGGCTGGCGACATGGGCTCTGGCGAGACCGTATTAATCACGGCTGCGGCAGGTGGTGTGGGCAATTGGTGTGTGCAGCTGGCGAAACTCGCTGGCAATCATGTGATCGGCACCTGTAGCACCCAGGAAAAGGCACAGGAGCTCAAAAGCCTTGGCTGCGACCGAGTGGTGGTGTATTCCGAGGAGGCATTGGGTGATGTTTTGGCGGCAGAGTATCCTGACGGCATCAATTTGATTTTTGAACAGGTGGGCGGCGCGACCTTCGATACCTGCGTGGATCATCTCGCAACGCGCGGCAGAATACTGATTTGTGGCTTCATATCAGAGTATATGGGCGGCACTCAAGAAATCACCGCGCCACGGATTTACCACAAGCTACTGTGGAAATCGGCACAGATCCGGGCCTTTCTGTATAAAGACTGGCCTGATCAAATCGCGGACCATCTCGAAAGACTCATTGAGCAAGTGGCCAACGGCAACATCAAACCGCTGCTAGACCCAACGGTCTTTGAGGGTATTGATAGCGCAGCAGACGCACTGGAATACCTCCATTCGGGCCGCAATACAGGAAAAGTAGTGGTTCGATACTGACCAGCTCAACACAGTGGCTAATCATCGGCGCGCCACACCTTATTTTATGATCGGGAGGCCCTATAATGAAACGAATGATGCTCACGTGGTCAGTGCTCCTTCTTGGCCTCGTAATCCCCTCCCTCGCCCTCAAAGCGAATGAAGACGTATCGGACCAACAAAACGCCGGGCCCGTTGCAGACCGGCTTGCCATTCGCGAGCTCATTGAGTCATACAACGCCGCGGTGATCGAGAAAGACGCCGCAAAGTGGATCGATAATTGGGTCGAAGATGGCGTTTGGGATCTGGGCGGAGGCAATATCCAGGGGAAGGATCGCATTCTCGAGTCGTGGCTCACGATTATGGCGCCCTATGAGTACGCCTCTGTGTTTGCTCAACCCGTTTTTATCCACGTCAAAGGTGATGAAGGCACAGCGCGCTGGCACACGAATGAACGACTTAAACTGTACAGCGGCGATGAGATGCTGGCCGTCGGACGGTATAAAGACCGCTACGTTCGCCTTAACGGAATATGGAAAATAAAGCAGCGGGACTACAGTGTGGTATTCACTTCCACCAGAACGTCGGTATCGAGTGAGTAAGGCAAGGCGTGACGCCGCCAGGGTCGCCCGAGTCTCGACGAGCTATTGCAGCCGCCTGACCACAACTCGAGTACCGACCCGGTGGCCGTGCGCCCTCCCCTCATCGATGACGACGCGTGTTTAGTTGTGCGCTTCTCAACGGCTGCCACTCAAGCAGCAAAATAGTTTAAACCGGTCACTAAACGCGATATTGCCATCTTAAAAAAGGAAGCCAGTCATGTCGATCAGTAGGCGTCAGCTCGTAGTCAACACCTTAGCGACGAGTGCCGTAACCTCCGCACTTGTTTCAACCGCTGCAAATACAGCCTCGACAAAAGCCCCAGCGGGTTCTTTATTTGATACCTCAAAAAAGCTCCACCCCGGTGCCACAGGCTTCAACGTGGAAGACCGACTGGCCATTGTGAATCTCTGCAACGCTTATGCTAGTGGTTACGATGCTGATGACTTCGAACGCTGGCGCCTGCTGTTTGTCACCGACCCTGTTTGCACCATTTACAATGCCGACACTGAAACAATCCGCGTAGTCGGTGATGAATTCCGGAACGCCTTTGAAACGCTCCGCGCCACAGCCACTGAAAAGAACATCCAGCCGCTGCACTACAACAGCAATCTGACGGTCAAAGAACAAACCGAACAGACTGCGGTTGTAGAGATGTACATGCTCTATATTCCGTTCCGGCACGACGCACAGGACGGTAATGGTATCCACCCGGGCGCGCTGAATACCACCGGCACCTCTCGCTATCGATTTCAACTCGTCAAAGGAGATGACAACACCTGGCGTATTGCGGAATATCGTATCTCGTTTGATCAAGCCGTCGTTCAGGGGTGACAGACCCACTGCGCGCTCACACAGCCCCGACAAACGTCACCGCGTGGGGCCTGGCACGATGACACGCGTCCTAAAAAATGGGCACACTCAGCAACCTGCGGACGACACGAGGCACTAAGCCCATCGTTTGGCGAGTACTTTAGTCGTGACCGAAACGGCACGCACTCCTTCACCAAAACACCAGAGAAGATTTTAAAATGAAGCTATTAAGACATGGCGGGCGAGGCAACGAGCGGCCGGGCATACTGGACCAAGACGGCCACATTCGTGATTTGTCCTCTTTGGTGAGGGATATCGATGGAGAGACGCTCTCGGACGAAACGCTAGCGTGGTTACAGACGCAAGATTTTTCGTCGCTACCGATCGTTCCAAACAACACTCGGCTCGGCCCCTGCGTGGGTAGCGTGGGCAATATCATTTGTATCGGGCTCAACTATGAGGACCATGCGCGCGAGGCAAATCTACCGATTCCGGAAGAGCCAGTCATGTTCATGAAGGCCACGAGTGCGATTAGCGGACCGTATGATGATGTCATACGCCCCAGAGGCTCTGACAAGATGGACTGGGAAGTTGAACTCGCCCTAGTCATCGGTAAACGCGCCGCCTATGTGACAGAGGAACAGGCTGAAGAGCACATTGCAGGCTACTGTATCGCCAATGACCTCTCTGAACGCGCCTTCCAGTTCGAGCGCGGAGGTCAATGGGACAAAGGCAAGAGTTGCCGCACCTTTGCGCCAATAGGCCCCTGGATGGTCACTCGCGACGAGGCCGGTGATATGTCGGATCGGGCATTATGGCTGGAGGTTAACGGGCACCGCTACCAAGATGGCACCACAGCTTACATGATCTTTCGACCCGCCTTTATCATCCATTATGTTTCACAGTTTATGACGCTAATGCCCGGTGATATTGTCATCACTGGCACCCCCCCGGGCGTCGGCTTTGGTCTTGCGCCCCCCGTTTTCCTTCAGCCTGGAGATGTGATGACGCTTGGCATTGACGGACTCGGCCAGCAACAGACCAAAGTAATCGAAGCGTCGGAATAACCATTTTTCATTCGGGGGATTGGGTGAGATGAGGCAACGAAAATAACCGACACTCTGTCAGCGCAGTCACACTAGGCGCTCTGGCAGTAATAGGATCAGTGCGACATAATTGAGCAGAGTAAATTTAACGGAATCCAGCAGAAAGGTGTCCATCCTGAGTAGGTGTAAGAAAACGCGCCCAGCGCTAATGGCCGCGGTATTGGTGTTGGCAGGGTGTGCCCAGACGCCAAGTATTTTGCCGCAGCAAGCCTCGGGAAAAACCGTTTGCGACACCTACCTTATTCAGAGTATGTGCGTGCAAGACCTCCAAGGTGATGGCGTCGTGGACCTAATTTACTTCACCGATACCGAAGAGATATTCATGTACCAGAATGGCAAAAGGGATTTAGTCGCCGAGGTCATGCCTTTTCACCGCTGTGCCGTACCATTAGACGCCGGCATGCAGACAACAACCAACCGGATTTTGAACCGCGAAGATCTGAGCCTCACAGAAGAACTGAGCATCACCATGGAATTGATCACTAACTATCTTGCTGCCAAGCCAAGCATAGATGCCTGCAACGCCCGGTTCGGGGACAACAGCGACGAAGCCGATGCTCCCCCGGAAGGGTTCTCCCAGTTCGAGGAAGACTGGGATACTGAGTAGCGCTCTATGGCCGCAGCGCCAACAAATGCCTTCGACTGACCACGGGCCTCTCTAACGCACCGCAGGGTTTTATTGCGGACCAATACCCACGAGCAACCAATATCTGTGTTGGCCGGACATTGTGCTCTAACCAGTCAGTGACTGCGAGTGTGAGTATTTATGCGGTCGGCCGGAACTACATTTGCCAAATCTCGAAGGCAGTCATGCTTGAGGGCGTGAAGCACAACCTCTTTGCGTTACTCTAGACCTTACGATCCCCAACATTCTGGCGCATTGGAGGCTTTTATGACTGTCGCAGACGACCTTGTATGGGCGATCATCGCGTTTATCTTTCTCTACTTCTGCTGGAGGGTGCTCTCTGAAACAAAACGGGCATCAAGACACGCTAAACAGGCCGAGGAAAATACGAAGGCGTTAATGACACTATTGACTGCAATGGTCGATATGGACAAGTCCGATTCTGAGCAAGATCAAAACCCCACCAACAAACACCTTGGCAACAGCCCCATGCGAAGTGGGAATCCAGAGAACATAGAAATTTTATCGAAGGGCTATGGGGAACCCAAGCGCTACGCGAATGGATTCTTCGATCGGGAATTCAATCCAAAGTTTCTGCTGTATCTAGCGGGTAGTGTGATTAGCCTGTGGGTGTTGTTTTTACTGCTCGAGAACATCACCCATTAACGTTGACAGAAGCTTTCCATTCTCTACGTTGAGCGGCAAGCGGTGTATTGGTGGGTTACTGGTTATTTTCGCGCTGGACTGAAGCCGTGCCTTAGTTGACTTCGTTAAAAGAACTCACCAATCCTTGCTAAAGATCTTTGCGGACTCTCGTTGGTTCTGCTTAAAAAGAAAAATGCTCAATACCAGTAGGACTGGTACTGGCCACAGTTGGATCAATTGGAAAGAAGTCTGGACGAGGTAAGCAACCCCGAAAAATATGGTGAAGTTTGTATACACAAGCAGAGGCGCAGCAGCTGTTAGAGGTCTTCTGTGGCGCAAGAAATTAATTGCGAAAAAGGCAGCTGTCGCCAAACCAGCTGAACGGCCAACGAACAAGTAGATAGGCTCGATCGCTGGGTCAAATGGCTCAAGAGCAGCAGGCCCCCTTGCAAGAGTCAGATTGAACCCAAAGACTGGTAAAACTGCCATCAACAGCAGGACCACGGCAAGTAAACCAATCAAGATCCTTTCCATTAGTAAGCCACCTAGGGAACTTAAACCTAGTAGATGATAAGTGTATAAATACGACAGACCAAATTTATATTTTAAGCATCTGAGCGGTCACCATCACAACGGCAGTTAACCCTCGTTTTTAAGATGGGCTTCTGATGTGTGTCGTCAGGATCACTCGTATCAGTTGCGACTTTTACCCCCCTCACGATCCCGCAAACACATCAGCACTTGGAGTGATGAGCCAAAAAACGTGTGTAATCGATGTGTGTCATCGCACCAAAGATATTTAAACGAGCGGCTCACCCAGACGCAGAAAGTGAGTTGTTATGTGGCCCATGATGGACCTAGAGAGAGTGGCGGAGAGCGAGGGATTCGAACCCTCGATACGTTGCCGTATACACACTTTCCAGGCGTGCGCCTTCGACCACTCGGCCAGCTCTCCGTGGCGCGGAGTTTACCATAGCTAGCGCCCCCGTCCGCAAAGTGATGGCGCTAAAACGAGGTGCCTATCTCAATACTGAAATGATATTTTTCGGAAGATTGAGGCCCGTTGAGGTCAAGGTAAAGCGGCTGTGCATAAGACGCCTCGGTGTACCACCCATTGGCTAAGGGGAACCGCACAAACACCGTGAGATCAATTTGTTTACCCCCAAAGGCGCTGGGATTCGTCACCGGTGCTGGATAAGGAAACTGGGGGTTCGGTACCAGCAACGCGGCATCCTGTCCCGCAATCGTGTCGCGCCAGCGATAATGCAAACGCATACCCGGAGAGACAGCGGTAAAACCTTTCCACTGGAACCACCCCCCTACCCCGGCTTTATTACCGAGCCGATAGTCCCGATCATTCTTGCCCGTGCGCCAAGTAAAGTCGGCATTGGCACCCCAGTCCCACTGCGCCCCATATTTTCGAAAACTGAGCAGCAGCGGTATGTCCCAGGTGCCCGAACCCAACTGCATGGTGTAGGGCAACTGCTGATTCCCCGGGGCGCGAGGCGTATCGCCCTTCTCGTCAATGGATCCAGTCGGCACGCTGACACCAGCCCCTAGATTCCAAATACTGCTCAAGCTCTGGCTCACGATAGCGTCCACCACCAATGCGGTATCGCCGATACCCTCTGAACTGATATTGAAGGCATCGTAGCCTGGCACGATTGATATGTGGTCCGTGCTTTGCATCACAAAAGGCAGCTGCGCGCGCAGCGTTACTGCAGGCGTAAGATCGTAAGCGAATCGCAGCGCGTGGACCTCTTGTTTGATTTCTGTCGGCACTACGGGATAGTTACTGTTAGTTCGGTCCTCCTGCCCGGGTTGAAACAACACCTCGTCATAGCCAATACGCTGACTACCCAAATAGTAATCATGATAATCCGATACCGCATAGGTATAGGACAGATGCCAACGTCGAGCCACTTCAGCTCGCTCAGCCTCGGTGACCACGTTCGCCTCGAATAACGCCTCAATCGATAAATCGAGCAAATCAGTCGGTACGGTTTGTGCGGAGCCCGTTTGGCTCATTCCGACCAGTACAAAACACAACAGCGTGTGCGCTGCGATCTGCAGCGATTTCCAACATATCCTTGTCATTTAAAACCTCCTTTTAACCATAGAGACACGTCATTTGCGGTGCTCCCTACACAAATCCAGTACCGTCCCCAGCGCCTCCGTGCGGATCGGCTTGGTGAGATAGTCCAACATACCCTCTGACAGGTAGCGCTCGCGATCACCTGACATCGCATGGGCAGAAAGGCCCACAATCGCGCACTGTGGATGCAAACCAGCTTCTTTCTGTAACGCCCGAATGTGTCGGGTCGCCTCAAGACCATCCATCACCGGCATCTGAATATCCATTAAGATCAAATCAAAGACGTTATTTTTAAATGCCTCAACCGCCTCCTCGCCATTCTTCGCCACCACAATTTCGATTCCCAATCCCGCCAATAGCTCCCTAATCACGAACAGATTCACCTCGGAATCCTCGGCCACGAGAACACGCAGTTCATCGGCATCAGACAGCGGATAATCGGTGGCTGCTACCGGAGGGGCAGACGCCGTGGACAGCGAATCCGTCAATCGCTCCAATCGTGCGAGCTCAGCCCGATCAGAAGTGCGCTCAGGCGCCAAAATCCCGCTGTCGTCGCGACCCACTCGCTCACTCTCCTCGAAGGGCAATTCAACCCAAAACATCGACCCCTGCCCCCAGTCGGATTCGAAGCCAATTTCGCCACCCATGAGCTGAATTAACTGCTTCGCGATCGGCAACCCTAAGCCCGTCCCGCCATGGGCGCGAGTCAAACTCACATCTGCCTGATAAAACTCCCCAAAAATGCGCTTTTGATCATCAACGTGAATGCCCAGACCCGTGTCAGCAATAGCAAATCGTACGCGGTTGTTCGTACCATTACGTATCACCACCACGTCGACTCGCACCTCTCCCGCATCGGTAAATTTGACCGCGTTACCAAGCAAATTCAGCAACACCTGCCGCACTCTGCCGGGATCGCCGAGCATCCATTGCGGCACCGACTCTGCAATGTGGAGCGATAGTGTCACGCCCTTCTGAGACGCCGGTTCGGCAAATAGCGCTTCTATTGAGTTGAGGCTATCCCGCAGATCGAACCGCGTGCGAACGAGCCTCAGTCGTCCTGCCTCCATTTTTGTAAAATCAAGAATGTCATCGATAATCAGTAATAACGCATCAGCGGAGCGTTCAATGGTCTCAAAATACGCGCGCTGCTTTTCCGTTAGCGGGCTTTGTTTCAGCAATGTGATCATGCCTATCACGCCATTCATTGGCGTGCGAATCTCATGAGACATGTTGGCGAGAAAGCTCGACTTTGATCGGACCGCAGACTCAGCCTGATCTCGCGCTTCTTCGAGCTCAACAATCATGTTTCGCAAGCGTCGCTCTCGGTCACCAATCCGAGACAGCATTTCATTAAATGCTTCGACCACCGAACGCAGTTCATTATGATCACGATAAGTAAACCGTCTGTCGTAATGCTCCTGCTCAGTCACCTCAGTCATCATATGCGCCAAGGCAGACAAGGGCTTAGTGATGCGCGCATTGAATACCTGCGACATCACATAAGCGGCGAACATACCCAAAAACCATAAAATGAGGGCTAAGCCCGACATCCACAGTAAACGTTCATACACAGGCCAAAGATCCACACGAAGCTCAAGCCTCGCCAGATGCTCATCCTCAAGGCGTATCGAGACCGTCAAGGATTCGATAAAAACGCCATCTAAGGGGCGGCTCTGATCCACTGAGGCGCGATAGTCGGCAAACCCGTCTTCATTCGGCATGATGACTCGAGCCTGAGTGACCTCATCCACGGCGCGCAGCCCCGATAGCAACTCGGACGCAGTCGCCGGATCCTGAAACACAATGGAAGCCGTCAGGTTCGACGCCAATACCTTTGCCAGGGCGGTACTGCGATCCAGCATTTGATCCCGCGACGACTGAAAAGAAACTCCCAACAAGATGAGCAGAAAGAGCCCGCCCACCACACCGGTAATAAAGGCGCCAACTCCTGCCAAATGCCGGTGAATCGAGATGGCGCGACCTTGATCAACTGCCATCAGCGACATCTCCGATGACATCGGATAACTGCAGCAGCTTACTGCTCGCCTTCAAACCCGCCGACTCTAAGGACGGTAAGTTCACAACCAGCCCAATGCGAGCGCCGCGACGCTGAAGCTCTACCATGCCGCCGCCGCGCGCGTAGCCCAACTGATCGCTGACCCAAAGCATCGGCGGGACCGCAGCACCTGCAGATACCAACGTGGCGTCAGCACCGAACACCACATCGCACCCCGTCATCGTCTCGCTCGGCCGCACTTCGCGCACCACGCGGCCACGGGCATCATCGACAAGCATTTCAGCTAACAATCGCGATAGTTCAGGCGCTTCAGCGACACAAAATACGTCAGCCGCCTGACCGTCTGGCCATGTGACAAATTGGGGTAGGCGAAGTAAAAATACCGCCTTCAACTCACTCGCCGTCAGTCCTGGCGTGGCACTCAATGCGGGCGGCGGCATCATCGTAGCAACGGCCATTAGCGCGCCCATCAGCGCGCCTTTTGCCGCTCGACACTGACGCATGAGACTACTGTCGTCCCAAGCGCTGCGGACTCATTGGTAGCGGCTCCGAACTGCGCCAGGGTGTGATATCAATACCACCACGACGCTGGTAAAACGCGGCCACCAACAATTTATCGATTGGTAAGACCATCAAATCAGAAAAAATTTGTTCGAGACACTGCTCGTGAAAGCCTTGGTGCTCACGATAGCCGCTCAAATATTGCGCCACACTGTCGTGGTCAATTTGCTGGCCGGTATACTCGATGAGCAAGCTTCCCCAGTCTGGCTGCGAGGTAACGGGACACAACGACCGCAAACTATGACTTATGAGCTGCTCAGACACGACCTTCCCCTTCCTTGGTGAAATCGATAAGTGTTCTGGCGCGATTATCCCCACTTCGACCCCCAAAGGGCAAGCCGGTATATTCACCCCTGCTAACTCGGTGGTGATCCCACTTACGTCCGTTACGGGCAGTAAGTCCAAGATGATTGTTGCGCCCACGCACTGTGACACATCCTCCGTGATCACCGAGATAGCGTGCGGAACACTCTCAAAATCATGGTGATTTAACGAATTGAGATAAAGCTTTAAGGACTTTGATTCGACGGTTGCCGGTGAATCTGCCGGAATGCCCAGCACGCCTACCCAGCTCTCTACGGCACCTTTGACACACCATGAGAGCTCGTAGCAATGCCATACGTCCCAACCGAAACCCACGTGACCTATCGGGGGGACCCGCTCGATTCGCTCCAAGATTGCCGGCGTATAGACGCTCGGCGCCGCGACAGTTTGTCCGAGTACACCGACCATAGTGCTAGGTCCGCAAGCGCGTCCCAGATCGCAACAGATGTGCCGCATAAAAATAGGCAATCAGCGTGAAAACGCCAATCATCGAAAAGGCAAACGTCACATCGACATCACTCACGCCGAGCACGCCGTAGCGGAACGCATTAACGACATAGACCAGCGGGTTAGCCTGCGACACCGAGGCCCAAAAATTGGGCAACAAGTCCAACGAATAGAAAACACCCCCTAAGTAAGTGAGTGGCGTCAGCACAAAGGTCGGCACGATAGAGATATCGTCAAAGGTATTAGCAAAAACAGCATTGATCAACCCGCAAAGAGAGAACAAGACCGACGTCAGTGCCACAACAGACACCACCACACCATAATGCTGGATATCCAGATCGACAAACAGCGAGGACACCAGCGTCACAATCAACGCCACCAGCATGCCACGGCTGACGCCGCCGGATATAAAGCCCAGTAAAATGATGTGGTTCGGTGTGGGAGAAACCAGCAGCTCCTCTATGCTGTTATTAAACTTTGAACCAAAAAACGATGACACCACATTGGCGTAGGAGTTGGTGACAATAGACATCATGATCAATCCAGGCACCACAAACTCCATGTAGCTGACACCTCCCATCTGACCAATACGCTCGCCAATCAAACTGCCAAAGATCAGAAAGTACAGCGACATAGTGATGGCGGAAGGCAATAACGTTTGCGTCCAAATCCGTGTGTAACGCTTGATTTCCTTGCGCATCAGTGTCAACAAGGCGACCCACTGCTCGTAGGCACTCATGCGGACTGCGCCAATAGCGAGACGAACATTTGCTCTAATCGATTCTCTCGGTTTCGCATACTCGTAATGCTAATTCCTTGACCATGCAGCTGCGCCATCAGCTCTGCCAAATTCTGCCCTTGATCGACATGCGCCTCCAAGCAGTGATCGTCACGGCGCGCCACATCAAAGCCCTTAACCTCGAGATGCTGAGGTAACACCTCCTGCGCATCCAATAGGAACGTCTCGCGGCGCAATTCCCTCAGCAGCGTTTTGATCGAACTGTTAGTGACGATTTTTCCGTGATTGATGATGGCGATGTTCCGACACAGCGTTTCCGCTTCTTCTAGGTAATGCGTTGTTAAGATGATGGTCGTCCCTGCCTCGTTGATCTCCCGAAGAAACTCGTACATCAAGCGTCGCATCTCAATATCTACGCCCGCAGTTGGCTCATCCAGAATCAGTACTTTCGGCTCGTGAATCAGGGCTCGCACAATCATCAAACGGCGTTTCATACCGCCTGAGAGCATTCTTGCTCGGGTGTGTCGTTTCTCAGAGATGCCCAGCTTTGCTAAGTAACGATCAATGCGCTCCATGGCCACTTTCAAAGGGATGCCGTAGTAGCCCGCTTGATGGATCAAGATGTCCTCAACCGTCTCGAAGACATTAAAATTGAATTCCTGCGGCACCACACCCAAGAATCGCTTCGCAACCGGAAAATTGTCGTCGATATCGACACCGTTGACCCGAACCGTGCCGCCCGTCTTGTTGACCAAGGAACAAATAATACCAATTGTGGTCGACTTGCCAGCACCGTTTGGCCCTAGCAAGGCGAAGAAGTCACCCTCGGCTACGCGCAAATCAATGCCTTTGAGCGCCTGCAACCCATTAGCATAGGTTTTTTCCAGCCCCTCAATCTCCAGCGCATATTCCATGGAATGCTCCATTTATAAAGGCGCGTAGTGTAACCAATCCTAGCTCTGGCAAGAAGCCAATGAAATTCGCCCTTGACGTGCCCCCGGTGGGTTACTACCATGCGCGCCATCTGTTTTAGGTATTACTGTCCCCATCGTCTAGTGGCCTAGGACACCGCCCTTTCACGGCGGGAACGGGGGTTCGAACCCCCCTGGGGACGCCATTTTTTTTGCGGGAATAGCTCAGTTGGTAGAGCGCAACCTTGCCAAGGTTGAGGTCGCGAGTTCGAACCTCGTTTCCCGCTCCATTTTTTCTTCGTCTCGACGACCGTAAGTCATCCTTGCAGGACGCCCCGCTTGGCATGGGCGTCACATCAGCGAATTCAGGTTCTCAGCGCGCCACCAGCCCAGAGGGATTCCTGTGGCCTACTTGGAAGATGCACTTCGCCGGGTTTACTCTCCAGCCGCTGTGAGCGCGATAGAGAGACTGTTGATGCAGTAGCGCTGCCCCGTGTCTGTCGGACCATCTGGAAACACGTGCCCTAAGTGGCCGCCACACTTTTGACACAGCACTTCGGTTCTCGTCATGCCATGACTGACATCA